>Ga0193709_1000453_pt1 | contig 14558 bp, 11 predicted proteins | sample H3c2metaG_FD_160571 | JGI IMG/M metagenome (GOLD analysis project Ga0193709, IMG submission 160571) | Soil microbial communities from a riparian zone of the East river system, Colorado, United States - H3c2 | ecosystem: Environmental > Terrestrial > Soil > Riparian zone | place: USA: East River... | reverse complement strand
TATCGGGACGGGACAATATTTATCTCAGTGGCGCAATTCTGGGAATGTCCAAGCGAGAGATTGCGAGCAAGTTTGACGAGATTGTGGCCTTCGCGGAGCTGGAAAAATTTCTAGATACGCAGGTGAAGCATTATTCGAGCGGAATGTACGTGCGGCTGGCGTTTGCCGTGGCGGCGCATCTGGAGCCGGAGATTTTGCTGGTGGATGAAGTACTGGCGGTGGGGGACATCAAGTTTCAAAAGAAGTGTCTGGGGAAAATGGGAGATGTTGCTAGAAAGGGACGGACCATAATCCTCGTAAGCCACCAGATGAATCAGATTCGGCGCCTCTGTCATCGTGTCGTGTGGTTCGACGCGGGTGGTGTACGACGCGATGGTCCTGCGGCTCAAGTCCTGGGCGCATATGAAGCCGAGATGTTAGCGGGGGAACGGGAAACTAACGGTTCACGCCGCGAGACGAATCAGACGCGATTTTTGCGATGGTCTTTGGCTGGCGAGCCGGACGAACGCTCCCACACGCTGACCACACTGGGCTCATTTCGAATTGATTTTGTCGCTGACGTGTCACGTCCAATCAAGCAGGGAAAATACGGAGTTGCCCTTTTCAATGCCGAGCGGCAGCTGATGTGGGCTTGGGCTGCCCCAGAACTTATCGTGGAGCCGGGAATGCATGTATTTTCTCATGTTTTCCCAACACTGCCGTTGAAGCCAGGTGCATATCAATGGCAGGTCAGTTTGTGGGACAAGGAGGGTCTTCTGGACTTGTGGGATTGCCGTCCCGAAATGAATATCGCGACACTTCAAAATCAACATTATCTAGACGAATGGAATGGTATCTTGAACGTGCCGTCTCAATTTTCGTTCCAGAAATCCGAGGAGATTATTTTTGAAGGTTCCACTGGTATTTGATGCAGACCATTATGCAAGGCTGAACGCCGCACGAGGACCCGTGGTGACGGACTTACTTGCGGACCTGCGAGGTTGCATGGACCTGCGGAACGTAATCGATGTCGGCTGTGGTCTTGGATACTTTTCAGGGTTATTGCATTCGATAGGCTTCCAAGTTACCGCGGTCGACGGGCGAGCAGAAAACGTAGAGGAAGCTAGCCGCAGGCATAAGGACATACAAATTCATCAGTTCAACGCCGAAGATACTGAACTGATCGGGCTCGGAACATTTGACCTTTGTTTTTGCTTTGGCCTGCTCTATCACCTTGAAAACCCTCTTCTGGCAATACGGATTCTGAGAGCTCTTACTAAATCACTCTTACTTGTGGAGGGGGTCACGTTCCCGGGCACCGAGCCCATCATGGCACTGATCGATGAAGAACCTCGTCAAGATCAAGGGCTTCATCATTTTGCTTTCTATCCGACGGAAGCGTGCCTGGTCAAAATGTTTTATAGGGCAGGCTTCCCGTATGTTTACGCGCTAACATCGCAGCCACAGCATCCTGAATATCATTCAACTGCGGACGGCCGCCGGACTCGAACAATACTCGCCGCTTCGTTGCTCCCGATTCAATCCAAGAAATTGCAACTCATCCCTGAGCCGGCGAGCCATATTCGACCTTGGGATCCGACGAGCGGCATTGAAGGACCGCTTACTGTGCAGAGGCTACGGCGATTTGCCGGAAAGCCATTTTCAGAGAAGATTGAGACCTTGAAAAGGGTCGTCAGTAAGCCGAAGCATAAGTGAGTCAAGACCGAGGATTATGACGAAAAAAGTCTCGCTTCCGATTGTCGTCCCCAACACTGTCTATCAACTGCTTAAAAAAGTTAAACGGAACTTTGTGCGTACGGCTTCTGGGCCCATCACGATTGATATAGGCGGCGAAAGAAATATTGAGTGGTCATTCCTGAGTGGAGAAATTCCGAACGGCCCGGGAGAGGCGTTTGAATTCGGTTGCGAGCAAGGATTTATGAGCCTGGTGGCGGCGCAACGCGGATTCCACGTAGTCGCGAACGATCTGGAGCCACAGACGTTCTGCTGGAGGCATCCGAGCGTGGAATTTATGCAGGGCGACTTCCTGAAACTGGACTTACCGCGGAATCATTTCGATCTGGTGATCGATTGTTCGTCGATCGAACACGTTGGAGTCGCCGGAAGATACGGAATTACAGTGGACGATTCAGAGGGCGATCTGGAAGTAATGCGGCGCATCGAGGAGATGTTGAAGCCGGGTGGGAAGTTTCTGATGACGGGTCCGTGCGGCAAGGACGCGTTGCTTGCGCCGTGGTGCCGCGTTTATGGCCCGGAGCGGCTGGCAAGGCTGTTTGGCGGATTGCAGCTGGAGCGGGAAATATTCTGGCGGAAAAACGAATTCAACCAATGGGTAAAGTGCGACCGGCAGACAGCGTTGAGCTTGCAGCCTAGGAACCATGAGACAAATCCGCACGCGTGCGCCTACAACCTGGGCTGTTTCGTGCTGCGCAGGCCGATTTAGTCTCTGAGAAGAACAATGCTGACCTTCTTCACGACGGCGAAACCATTCACGGGGCACAGCGGAATGATCCAGCGGAACGCGCTAAAGAGCTGGAAACTCTTGCATCCGGAGGCGGAGGTAATTGTCTTCGGAGACGAAGACGGTGTGGCTGAGGTGTGCGAGGAACTGGTACTGCGCCACCATCCGGAGGTGCAGCGACATGAATCAGGAATGAAGCGGCTCGATTTCATGTTTCGAGAAACGCAGCGCATCGCAAAGCATCCGTGGCTGTGCTATTCCAACTGCGACATCGTATTGATGGCGGATTTTCGGAAGGCGGTGGAGCGGGCGAGGAGCTGGAAAGAAAAGTTTTTACTGGTGGCGCGGAGGTGGGACACGGACGTTACGAGTGAGATTGATTTCGGACGCCGAGAATGGGCAGCGGAGCTGAGGGAACTGGCGCTGAACAAGGGCACGGAGCAGATTCCTAACTACGTCGATTTTTTTGTGTTTCCACGGGAATTTTATGACGACGTACCCGCGCTGGTGGTGGGACGCAGCTACTGGGACCACTGGCTGGTGTGGCGGGCGCTAAGCGCAGGGCTGGCAGTGGTTGATGCATCGCGGGCATTGGTGGCGGTGCACCAGAATCACAGCCATGGGTATCATCCTCAAGGAAAACAAGGAACAAACGAAGACGCGTTAGCGCTGCGGAATTTGGAACTGTCAGGCGGGAGAGAGCACCAACGATCAATGCACGATGCTTCGCACGCGATGACGAGAAGCGGGAAAATTTTGAGGACGCCGCTGCGACGAACGTTTTCCAATCTTTATGCGATGAGGACGAAGCAGGGTTTCCTGGAACATACATTGTGGTTGAGGGAAAAACTCGGTCTGAGGCGGACGACGCTGAAAAAGCTGCGTGGCTAGTCCGCGGCAGGGTTCAAGCTGAGGTCCTTGAAATAGATGATTGGGATTTTTTGCGGCGAGCTTGTAACGTCCGATCGCCAGGATTTCGGGCATTAGTTAGTTGGTGGACGCCGAAAGACTTCAATTAGTTGAACAGCTTGGCAGGTACAATGCGTTCCGGAGCCTTGTTTATCTGTGGTGATGATCGGCGTATTCGGCGGCTTCTTTCAATTCGCGGCTAGCCTGATCGAGCAGCTGCTTGGCTTTCTCCGCGTGACCGCCCAATTCATACTTGTTTGCCTTTTGCGCTTCATCGATTTTTTCAGCAGCCTGGAGGATATGATGCTGAGCCTCGGCGAGGTTCGGATGCCGAGCCGGGTTAATATCTGTCTCTGGCCGCTGAGCAAAGGTCGCTCCCATAAACACCAGACAGACCGCGAGAGCAACGGTCAGATGCGCGCTATTATTTTTCATGATTAATTCTCCTTGAACATCGATAACAGCAGACACAAAACGAACCGGTCTGAAGATCGGCCACTACAACAACCAAGAAAGACTACCACTGAACGCCGGGATAGAGGCTGGGGATGCGAATCCCACGATAGGCGTACTGACCCGCGATTTGCATGGACCAGACCGTCACTGGCGGAGTGGTCTTGGTGACTTCGAAGATGGCGGCGTTGTTATTGGGCAAGGGAGTGGCGGCGGATTCGTCAAACTCGATGTTGCCGTTTTTGAGCATGCGAGCGGAACCGCCGAAGAAGGAGAAAACTGGTGCGAGTTTATCAACCCAGGTGATGTCGGCGGTTTTTAAGGTTTCGTCGAGATGGAGGATAGGGACACGACTCTCGCAAGGAGTAGAACCTCCGCAGAGAGTGCCACTGGTGTTGAGGACGCGCTGGTTGCCATTGTCCATCAGGAGGACATCGATAGCGCCGGAGGTGTTGGCGCTGATGATGTTGGCGTCATGCTGGGCATTGAACCAGTCCTTAGGATCGACGGCATTGGTGGTTCCTGATTGAAGGGCGAAGTCCCCCTGGTAGCCGAGCTTCCATAGGATGCTGCCATCGCCTGCGCCGTCGTTGTAATTGATTTTGATGACCCAAGCCTGATGACGGATGGAAAGCATCAAGGCCTTGTCGTCGGGGGAATAAACGAGGGAGTTGCTGTGCAACCAATCAGGAGGGAAACTCATGGGGTGGCGATTCACATCGAGGTGATCGAAGGCGTTCCAGAGCCAGACAGGGTTGTGATTTTGGTCAAGGTCAATGAGGACATCACCAACTACGTTGGTGGGTGTGGTATCACCGGTCAGAGTTACAGACTGTTCCGTGGAAGCGATGAAGACGATGTGTCCGTTGGGGAGGACGGCGAAATCGTGATGCGTGCCGATGACGGTAATGTTGCAACCGGTGCAAGTGGCAGCAGCCAGAGCCGCATTCAGCTCGACTCGAGTCATCTGCCAGATGACCTGGCCTGTGAGATCAATTTCTCGGATGACTGAGTTCGCTCCGTCGGGATTTACACCGCTATAGTTGATTAGGAAGTGCCCATTTGGCAGTAGCTTGATAGGCCCTGGGAAGTCTCCCGCGGGAACTGTTGTTCCCGGGTCATAAAGCCACAAAACAGCACCGTTCAAATCGGATACTACAGTGTCCGACTGGCCTGTAGCCGAGCCAATCCTGATTAGGTCCAGTAGTTCGACGCCGGACTGATGGGTTTGGCCCTGGACAGTGACGACCGTGAGAGAAGGGAGACTCGCGGCGGGATACGCGGTGGTGGTGAAGGTGTGATCGGAGTCGGTGAAAACGGTGGTTGTAGTGCCAGTGGGCTGGAAGATGGCGCGCATGTGATAGAGCGTGTTGCCCTTCATGCCCGCGACGAGGATGGGGACAGCACCGCCGCCGGAAGGAGCCGCAACAAACCAAGTGGTCAGACCGTAGCTAGTGTCTGTACCGAACTGAACCTGGGCGGAAACGCCGTCGGGGACAGAGATGGTGAATAGGGCGACCTGAGCGTTGGCAGTAGCGGCAACCGTTGCCGGCGCAATGACGAAAACGGTGCTAAAGGCCGTGACCGTGGAGTCCGAGGTGCTCGTGGCGGTAACGGTGACGGTGGTGTTCTGAGTGACGGTTGGCGCAGTGAAGTTTCCCTGAGCGTCAATTGTACCGGCGGACCCGCCGGCAGTAGAGCTACTGACGGCCCAGGTGGCGGCAGAGGTGGCGGCGAATTGCATGGACTGACCGGAGCCGACGTATGCGGGCTGCGGAGAAACGGCAAGCACAACGGGCGTCACATGCGAACTACTGGAGCCGCAGCCAGCTAGACAGAGAACCAGCATAAGAAAGCAAATGAGGGAGAGAAATTTGCCTGTGATCATGGTTGGGTTTTTCCCCGACGAAATGAATTTGCCAGGCTGGAGGCCGTGGAGTTTCTAACACAAATGTTAGAAGAAGTAAAAACATTTGTATTCTTCAATAGATAATATTACAGATACTAGCGGGTAAACTACCAGCGCTCCGCGAAACAGTTAGGTCATTTGATGATAGAAAGCCTCCGAGATGATCACGTTTTTCACGACAGCTAAGCCGTTTACAGGGCATAACGGAATGATTCAGCGGAATGCACTGAAGAGCTGGAAGTTGGCGGCTCCTAATGCGGAAGTGATTTTGTTTGGAGATGAAGAGGGAGCGGCGGAAGCCGCGCAAGAAACAGGAGCGCGGCACATTGCAAACGTCGAGCGAGCAGATGCCGGTCCAAAAATATTGCGGTCGTTTTTTGATGCGGCGCAGGAGATGGCGCGGCACGAAGTTGTCGGCTACGTGAACTGCGACATCGTGTTGACGCAGGATTTTGCAAAGGCTGTGACGAAAGTCAGCGCGGAACAGAAGATTTTTCTGATGATCGGGCGGCGGTGGGACACGGACGTGCGAGAGCCAATCGACTTTGCTGATGCAACGTGGAGCGAGCGGCTGCAGGAACAGGCTCGGCGGGAAGCGCGTCCGCAAAGCGGAGATTGGATCGATTATTTTGTGTTTCGAAAAGGATTGTATCTAGGGAAGATGCCGGAGCTGGTGATTGGCCGAGTGTACTGGGACCAGTGGCTGGTGTGGAAAGCGCGAGAGATGGGAGCGGTGGTAGTGGATGCCTCGAAGGCGGTGATGGCGGTGCACCAGAATCATGATTATGGCTATCATCCGGCGGGGAAAACGGGAGTGTGGACCGACGCCCTGTCGCGGCGGAATTATGAGCTGGCAGGAGGCAGATGGCACTTGCGAACGATTGATGACGCAACCCATGTGCTGGGACCGGCTGGTTTGAAAGCGAATCCGGGGCGGCGCACGCGGGCGGCGGCGCGAATAGTCAGAACAGCGCGCGACGCGGCTTGGATGACGGCAATGGGCTTAACCCGGCCCCTGCGCAGAGCGGTGGGATTGGGGAAAAAGAATTAGGAGCAGGGTAACGGAAGGTAGAAAGTGGCCGCTACAAAGCCAAGCCCGCAGTTTTATTTTGGCGGGCTGCAAGTACAGCCCGGGCGTTCCCCTTGGCGGGCTGCAAGTACAGCCCGCACCCGAAGTTAGAAATGGATTACCGCGCCGAGGCCAATCTGGAAATTATTTTGCGTACTGGAATAGAGCATGCTGCGGACGTAATCGGCTTCGGCGCGCAGTGAGACGCGCGAATTGTAGGCCCAGTCAGCGCCGCCGCCGACCTGAACCGCGAAGCTGGTCTTACTTGCGCCAGCGATCTGAGGATTCACATGAACTCCGCCGACCAGGGCGTGCGCCCAGGGCGTCAAACGCCTGCGCGAAGGACCCCAACCGATGCGGCCGCCAGCGGCGTAGAGAACGTATTTTGTGCGTTCGCCGCCGGCGATGGTGCCGCCCCAGGCGGAGACTACGTTGCCCTCGAGACCGAACCAGGAATTGAGGTTGTAGGTAAGGTCGGTGTGCAGGCCGCTGAGATTTGCGGAGAATTGCGCGGAATCGAAATGAATGTATTCGTAGCCGACGGCGAGATCCCAACGATAGCCTTCTTCGTTAAAGCTCGATGACTGGGGAGGAGCCGGGGCATCTGGGAGCGCAGCTTTCGGCGACGGAAAAGCAAACGATTCCGAAGCTGTGGCCGGGGGCGCGAGCTCTGGCACAAGTGTGAAATTAAAAGTGGACGCGGGCGCGGCAGGCTGGGCAGCAGGGGCGGACAGCAAAAGGGATGGCTGTTGGGCTGAAAGCGAAGCGCAGGTCCCGAGAACAAAACATGCAACGAGTGCGAGCCTTTTCATTTAGCAATCCTTCAGGGGCGGACACCCCAGGGTGGAGCTGGCCACACCCTTTCACACCTTTTACGGTAAACAAGAGTCGGGGTATTTGTCTATGGCGATTCACGAATCATAAGCAGAAAAGGAACGTTGAGCCGCGCGGGACTTGGCACGGGACCACGCTCGAGGCTGAAAAAAGGATTATACGCGGGACGACTTAACGGCCGTGGCGTAGATAGTCGTCAGTCTTGTTGAGCCAGTCCGCGCGGGGCGGAGTGAAGACGTCAAGATCGAGGGTATCCTCGAGCGCCCAGGCTTCATGCGGCATGTTCGCGGGGATGCAAAGGACTTCGCCGGCGCGCACGACGATCTCCTTGCCATTAATGGCAAATTTCAATGCGCCTTCGAGGATATAGGTGAGCTGCTCATTGTGGTGGTGGTGCAGCGGAACGTGACCGTCTTTTTTGAGGAATACGCGGGCCAGCATCAGTTGCTGACCGTAAACCATTTCGCGGTCGACCAAGGGGTTGAGATGTTCGCGTTCGACCTGATTCCATGCGATGTATTTGGGTTCGGGAGTAGCTGAGGGTGTGGTGCTCACTTTGTGCCTCCATAGAGTTTTGCGGCATTGTCGTGCAGATAGAGATGCGCGAGTTCGATAGCTTTGTCTTCGCTGATGGCGCGCTCGCTGACCAGTTCAGCGAGTGCGCCGGCCAGAGCGGTGCGACTCGTGCGGGCGGCGAGCCAGAAACTTTCTTCCGCGCCGAGTGCGTCATTGAAAGGAAAAGCATCGGAGCCGAACATCATTTTGTCCGGGTAGAGAGTGAGGAACTGTTTAAGAACGCTCTTGAATTGCGAGGGGTAGAGCATTTCGGACTGCAGAGAGGTATCAAGGTAGACGTTTTTCACGGCAGTCAGAAGCGCGGCTTCGCGTTCGTAGGGCCAGCCACCGTGAAGGAGCACGAAGACGACGTTTTTGTAGCGAGCGTCGCGCAGCACGTTTTCGAGATTGAGAACGTTGCCCTGGCGAAGACTGAAATAATCGCCGATACCGACGGCACTGTGGAAGTGCACCGGCAGTTTGAGCCTGCCGGCCTGGTCAACGATTACGCGGAAAATGTAGTCCTGAAAGAGGCGATAGTCTTCGGCGGCAGGAACGCCGCCGGAGTGGTACTTGGCGTAAATGGCGTCGGCTTTTTCGCGGGGCGGATCGGTGAAATAGAGAGTGCGGAAATAGGCGGCTTCGAATTTGATGGCCACGCCGCCGCGTTTTTGATTGTCGGCCATGGTGTTGCGGACGAAATTTTCGTAGCCAGCCAGATCGGCCGGAAGTGAATCCACGTTCATCTGCTTTTTGTAACGGACCAGCATTTTTTCCTGGAGCGGAATGTAAACGCCCATATCGGGAGTGCTGGCGGCTTGCTCATGGTTGTCGAAGGGATAGAAAAACGAATCGGCGAAGAAAACCCAGTGGAAGCGCTTGGGGTTCAAGTAAGGCGCCATGAAGGCGCGGTTGGCCAGGCAGGTTTCGACGTTGAGCTTATCGAGGATGCTGTCGAAGTAGGCTTGGCCGCCGGCGGCCTGGGCGGCCTTTTTGCGATCGGCAAGCCATTTGGCATGTTCGGGTTTGAAGTCCTCGTAAGGATAGCCGAAGAGAAATTTGGCGGCGGTGACAAATTCGGGATTGTCGTCGCGCAGACGCAGGACGCTGCTTTCGTCGGGCGGCGAGGCCATGGCGTCAACGTCGTTATCGTCGGCAAAGCCCGGGTGGGCGTGGTTGTCGTAGATCGCGATGGCGTCAATTTTGCTGAGCAGGCGATCGTAGACCTTGGAAAGATCTTCGCCGGGATAAGGAGTGGATTGGGCTGACGTCGCGGCCGCGGCGGCAAGCAGTAGAGCGCAAGCAGAGAGCAGGCGAAACAAACGTTTCATTTTGCAACCCCTCCTGAACCCCGTCCGTTTCGCAGCACTTTTTGCAACCGCTGTTGAGTTTCGGCGGCCGCTAAGCGGTAACGCCACGCCATTTTACCGACACTCGGTGGATACGGTCGAGGGCATCTTCGAGAAGGTGGCGAGCACTGACCAGCGAAAAACGCAGGTAGTTCCTACCTTCGGCACCGAAAGCCGCGCCGGCAATAGCGGCTACGCCTGCTTCTTCGAGCAAAAGTTTCTGCACTTGCTCCGCGGGAAGGCCAGTATCTTCGATATTGACCCATGCGTAGAATGCGCCTTCGGGCGAATGGCAGCGGAAGCCAGGAATTTTAGCCAGAGACTGCAGGAAAAGATCGCGGCGCAATTTGTATTCGGCAACCATGGCGTCGACGGCGTTGCTAGTGTCGCGAAGAGCTTCGATGGCGGCGACCTGCGTGAATTCGGCGGCGCAGGTGAACGTGTTCAGGACCAGCAAATCCATGGCGTCAATGACCTGAACGGGAGCGACGGCGTAGCCAAGACGCCAGCCGGTCATAGCAAAACTTTTCGAAAAGCCATCGATGATGACGCTACGTTCGGCCATTCCGGGAAGAAGCCAGATGGACTTGTATTCGCCGTTGAAGAGAATGCGAGCGTAGATTTCATCCGTGAGAACCCACAGGTCGTGCTTGACCGCGAGAGCGGCGATGCCTTCTAGCGCGTGCTGGTCGAAGACCGTGCCGGTGGGATTATTGGGAGAATTGAAGATGAGGACGCTGGTTTTGCCGGTGATTTTCGCGGCGATCTCCTGCAGATCAGGCTGAAATCTGTTTTTTTCGACGAGCCCGAAGGGAACGGCTTTCGCGCCGAGCCCGCGCGTGAAAGACGGATAGATGGGAAAACCGGGATCGGGATACAGAACTTCGTCGCCGGGCTCGATCAGCGCCATCATGGCCAGAGACAATACCATTTTGCAGCCCGGCGCGACGAGCACCTGTTCCGGGGCGATCGAGAGTTTCCTGGTGCGCGCAAGATAGTGCGCGATTTCTTCGCGCAACGGCGCGATGCCGCGTGTGGCGCAGTAGCGATCGCGGCCGGACGCGACCGCGTTGCGGAGCGCATCGACAACCGGAGCGGCGGGATGGAAATCGGGTTCGCCGAGTTCGAGATGGATGATGGAGCGGCCCTGACCTTCGAGTTCCCTGGCGCGCGCAAAAACAGCCAGCGCGCCTTCGCCGTTTAGCTGTGAAACACGGGTTGCGATTTGACGACGTGCCATAACCGAGAGTTTATCACTTCACGGTCAGTCACGTTGCCGCTGGCGGCGGTGTGACGGGGATTCGGAGGCCGTCGATGAAACGTGGAAACATTTCGAAGGCCGCAGCGGTGAGAAAGAGTTCGATAAGCTCCAGATCGGTGAAGGCGGGTTTAAGCGAGGAATAGAAGGCGTCGTCGACGGCGTCGGGTCCGCGATGAAGAAGGTCGGCCAGGCGAAATCCGAGTTTTTCTTTTGCCGAATATGGACCGGTTTCGAAATTTGCGACGCTTTCGATTTGTTGCTGGGTGGCGCCCTTTTGGCGGGCGGAGATGCTGTGTGCGCGGACGGCATACGAGCAGCGGTGTTGATGCGAAACGCGAATGGCGATGAGTTCTTTGTAGAAGCCGGGCAGCGCTCCATCGGAGAGAAGAGGCTTGAGGAAGCCGGCTACGCCTTGTGCGATTTCGGGGCGGTAGGCAAGGATCTTGAACATATTAGGGACAACGCCGCGAGTGGCGAGAAGCGCGTCGTAAATTTTTTGCGCCTCGGGAGCAGCGGATCCGCGTTCGAGAAGCGGGATGCGTGGCGAGACGGACATGAATTTTTTCTCCTGAGAGGACAGAATACCGTAGATTTCTTAAGCGCTGCGGGCGCACAACATTGAAATTTGCGAGTAGGAGTTTCAATCGATCGGAGCAACCCAAGATGGCCACCTAAAGAGTCTGCGTGACGGCATCAAAGTCACTTCCCGTAGCGGCTGAAGCCGCAGTGAAAAGGAAGCCTTCCCGTCGGAGCCGAAGCTCCGACCCTCTCGAAAAAGGGGGTTGCCACAGACACTGAAGATGGCCGCCACCAGAGAAAAAAAACACGGCGAGAGAAACCCGCCCTAGGAAGAAAGAGGCGCGATTTACAGCGCGCCCCTCGGAAAAAACAAGTTGATAAAACTTAGAAGGAGTAGCGGAGCGAGAATTGAATCAGGCGTGGTGTGCCCACTGTTGAGAAGATCTTGCCGAACGGACTGTTCGGCACACCGATGGTTTCGACGTCGTTGATCGCAGGGTTGGCGAAATTCGCGTGATTCCAGATGTTGAAGAAATCGCTCGTGAAATGAAGGGTTTGCCGTTCGGTTAAGGCGAAATTTTTGATCAATGAGAAATCCCAATTCTGCTGGGATGGACCGCGGTAGATGTTGCGGCCCAGGTCGCCAAAGAACGTTACCGTTCCATCGCCGCCGTCAGCCGCGCTGACCAATGGGGCCGGGACAAAGTTCGCAGGGTTGAGATATCCGTTAAGTCGGCTGTGGATGTCTCCGCTGGTTGTACCGGCACCGATCGAGCCGCCACTCGCCAGTTGACCACCCAGAGTGGCGGAAGCCAGCCCTGGACCTAGGAAGGCAGTGCCAGCCGCAGAATCGGTTACCGAGAAAGGCGAGCCGGACTGGAAAATCGTGATACCGCTGACGGCCCAGCCGCCCAGAAGAGCGCGCCGGAATCCCTGAGCGGTCGAGAAAAAGGGCAGATCGTAACGATAGCTAACGACAAGGCGGTGAGTGCGATCGAAATCGGAGAGTCCGCGGGAAAACTTGAGGTTCGATTCGTCGTTGAAAGCAGTGTTGAGCGCGGTATTTCCGCTCGAAGTCGCGTCAGTGGATCTGGACCAGGTGTAAGCGCCCTGGAAATAACCGCGCCCCCAACGGCGGGAAAGCGTGGTTTGCAGGGAGTTATAGTGTGAGTAAGCATCGTTGGCAAATAACTGGAATCCGTTGTAACCGTTGATGCCGGAGTTGTTCGAGCGAGCCGGTCCATTACCGATAGTGCTGACGGTGACCGGGCAGGAAGCCGAAGGATCGATAATGGTTCCGTCGCAGTTTGCGCCGTTCAGGATGAATGGATGGGTAGGACTGGCCAGGGATGCCTGAATGCTAGTGCGCGTTTCGCGCAGATGCACGGCGTGCGTGCCAACGTAGCCAACTTCCAAAACCCAATTCTTGCCCAGGGCATGCTGAATGGTGAGGTTCCACTGTTGCGTGTTCGGAACCACGAAATGTCTGGGAACAGTAAGGCCGAAAATGTCTTGCGAAGGCAACACGCCCGGACTGCCGTTGGCGCAGACATAATTGGGAAATACCGTCGTGTCGCCGCCGGGGAAACCCTGGAATTGTCCGAGGCAGGGTACGAAGTTCGGATCAAGCACGCCGGCCTGCGGCAAGGCATTGAAACCGGTTTCGAAAAAATTGGATAAGCTGCCGGCGGGCCCGCCGCCGAACGCTACCGGCAGGTAGGGAGCCTGGAAACTTAGCTGATCGACGGTGCCCACGTCTTCGCGCACGTAGTAGATGCCGTAGCCGGCGCGAATGGTGGTGTTGTGCTTGGCTCCGAGGTCGTAAGCAAGCCCCAGGCGAGGAGCGAGGCGGGTCGAGAAGTCATTCTTGTAAGTGGTATCGCTGCCAGAGCCTGTCAATCCGGTGACGCCGAGTTTGTTGGCGCAATTTCCGTTGATGAAGGGATACTGACCGCTATTGGCAAGGTCCACGTCCAGGTTGCCGATGTGACAGAGGTCGTCATGAAAAGCGCCTAACCCTTCGACACGAAGTCCGAGGTTCAGCGTGAGGTTATTTCGCAGTTTCCAATCGTCTTGAACGAAGAATGCGAAATCCGAAGTTCGGTATTGGTGATTAGAAACTCCGCCGCCGCCGAAGCTGGCGTCCGGTTTGCCGATCAGCACTTTTTGCCAATCGGTCAACTTATTCGGATCCGCTCCTCCGGCTCCAGAATCATTGACAAAGAAAAGCTGCCCGTTGAAAACCTGGGGAAAATCCTTATCCAATTTCACGCGGGAATATTCGCCACCGAAGCGGAAAACATGTGCGCCTTTTACCCAGCTCACAGTATCGGTGAAGTTGAAGGTGTCTTGATCTTGAAATTGGTCGGCTGGCGGCGTTGGCCCAATCTGAAAGCCAGAGGTTCCCAGCGTAAATTTGTAAATCGAGGAGGTTACGCTGTTGGTCGGGCGTTGGATTCCAAGATCGGCCGCAGTAACCGGCGGCACGTTGATCAGACTGTCGTTGATATGCACCAAGCCGAAGCGAAAATCGTTGACCAGCGTAGGTGAAAAGAGATGGGTTTCGTTGACGGTGAAGAAACGCGATTTTACAGGGATGTCATAGGGAAAATTGAGGTCGGTAGCGCTGATGCTGCTGGCCAGGGTACCACCGAGCGAAGCTTGCAAGCCTCCGGCGCCGAAGGGCAGTACCGATTCGGAATCCGAGAAGAAAAATCGCGTGGAAACTTTGTCTTGTCCGCCGCGAAATTCGCGGTCCCAATTTGCGGTGAATTGGTCGTCGGTATATTTGCCGGGTTTGCTGGTGATAAAAGTACCCGTTCCGCCGGGAGTTCCCGCGATCGAGGGAATCAGAAAACCATTTGGATCACTGAACTGGTTGCTCTTGAAATTCAGAAGCGCGAGGGTAACGGGATCAAGACCAGTGACGCCAGTTGGGAGTCCATCGGGGAAAAATGCCGACTCCAAGGAAGCTTCGGAGCGGTCCGCGGGAATAACCGGGAAGCCGGGGTTGTTGATTTGGGTGCCAGGGGAAAGCGCGCTGCGCTGGCGGGTACCCTGGTAATTTACAAAAAAGAAACCAAGTTTTTCTTTTACCACCGGCCCGCCCAGGCTTGCACCGAAAATATTCTGTTTCACAGAGGGGCGCGGCTGAGAGTTGGCATTCAGGAAATATTCGTTGGCATTGAGAACGTCGTTGCGAAAGAACTCGTATGCATCGCCATGAAATTGCCGCGTGC
>Ga0193709_1000452_pt1 | contig 14559 bp, 11 predicted proteins | sample H3c2metaG_FD_160571 | JGI IMG/M metagenome (GOLD analysis project Ga0193709, IMG submission 160571) | Soil microbial communities from a riparian zone of the East river system, Colorado, United States - H3c2 | ecosystem: Environmental > Terrestrial > Soil > Riparian zone | place: USA: East River... | reverse complement strand
GGCCTGGGCGGATTCGAAGTTGAGAGCGTTGTCCACGGCGACAGCGACTTGCGCGGCCACGCGTTCCATGAACTGAACGTCGGAATCGGAGATGGCTTTTGGCAGCAAGCGGCCAAAGCCGATGGCCCCCAGTCGGCGTTGCGCGGTGGTCAGCGGCAAAGTCGCGAAGGAGCGAACGCCGGATTCGCGCATGCGAACCAGAAAATCGGGGAAGCGCGTCTCGGTAAGAATATCGTCGGAGACAAAAGGCTGCTGGGATTGCCAAACCCAACCAGACGGATTGCCCTCGACGGATGTTTCCGAGCCGACCGGCTTGCTATAGCCTGCGTGGGTTTCCAGGACGTGCAGGCGCATGACATTTTTTTCCGGATCATGCAGCACCAGCGCCAGAAAATCGGATTCCACCACGGAATGAAGGCGCTCGGCCAATTCGTGGAAAAGCGTCTTTAGATCGCGATGCTGCGCAATGATTTTGCTGACGTCCAGCAGCGCTTCCAGTTGACGCCGGGAATGGTCAAGCACCGGGGACGGAGCGGCCTCCGGAAGAGAAATCGTGGGGTCCGCCATGAAACGAGAATAGCATTGCGGGCAGAGTCGCTCAACTGAACTTGGGGTACCGAGTGGTGCCTGCTATTCGAAGAACCTGCGCGCGAGGCTTATACTGGCGACTTGAAGCGCAATGCAAGAATGCAAAGAAAATGCGGCGGCTAATTCTTATTTTCTGCGGAGCTGTGCTGCTGCATGGATGCGGGCAGAAACCCAGTTCCGAATCGTGGGCTGAACGTCCGAATGATGCCAGCCGCGCGCGCAGCAGTCAAAGTGCAGGCACAGGACAGCGCTATGATCTTTCCCGCGACGAGGAGCGCGGCGGGCATACCTTGCGCAAGCATGTCGGCCGCACCGATGATGAGCTGCGGCAACGGCTGGAGCGCGAACACAATATTTCCGCAGCTTCGACCTGGAGGGATCGAGGCGCGGCGGAGGAAACAGTGGCAGCGGCGCTGCAAGCGGAACGCGGCAAAATCGAGAATTGGCAGCGCCGTGGCGAGCGCAGGCCGAACTTAGCCTTGCATTTCGATGTCGGGCACGAGATTGGCCGGAGTCTGGTGCGCGGCGCAAGGGAAGTTGTTCCATGCACCGAAGCAGTGATCGTTCTGCGCGCGGACGGCGAAGCGTTCTATGTGCTGACTGCGTATCCGGAGACGCCATGACCGGCGGCAAGAAAAAACGGGGTGCAGGCAAGAGTACGGCGGACTTCCCTGCCCTGCGGGATTTTTTTTCCGGATATTTGCATCAGGATTTTCAGGATGAATACGGATCAGCCGCCGGCGCCGCGAAAGCCTTTCGCAACGATGCTAGCGAAACCGAAATCGAAGCAGTGCGACGCGAGTGCAAGGCATGGCGCGCGAGGCTCGGCAAAGCGTCGACGGATGAAATCGCTGAAGCGGCGCGAAAACTTGGGGCCGCCTGGCAACCGCAAACGCTCGAAGATCTGGATCACGTGGAAGCGGCCCTAAACCCGAAATAACCGAAATTCTGGATAGTGTCGTGATTTGCCCGCAGCGCGAATGTCGATCTCAGTGGTTCCCAAACGACGAGTAGGTAGGGGATCACAAACCCCGAGGAGCAATACGATGAGGTTCCTATGCTTGGTTTCCTTCGAACCACAAACGTTGGCAGCGCTTTCGCCTACAGAAAAAGCGGTTCTCGATCGCAATTCCCTGGCCTATAACGACGAGTTGGGCCGAAACAATCACTACATAGCCGCCGAAGCACTGGAGCCGGTGCGCAGCGCGCGTACCGTTCGAGTCCGCCATGGCAAAACGTCGGTTACCGACGGACCCTTCGCTGAAGCGAAGGAGCATGTGGGCGGTTTCATCTTGGTAGAGGCTGCCAACATGAACCAGGCCCTCGAAATCGCCGCAGGAATTCCACTGGCTAAACTCGGCAGTATCGAAGTGCGCCCCATAATGAAGATCATTGTGTAGCCGCGGCAAAGACGGAGAAGGGTAGGCTCGCGGGGACTCGAACCCTGGACCTCCACCGTGTCGAAGATACGTGTAAGGCAAAGTTCTTACAGGTGAAATTGCAGGTGAGCAATTTCCGCTCGGGTCGCAATTCGCATTTGCGGCAGGTACCAGCAACGTGTCAAGGCTATTGCTGGCGCCATTGTGGGCGCCAAACAAACTTCCATAAAGGTTTGCGAAGGACCATGGTGGTGAGCCCCGCCGCTGCTCCCGATGTCATTGAGGCCCGAACAATCCGCAAACTGCGGAGCCAGATCATCCCTTTCGAGCAAGTGGAAGCGACTCGCTAAACACACGCGCGCCGATTTTCTCCGAAGCAAATTCGAGCCAGTACAACTGCGTTGACTTGCCTTTAAGTACGGCCTAACATGCCCTCACTTCGCTCGTTGGCCAGCCATGATCAATCAAACCATCTTGCACTACCGCGTCGTTGAGAAGCTTGGCGGTGGCGGGATGGGAATCGTCTACAAAGCTGAGGATACTCATCTCAACCGTTTCGTAGCTCTCAAGTTCCTGCCTGAGGAGTTAGCCCAGGATCCGCATGCTCTCGCCCGATTTCGGCGCGAGGCGCAAACTGCTTCTGCCCTCAATCACCCCAACATCTGCACGATCTATGACATCGGTGAAAAAGACGGAAAAGCCTTCATTGCGATGGAATTTCTGGAAGGTGTGACGCTGAAATACCGTATCACGGAGCGTCCACTGGATTTGGACACGGTGCTCGGACTCGGCATCGAGATCGCCGAGGCCCTCGATGCCGCGCACGCCAAAGGAATTGTTCATCGCGACCTAAAGCCCGCGAATATTTTTGTCACTGATCGTGGACACGCCAAAATACTCGACTTCGGATTGGCCAAACTCTCTCCCAAACCAATAACTGGAACTGAACAGACCGCTACCACGCAAGATCCAGAGGATCATCTGACCAGCCCTGGAACAGTTCTTGGCACCGTCGCCTACATGTCGCCGGAACAGGTTAAAGGCCGTGAGTTGGATAGTCGGACCGATCTGTTTTCCTTCGGAGCTGTGCTGTATCAGATGGCCACCGGTCAGCTTCCCTTCCGAGGCGATACCTCGGGAATGATCTTTCATGCCATTCTGGACCGCCCGCCCGTGCCTCCTGTGAGGATCAATCCAGAGGTTCCACCGAAGCTAGAAGAAATCATCAACAAGGCCCTAGAGAAGAACCGAAATCTGCGTTACCAACACGCCTCGGAAATGAGCGCCGATCTAAAGCGTCTTAAGCGTGACACGGATTCCGCGGGACGGGGTATCGAAGCTGAGGAGCTGCCGATTGCCAGTCCCCGAAGCGGCGTGGAGCGTCCAGACACGACTCGCGATAGGCGTGTCCTACGGTGGGCCCTCCTGATATCAGCAGCTATGGTGCTCTCAGTTCTCCTGCTGGGCTTAGTGATTATCCGATATGGCCATGGAGTTTTGCCTACAGTCTTCGGCACAAGTGTTCCTCGTCAGAAGAACCTGGTGGTGCTTCCCTTTACGGCCGTCGGCGGAGGATCCGACCAGCAAGTATATTGTGATGGCTTTACCGAGACCGTCACGGCAAAACTCGCTCAGGAACCCTCATTGCAGGTGGCACCGGCACATGAGATTCGCGTGAACAACATTACGAGCGTTCAGAAAGCCAGAACACAATTTGGTGCGAATCTAGTTCTCGTCGCGAGTTGGCAGCGTGTAGGACATTCGGCTCGCATAAATCTCAGCCTTATCGATCCAAAGACCGGCAATCAGCTGCGCGCCGACACCATCACCGAGCCAGCCGACGATCTATTTAGCCTTCAAGACCAAGTCGTCTCAAAGGCTTTCCGGATGCTGCAAGTTTCGCCAACCGGAGATTTGGCTACGCAGCTCATGTCTCACGGCACTGTAAGTCTTTCCGCCTACGATTCCTACATTCAGGGCCTCGGCTACTTGCGGCGTTACGAGCGACTAGAGAATGTAGAAACCTCGATCAGCTTGTTTCAACGTGCGATTAAGGAGGACGCGAATTACGCGCAAGCACACGCCGCGCTCGCTAAGGCGTATTGGTACAAATATTACGCCACTAAAGAGCCTCGATGGGTAGAAGAGGCGAAGGTTGCTGTGAAGGCGGCCGAGAAACTTGACAGCCGGTTGCCGGAGGTGCAGGCGGCGATTGGGAATCTAAACCTTCAAACAGGAGTTTACCCCGCTGCGATAGCGGCCTTTCAACGCCTCCTTGCACTCGATCCGCAGAATGTAGAAGCGTATATGGGACTTGGAGGCGCTTACGATTCAATCGGGCGCACCGGTCAGGCGGAGCAAGCCTATCGCCATGCCATAGAAATCCAACCGGCTTGTTGGAGCTGTTACAACACTCTGGGAGTTTTCCTGAACGAACATTCACGCTATGCGGAAGCTACGGATGCCTGGCGCAAAGTCACGGAACTTACTCCCGATAACGTATGGGGTTATATGAACGTAGGTGCCTCGTATTTCAATATGGGCCAGTTTGAAATAGCAAAAAGCTACTTCCTACGGGGTCTCGAGATCGCGCCGGATAATCCCGACCTTTATGCGAACGTAGGAACTGTTAGTTTCTTTCTGGAGCGCTTTGGGGAGGATGTGAAGTATACACAGAAAGCAATCGCGCTTCGACCCAAGAAGTATCAATATTGGGGAAACCTCGCCGACGCATATCGGCTAATTCCTGGTGAGGCGGTTCAAGCAAACGCGGCCTATAAGCAAGCAGTATCTTTGGCTGAGGAACAACTAAAGGTCAATCCCAAGGATCTTGACGTTCTCAGTTCGCTTGCGCTCAACTATTCACGGATGGGTAACGATCGACAGGCTCGAAAGTATCTCGATCTGATTTTACAATCGAGCCCGAACAATGTTGACGTTCTTCGTATAGCGTGCCTCGTTCATCTGGAGGCAGGCGACAAACAAGAATCGTTTCGCTGGCTTGAAAAGGCGGTTCGCGCAGGCTATTCGCGCGAGCAACTTACGGCCAATCCGGAATTGGCCGGCTTGCGGTCGCAGCCAGAGTTCGTTCGGTTAATCCAAGAAGCCGTCTCATTCAAGTAAAGGTGCCATCAATCCCGGGTCTAGCCAGATAGTTGACAATCACGTTAAAGGGGACTTATGTCTAAGAGCTCTGATGTTTCAAATGTGACCAGGAGAGGGTTCCTTGCCGGAGCGGGAACCGTTGCTACGACTGGATATCTCCTTATAGGAGGCCCTTCCAGTGCAACGGTGGAGCCCTCATTTCCGCCAACTGCACCCAATCATGTTATGACTTTCGATGTGACCAGTAACTCCATCGTGTGCAATATCGGTTCTCCACAGCCGCCGGGAAGTGATCCTTGCACTTTGACGGTAAAGCCCAAGGACGTAGTCCACTTTAAAGCCATCACTGTGCCTAAGAGCAAACGTCATTTGGCAGTATTGTTCATCGATCGGACGCCTTTCGTCGACACCGGTGGGGACAAAGTGTGGGCTTTTCATGGGTCAGAAGGCGATGAAGGCAATGGAATTGGGAGGCTAGCATCCATAGATCCGACTCTTTCCGAGGGCGACGTTTTTGAGTTCTCTGTGGGAGTTTGGGATGAAGCTAGCGGAAATAAACCTAAATCTTATACCGGTGACCCCACCATAATAATCGGTAAAGGAGGATCAGGCATAGCAAGTGCGATAGCAAAGCTGAACGCGGCGGATGGACTGCTAATGAAAGCGGCAGAGGCCTATCCTCCAAAGAGTGACGAAATAAAGTCCATCGAGGATAGAGTGACTGCACTCATTGCTCAATTAAAGGAATTGCTGTACAACCCACCAGGCCAGACCAAATAAGGCCATTTCACTCAGGTCATGGGGCCAGGCGCGGCCCGTATGGCTGACGGCGGGATGTTCGTGTTTCATTATCTGCAGGATCCCTCTGCGCGCGGCACGGCCTTGATCCCGGACCTCATCACCGAACCCAACGGTCTTCTCACCGACATGAAATACAATTCGCACGACTACCTGCCAATCATTACCGACTCTTCCGCCACACTGACTCACGCGTCCGTTTTCGTGAACCTCGTCATTCCGCTCGATTGCGTTGGAAAAGCATTTTGGTCGAACGATGACGTGACGAGGGACTGCTACGAACGTAGGTAGGAAGACAATTGCAGGATCCGGAGACCGGGTATCGTCGGAAGGTCACGATCATTCGTAAGAAAAGCCGTGCAGCCGACTGCCAAAGCCGCCACAACCTGGAGAGAATCAGGCGTCTTGACTCCCGTTGCGGCTCTTAGCTGTGCGGCGGCGCGCAGATGATCACGAGAAATATCTGCAACGTGGACGCCGCGACTCCGCGTGAGAAGAGCTTCATATCGCCCGGCCAGCAGATGGTCTCCGGAACGGCAGGGAACGACCAGGACTTCGAGCAAGGTAAGCGCCGATGTAACCAACTCCTTGCGGCCCGCACTCACTTCTCTAAAAAGGGGCTCAACCAGCGGAAGAAACCGGGCATGCTCTTCGATGAAATAGATAAAGATGGCCGTGTCCACCCCTACAGGCCCGCCGCCGAGATCGGCCATCAATCCCATGAGGCCCGTTCTCGTTCAACATGTTTCGATGGGTCAACTCCTCTCCAGTGCTCTTTCCCCAATCCCTTGAGATCAAGAATCGACAAAGGTTTCCGCGTTTCAAGAACATCGCTGAGAAGATGAGTAACCTCCTGAGCGACCGATCGGTGCTGGCGCTTCGCTCTAGCCTGGAGCTTCCTGTAGAGAGAGTCGGGAAAGTTCTTGATGTTTAGTACTGCCATGGGGTTTACTCCTAAACTCCTCCATAATGGAGGAACTATCGGCGAGGTGTCAAGGTCATTGTCGGCGCCAAACAAACTTCCATAAAGGTTTGCGAAGGATGGTGGTGGTGAGCCCGCAGTTGCTCCCGATGTAATTGAGGCTAGAACAATTTGCAAACTGCGGAGCCAGATCATCCCTTTCGTCTAAGCGACCTGCGGTATCGGCAGCGTTGGAGTGCGAGGCGCCGCAAGGATCACTTAGATCAGATGGGTGTGGACTAGATCTACTTCGGCAAGCAGATGAAGTTCATCGCGGTGGTCAGTAACTTGGAGACCGGCGAGCCTTTGTGGTTCGGGCAGGATCGCAAGCAAGAAACGCTCGATGAGTTTTTTCGAACGCAACTGAGTGCAACCCAGCGGAAGCGCATCGCGGCGGCGTGCGTGGATATGTGGCGCCCATTCACTAACAGCATTGCGCAATGGGCTGTGAACTGCCGGATCGTGTATGACAAGTTCCACGTTCTGCAGCATGCCAACAAGGCCGTTGATGAAGTGCGGAGGGCGGAGTTCTTCCGCAAAGGTGGGCGCACGCGCGGTGCAGTGAAGGGCAAACGCCGGCTGCTGTTGACGCGCTGGATGAATCTAGACCAGCAAAAACGCCAGCAGCGAAACGAGCTGTTCGCCCTCAATCGTCGGATGATGAAAGCCTACCTTTTAAAGGAAAGCTTGGAGCGCTTGTGGACCTACCCGCTATGAGGGAGCCATAGTGCGCTATTTGCAGAGTTCGATCGATCAACTGCGATCCAGCACAATGGCCCAGCTGTTCTATGGTTCTATGTGTCCGATTAGTCCGCACTCGGAAGCGTTTGTTCTCTGACTACCGCTTGACCACCACTTTCTTGGCGCAATCGTGGTGTGGCGGTTTGAGAACCTACTGGCGAATATCTTGATGTAGGGCAATCGGGAGCGAAGGAGTCGCAAACGTTTCGCTCTTTGAGTATCAATTATCCGTCAGCCTGAAAAAGCGAAGCAGTATGCAAACCTACCCACCACTCATACTACGAACGGCGGGCGGCGGGGCTTCCCGCACGAGCTATGTCCGTGCGGGAAGGTAGATTCTCTGGCCCTGGTACCCACGGTTCAGGACCAATCCCGAGCAGTTGCTTGCCGCAGTTAGAACTCGAAGCGAAGTCCGAATTCCATATCTCGGTTGTTGTGACCTGCCAGGCTGTTTGTGGTTCCGTTGAACCGGCCAAATGTTGGTCCGGGCTGTGGTTGCAGTCCCTGAACGAACAACTCGCTAAAGTTGACGTTGTTGAATACGTTGTACGCTGCGGCGCTGAAAATGAGCTTCTGGTTCTCGCTCCATGGCAAGCGAAAGCCCTTGGCCACGGTGGCATCCGTCGAAAAATAGCCCGGGCCATTCAGACCGTTTCTCGATCCGGAGCCCCCCGGACGCGTAAAATCCAGGAACGCGCCAGCGGCCTCCGGGTCCTTAAAGAGATTTGGGAAGCCATTGGGATCTGTCTTCGTGACGCTGGTGTTCAGGCGACCGATTAGGGTGCCAGGCGGCGTCAACTCGAAGTTCGTCGGGAAGTTGAAGCCATTGCTAGGCGTGATCGGAAAGCCTGACCGCGCCCGCAGTGTGCCGGATATCTGCCAATCGCCGACCAGTGCCTGTAGAGCGCTTCCCGCACCGGTAAAGAACCGCTGCCCGCGGCCGAAAGGCAGCGCGGTGATCCAATATGCATTGAAGTTATGCCGGAGATCGAAATCTGAGCGCGCGCGGCTCGCCCTCGGATCCAGTGGATTCGCGATCTGTCCGTTCAACGAGAACAGACCGGACTGCGAGAACAGATCCGCGTTTTCTGGCGCCGACCCGTTATCAATTGACTTCGAAAAAACGTAGTTCACGCCGAGTGTGACATTTCGGCTGTTCTTACGCAGTCCGAGTTGCAGGCTGTGATAGGTCGACGAACCCCAATTTACCCATGCCGGTAATGATTGGTACTGCTTCTGATACAGAACAAATCCATCCTGTTGCGGGTCGACCGTTGTGTTCCATGGGCTGCCGGCTCCGCCGCCCGCCACGGTGTCGAATCCGAACGCCAGCGCATCTCCCCAGTCTGGAGCGAAGGATGTGGCGAGTTCATAGAATGCCTGCGTAGGCGTATCGCCTGGCACGCCCAGGAAGCCTGGTAGATTGGGAAGGAGGTGGTCGAAGAACGCGATGTTTGGCACCGCCGAGACCGGAGTCGCAGGATTAAACGGATCCTTGCCAATCAAATCCACGATTTGATTGTATGCGCCCCAAAGTGTCTGACCCGATGCAGGATCTTTGAAGTTTCCGTACATTTGGGAGAGGTCAATTTTGATGGTCAATTTTCTCCCGAATGTTCCCACGTATCCGACGTCCAAAACGAATCCTTTTCCGAGTTCCCGCTGAACGTTTAGGGTCACATTCATTGAATAGGGAGTCCGCAGACGGTTGTCGACCAAGAAACCGAGATTCTTGAAGTTGCCGACCGGTGTGGCTGGAAAAGTAGCGGAGGTTGGTGCGTCGAAGAATAGGTTCAGGTCCGGGAGCCCCGAGCAAGCTGTCGCAGTGCATGATCCTGAGAAACGCGGCGCCGTTTTCATCGTGAATTGCCCCGCGCCATTTACGAGGCTATCCGCCAATCCAAACGAACCGTTTACGTCCGTGTCCGCGGCAATGGCCCCTCCCATCCGCGCAAAGTAGACTCCAGCTCCGGCGCGGATCGACGTTTTGCCAACTCCGCCGAAAACGCTGCGCAGCAGACCTTTATCGAACGCCGGACTCCATGCGATTGCAACACGAGGAGCGAAGTTATTCCGGTCCGGTTGCCACCAGGCGTCCCGTCCGTTCGCCCTCCCAGCGAGAGCAAATTGTAGGTCTGGAGAAGCGTCCGACGGAATGCCCGCGGCCATGTCCCGTTGCCTCTGGTTCCACCAGCCCTGAACGTCCGCAGTGGGGGCAACCATGTTTCCGTTGCTCTCCCACACTGGCGTGTCATAACTGTAGCGCAGACCCAGAGTCACCGTTACGTTGCTCTTTACCTTCCAACTGTCCTGGAGATAGCCTTCATAGCCGTTTTCGGCAAACACCCGCTTGGGCGCTGTTCCTGCAGGTAGGAACGTTTGCGACTTCGGATCTACGAAAAAAGTAGCGTTGGCCTGAGTGATCGAGCCGAGCAAATACAGGAAGGATTGATTGAATGTATCCGGATCGACTGGATCGTTGTTCGGATTGCCATCGTTCACCAGACTCGTAAACGCGTCGCGGCAGAGATTGACGCAGGTTCCTGTGTTTACCTGGAAGAACGGAAACGTCAGGGTGTCGTCCAACCGATGCGACCTTGTGAACCGGAGCGATCCACCCATTTGGACAGTGTGCTTTCCCTTCACCCAACTTAGATCATCCTTCAGCTCGTGGGTCGGAATCTGCCTGGCCACTGCACGACTGAAGTTCTGAAACTGAAAGTTTGCAGTTGAATTCAGGTTACGAAGGGCAAAGCCCGGACCTTTCGCGCCAGATTGGTCGATCCCTAGCCTGGTCAGTCCATAGCGGAACGTATTAACTAGAGTGGGCCTCAACTGTGCGTTGTAGGCAATCACAAACCCGCGGCTGTTATTCAGCAGCGTGGAATTGGGTGCGAGCCCAGGAAACTGCGCCGGAATCAGGTCCGCTTTGATGTCCCCGAGAGAACCGCGGAAAAAGATCGATTGCGAGCCGCTGGCGGTCAAGTTGTAGTCAACTCGTGCCGTATAAATATTGTTGTCTTGGGCCACTGGCGAGTTGAAGCGGAATGCCGAATTGGTCAGCCCGCCGTCCGAGGATTGCGAGAGGTCGTTGCCCTGGGGAAATAGATTGAGGTAAGTCAGCATCGCGGGATTCACACCAATATGTGCCGGGTCCAGGGATTGAATGTCGGCAGGATTCAGCGTGACCGTCTGACCGGTGGTAGAAACATATTTAAGGATTCCCTGCTGCAGATCCGCGCTAGGCACTGGTTGCGACACCTGCTCGCCGCTGGCCTCTCGACGCAGTTCGTAGTCCAGAAAAAAGAACAGTCTGTTTTTCTTCACTGGCCCACCTAGCGAAACTCCACCGATATTCCTCACTAGTTTGGTGGGCGGCAACCCGCTTTGAGCATTGAAAAAATCGTTCGAGGAGGTTCCACTAGTGCGGTAAAGCCACCGAACGTTTCCATGAAAGTCGTTCGACCCACTCTTGGTAACCAGGGCGACCTGCGCGCCTCCGGCGTCTCCATCGGTGGCGTTTGCGTTGGTCGTGGTCACCCGGAATTCCTGCAGTGAGTCGAGCGTCAGCGGCAGCGCGCTGGTGAACGCTGCCTGCGTCTCCCAGTTGTTCGCGTCCACTCCGTCCAGTGTGATGTTGCTCTGATTGCTGCGCACGCCGTTCACCACCCCGTCTTTTTCGTCCAACCTCAGCGGCGAACCTAGAAAGGTCTTGTCGGTATCTGACTGGCCGGTAACCGTTACGCCCGGCTGCAGCGTGAGTAAATTCACGGGATTCCGCGCCGCGAAAGGCAGTCCTTTTACTTCTTTTTCATCGAATGGATTGCCGATCGTGGCATCAATAGTATTTATGTTGGGAGTCGCTGCAGCTTCTACAGTGATAACTTCTTTGACGTCTCCCACCGCTAACTGGACCTCGATCGTCGTAGGCGAAGCCACAAGAACCGTCACGTTGTCTCGCTGATAGGTTCGAAACCCGGCTTGCGTCACTCTGACTTGATAAACAGCCGGCCGCACTTGCGCAAAGCTGAATGCTCCGTTGGCATCAGACTCAGCGGTCCGCACAGCACTACTCCGAGTTTCACTGAGCTCCACCCTCGCTCCTGCGACTGCACTCCCGTTGGGATCTGTAACAGTCCCTTGCAACGAGCCAGTGTCCTGTGCCCGTAACCCTGCCACCAACACTATTGCCGCCAGCGCAAGAAAAACACCTCTGATGAGCTTCGAATGGAATCGCACCCGCCACCTCCGGCATTTGCCTGTGCTTGCTCACTGCTCGCACGCATTCAGGTTGACCGTACTAAGCAGTTTTGGCTCCGATTCCGAAGCTGCAGATTCAAAAGGGGTTTTTCAGGCGCTAGAGATGTGGTTTATCTGGGTTCCAGAATTTATATCCAAGTATCTTGATTTCAATTCCGCTCCATTGTTTTCCGATGTGCAGAACGGACAGATAATCGTCGACAGTAACGCACGCGCCCACGATTTTGACGATGGCGGCGCTGTCAGCGCGGTCGATGCAGTCGATAGCCTTCGTGTGCTTCCTCTCGACCTTGCGTTGGCTAAGACCCGACCCCAATAGCCGAGTCTTGTCGATCAGTGTGCGCAGCGTTGTTCGCGTCTCTCGGTGAACGTTGTGATCTACTTGTATAGCGAGGTAGTTATGCTGGCCATTCGATTTCCGCAGTCCATCGAAAAGCGCCTGGAGAAGCTTGCCCGGCGTACCCGGGCGCACCAAGACCTACTATGTCCGTGAAGCCATCCTCGAGCATTTGGAAGAGATCGAGGACTTGTATCTGGCCGAAGGCGCCCTGGAACGCATCCGCAGCGGTGAAGAGCGGACCATCCCCTTGAAGCAAGTCATAAAGCGACATGGCTTACAACGTTGAGCTGCCTGAGTCAGCGGAGCGGGAACTCGGCAAACTCGACGCATCGCAGGCCAAGCGCATCCTGAAGTTCCTGCATCAACGAGTCGCCAAATTAAGCACGCCGAAATACGTGTAAGACGAAGTTTCAACGGTACGGAGAGCGGTACGGAGTTTCCTGGCCGTTGTTCTGTACTTCCGGTCACACACAGCTCCCGTTACTTAATACTTTACTTCTCTCTGCACACGCGTATGGTTCGCGAGTTCCATGGAGGGAACAAAAAATGAAAAAGAAATCCAAGCGATCTAAGAAGGCGACTAAAAGTTCGGAGCGTACTCGGCTCGCGAGGAAACCTCTGAATGAAACAAACGCGCCTGCGAATCCGGAACTCTAGCTCACGTCCGACGCGTCACACCGTTCATCGGACGTCGAGTGCCGGTGTGGTGAAGCCACAGCGCTTCAGCAGGGCGACAAATCGAGCATCGCCGCGCACGGGGTCCCATTTGGGATCGGCGGGCAAGAGAACGAGGTGAACGTCGCGCACGTCGCAGGCTCGCTCCAGCCACTCCAAGGCATGGTCCCAGTGACGGAGCCCAAGATGAACCTGGGCCATCGCATATGGTGGAACATAGCGATCGCGCGCGATCGCTTCCAGGGTATTCAGCACCTGCAGAGCTTCATTGGTCCGGCCCAATTTGGCGAACAGGTAGCCGCGCAGTGAAATTACTTTACTGTTGCCACCAGAGAAGCGCCCTGCATTGTTGAGAGCATCCAGCGCCAGTGCGCTCTCGCCGAGTTCGACGTATGCCTGCCCGAGTTGAAAGAGGCCAATCCAGAACTCCGGATCGACGACGATCGATTGTCGCGCGAACTGCACCGCTGCCGCATAGTCCCGAGCCACAAACGCCACCTGAGCAGAGAGCGCGTGTTCCACGGCGACTAACGGATCAAGCTCGCGCGCGCGACGAATCGCAGCCTTCGCCTCGTCGTGCCGCCCCATGTGCGCTAGAAGGATGCCCAACATGCGGTGTACGAATGGGTAGCTGGGATCTATTGCGCTTGCGTTTCGGAAAGCGGTTTCCGCCGAGGCCCAGTCCCAGTCGAACCAGAACTTAACCAATCCGAGCGAGGTTTGAGCCTCAGCGAGCTTGGGCTCGGCGTGGACCGCATGCGCTGCCGCTTCGCGGGCGCGAGGCGCCGCGACCAGGGGAGGCGCATCCCCGTTTATCGGACTCGCCGAGAAGGCATCCGCCAATCCCGACCATGCGAGCGCATACTCGGAGTCAAGCGCCGTCGCGCGAGCGTAGTATTCACTCGCGCGTTTTGTGGTCGCGGGCGTGAGCTGATTCCAGAAATGGCGGCCCCGGAGATACAAGTCGTGCGCCTCGGCGTTTTGCGTCTGGCGTCGCGCCAGCCCCTTCAGGCGATCCGGCGAGAATCGGAGCCGGACCTGCTGAGCAATGGCTCCGCTCAATTCACGCTGGAAGGTGAGCAGGCTGCGTGGTTCGCTATCGTAAGACTCGGACCAAACCTGAACCTGATCACGCACGCGAATCAGCTTGCAGGTGATGCGCAATCGTTCCCCCTCAGCACGGAGCGAACTCTCGATCAGATAAGCTGCGTCGAGTTCGCGGCCGATTTCCGCGACCGTCTTCGTTGTTCGCTTGTAGGCCATCACCGACGTGCGGCCAATGACACTCAGATGTTCGGGATCAATCTGCCCCAGCGACGCGCTTGTTTCCTCGGTGAGTCCATCAGCAAGGTACTCCCGCTCGGGATCGGCACTGAGGTTTTCAAATGGCAGGACGGCTAGCGTCACTTTCCGAGAAAGGCCTTCCAACGATCCACGAACGGCCTCTACGGCAGCGGTAAAGCGATACCCCTTGCCGGGAACGGTAGCAATGTACAGGTTCGCGCCCCGGTTCTCTCCCAATATATGGCGCAAGGTCGAGATGTTCTGGCTAAGGTTGTTCTCCTCCACCGCGGTGTCAGGCCAAATGGCTCGCATCAAGTCGCTCTTTTCGACTATTTCTCCCTGGTGTTGCAACAGATACAGCAACGTGTCGAAGACCTTGGGTGTCACTGCCACCGAATTGCCGTTACGCAGGAGCAGGCGCTTGTTCG
>Ga0193709_1000451_pt1 | contig 14618 bp, 7 predicted proteins | sample H3c2metaG_FD_160571 | JGI IMG/M metagenome (GOLD analysis project Ga0193709, IMG submission 160571) | Soil microbial communities from a riparian zone of the East river system, Colorado, United States - H3c2 | ecosystem: Environmental > Terrestrial > Soil > Riparian zone | place: USA: East River... | reverse complement strand
GCTCGAAGAGCGCATGTTGGTGAGTTTTTTCTCGCGCGTTACGTTTACTTCCATGTCCTGCTCGCGGGAATTTTCTCCGACGATCATACCTTCGTAGACGTCGATGGTCGGTCCCACGAAAAGTTCGCCGCGCTCCTGAATATTCCAAAGCGCATACGCGGTAGAAACTCCGGCGCGATCCGCAACCAACGCCCCCGTCGGACGCAGCGCCATTTCGCCGCCGTATTCGATCCAGTCATCGAAAATCGAGTGAATCAGCGCGGTGCCGCGGGTGTCGGTCAGCAACTGGCTGCGCAGACCGATTAGCCCGCGCGACGGGATGCGGAAGTCCATGCGCACGCGGCCGGAGCCGTGATTGCTCATCTTGACCATTTCGCCGCGCCGGCTGCCCAGCGTTTCCATGATGATGCCGATAAAATTGTCGGCGACGTCGATGACCAGGCGCTCCTGCGGTTCAAGTTTTCGGCCATTTTCGGTGCGGACTACGATTTCCGGCTTGCCAACCATTAATTCGAAACCTTCGCGACGCATGGTTTCGATCAAAATCGCGAGTTGTAATTCGCCGCGGCCCAGCACGCGAAAAGATTCCGGCGTGTCGGTATCCTCGACGCGAATCGAAACGTTGGTGAGCAGCTCCTTGGCCAGGCGATCGCGCAAGTCGCGCGATGTCAGGTAGCTGCCTTCGCGTCCGGACAGCGGACTCGAATTCACAGTGAAGATCATGGCCAGCGTCGGTTCGTCAATGATCAGCGGCTCAAGCGGCGACGGATTCGCAAGATCAGTAATGCTTTCGCCGATCTGGATTCCTTCGACGCCTGCCAGCGCGACAATGTCACCTGCTTGCACTTGCTCGGCTTCGTCGCGTTCCAGTCCGCGGAACGTAAAGAGCTTGGTGATCTTGGTGGCCTGAATCTTGCCGTCCAGCTTGCTGATGGCAACTTCGCTTCCGCGCAGCAGCGTGCCATTAAACACCCGCGCAATGGCGATGCGGCCCAGAAATTCGCTGTAGTCGAGGTTCATGACTTGCAGTTGAAGAGTCGCCGCTGGATCACCCGCTGGAGCAGGAATGCGCTCAACAATGGCCTCGAAGAGTGGTAGCAAATCCTTCGAATCGTCGCCCTGCTTGCGATGCGCAACGCCATCACGCGCGTTGGTATAGATTACTGGAAAATCGAGCTGATCCTCGGTGGCGTCCAAGTCGATAAAAAGGTCGTAGATTTCGTCCAGGACTTCATTGGGGCGGGCGTCGGTGCGATCAATTTTATTCAGAACGACGACCGGTGGCAGCTTCGCGGCCAGCGCTTTCTGCAGCACGTAGCGCGTCTGCGGCAGCGGGCCTTCGCTGGCGTCCACCAGCAGGACCACGCCGTCCACCATGCGCAGCGCGCGTTCCACTTCACCGCCAAAGTCGCTGTGCCCCGGCGTATCCACAATGTTGATTTTGGTGTCGTGAAAGAAGAGCGCGGTATTTTTGGCCAAAATGGTAATGCCTCGTTCGCGTTCCAGATCGTTCGAATCCATCACGCGTTCGACCAGGGCTTCATTGGCGCGAAAAATTCCGCTCTGCCGGAGCATTGCGTCCACCAGTGTGGTTTTGCCGTGGTCCACGTGGGCGATAATGGCGATGTTGCGTACTTTATGACTCATAATTTCTGCTTTCGATGTCTCTCTTAAGTGTGGCCGCGTCGCGGTCAACCGCTAAAGACAAAAATAGCTGCTGGAACAACCAGCAGCCTTTACAAAACTCCCGTTAATCAGCGCGACCCAGGCTCGCCCGGATCAGGAATTCTCAGGTGTGGCGTTGCAACTATAGTTTATCAAAGGTAAGCCGTTCCGGCCAGCTGAGCCGCTTTTTTATAACAGGTCAGTTTCCGATGGTCGGGCTAAGAGTCGGGCACCGAGGCTAAGTTGATTGCAAAACCAGGCTCGACGGCAAGTGCGCAGTAGCCAGTATACAACTGGCTTGTCGGAATTGCAGCGAGGCCAAATCGGCCACTCGGGCAGTCAGCCGGCTTTTCGCCGGCGCTCGGTCGGGCTACGGGCCTAAGTTGTTTGCGTGCCTTCACTTATCTCCTTTGACGTGGAACAAGAGCAGATTCAAGAAGAATGGTCGGCCGCTAGCTGAATCTGGCATTGCACTTGCACCCCGATCACCATAGGCATTCGCGAAGCTGACCAACCCTCGCTAAGACGACCGAGAAGCAAAGCTCGAGACTCAGAGAACATCGATGAGAACTTCCATCAGGTTCGCGCTAGCAGCACTCATCGCCGCTTTGATTGGTGCTCATGCGGTGCTCGCTGATTCGGCGCCGCCCCAGAAGCAGTTGAAGGCTTATGCCTTACCTGGCAGCACTCGATCGGCCGACATCTCGCCAAATGAACAATCGGTTGTCACTGTGGGCACAAGGCAGTGGGACCTGGCCACTTCTGAAAAGAAAACAGTCGTGCAACTCTGGAATTTCAAAGAAGCCAAGCAGCTAGCGGAGTTCACCACGCCACAGTCGGAAGTGAGAGTCGCTGCAAAGGGCTACGTCTTGGACCGATCTCGCACCGAGCCAATGGTTCGTTTCTCGCCGGACGGAAACACAGTTGTAGCCCTGATAGATCGGACAATTCATCTTCTGCGTGCTACCGATCTCACAGAACTTCGAGCCTTTGCCCTTGATGCCCCGGACGATGCGACGCGAACCAGCCTTACGGGCAGGATTGTCGTACACCAGCCTTCGGTACGCGCAATGGAGTTATCTCCCGATGGCGAAGTCCTGGCCGTTCTCTCGGTCAGCAACATGATTCACGGAAGAATTCAACTGTACGATTTTTCATCCGGAAAAAGGACATTGACCTGGGATACGCCTATCGGCTGGTTAAATTCCCAAGGCCTGGTGTGGTCTCACAGCGGAAAATTGTTGCTAATTGCAATTGCGAACGAGAGCCGCTGCTCATCGCCAGGCAGTGGACCAGACATTTTTGCATTCGATGCGCAGACCGGCTCCATGAAAAACAAAATTAGGACGGGTTTGTTAGCAGGCAGTATCGCGGTTGGTTCTGATAACCGCGTTCTTGCGGTCGACCACGGCTGCTTGGGAGTATTTAAGAATCGTCACCCGAAGCTCAAGATTTTTGACTTCGCAACGGGCAAGCATCTGCGAAGTATTTCTTCACGCGAGGCGAGCGCGCGGTATGCGGTTTCAGCTTCAGCGGATGGCAGTCGTTTCCTCGCATTTACTGGAAAAATGGCAGTGGAGTTCGACTGGTCCGATGCCGTTCCTTACGACCAAGTGGTTGACGAGACGTTTTCAGTTTGGAGCCTCGCGAACTACGAAGGAGTGGTGACCTCGCAGAATATACCCGGACTGAAAGAGTCAGGGCTTAGCCTGAGTTCGAAAGGCAAATACGCGGTTTCATACGGCAAAGCATCGTTTGTTTACGAGTTGCCGTAGCGGGTTTCTACGGCATCGAAGCGACCCGCTGATTTTCAAAGCAGCGCTGTAGTGCACAATCCAACGCCGCAACCGCTCCCCGCTCCCCGCTGCCCGCGTTCAACTTTGCGGCTCCGTGTTATCCTTTGCCGTCTTTTCGCGAATAGGCTTCCCCACCACTGTTGAGGAGCGTTTCATGCATTCCATTAAAAATTACGCGTCACGCACCTTACATAGCGGGTTGTTTGTGGTCGTTCTTGGCGTTCTAGCGCCGCAGGCAGTCGCGCAGCAACCAAAACGCGAAGACCTCGCAAAGATGTTCGACAAGCGCGAAGTGATGATCGCGGTCCGCGATGGCGTGAAGCTGCATACGGAAATTTATGCGCCGAAGGACGCCAAAGAGCCGCTGCCGATGCTGCTGGACCGCACACCTTACGGAATTTCCGCTCCTGACAAGGGGATGAGCAACAACCTGTACCGCTACGCGGACATGTTTGCCGACGGCTACATTTTTGTGTTTCAGGATATTCGTGGACGCTACGGCTCCGAAGGCAAGTTTGAAATGCTGCATACCGCTCCCGATCCCGGTGACCCGAAAGGCGTGGACGAAAGCACCGACACCTACGACACCATCGACTGGCTGGTCAAAAACGTTGCGAACAACAACGGCCGCGTGGGCATGAACGGGATTTCCTATCCGGGATACCTGGTGACGATGGGCATGGTGAATCCGCATCCCGCGCTGAAAGCGGTCTCCGAGCAGGCTTGCATGGGCGATACCTGGCTGGGTGACGATTTTTTCCATAACGGCGCATTTCGTTTGACCTATGGTTTCGAGTACACCGCGTTACTCGAAAGTTCCAGCGAAAATTTCACTTTCCCATTCGACCGCTTCGACATGTTTGAGTGGTATCTGGGAATGGGCGCGCTTTCCAACGCCAACGAAAAATATTTTCACGGAAAAATTCCCACGTGGAACAATTTCGTACAGCACAGCAGCTATGACGATTTCTGGAAGCGCCACGCGGTCGCATTCACGCTGCACGAGGCCACTGTACCCAACCTGAATGTCGCCGGCTGGTGGGACCAGGAAGATTTCTTCGGCCCGATGATGACTTACGCGCGCCTGGAAAAGTCCGACAGGAAAAACTACAACTTCCTGGTCGTCGGCCCGTGGAATCACGGCGGGTGGGCGCACGGTCCCGGCAAATCGCTGGGCGACATCCCATTTCACAGCGACACCGGCGTCTATTTCCGCCAGAAAATCGAAGCGCCGTGGTTTGCCTACTGGCTGCACGATAAAGGCACACTGCCGGTGAAGGAAGCCACAACCTTCCAGACCGGCAGCGATACCTGGACTTCTTACGACGCCTGGCCGCCGAAGGAAGCGCAGACCAAGCATCTCTACTTTCAAGCCGACGGAAAACTTTCCTTCGATCCGCCGCAAACGGAAGCCCCTGGCGATGCAAAAAACGCCGCTGATCGTTACCTGAGCGATCCAGCGCATCCCGTCCCCTATCGCCATCGTCCCGTTGACATGACCTATCCCAGCGATCATCCGGGAAGCTGGTATACGTGGCTGGTGCAGGATCAGCGCTTCGTGGATGGCCGTCCGGACGTGCTGACCTGGCAGACCGGCTTGCTGGACAGCGATGTAACTGTAGCCGGCAGCGTGGTCGCGAAACTTTTCGCCTCGACCACCGGCAGCGATGCCGACTGGATCGTCAAACTAATCGATGTTTATCCGGAGAAGGTGGAAGAGGACTGGAAGCTCTCCGGATTCGAACTGATGGTCGCCGACGAAATTTTCCGCGGCCGCTATCGCAACTCCTACGAAACGCCCGAAGCCATTACGCCGAATCAGGTGACGCCGTTCACGGTGGACCTGCACTCGACCAATCACGTTTTCAAGAAAGGCCATCGCATCATGGTGCAGGTGCAGAGCACCTGGTTCCCGCTGTACGACCGCAACCCGCAGAAATTCGTGCCCAATATATTCGAAGCGAAGGATGCGGACTACCAGAAAGCCACGCAGAGTATTTATCGTTCGAAGCAGTATCCGTCGAGCGTGGAGGTGATGGTGTTGCCGTCCTCTGCCGCAAAGTAGCGATCAGCCCGCGCGGCTGCTGTTTTTTTCTGATGTAAGTGAAGTCGTACTCGGGCTTGCAACGTTCCCGCCGTCGCTGGAACCCTGGCTGTCTTGCCGCACTTTATCCGAGCCAACCCGGATCAATTGCAGGTGCCGCTTCGGCGCAGGCCCGCTGGGCTGCGGAATCTCGCCGGTCTTTCAATCCGCCGTTGAAAAACATGTCGCCGGCGGGTTGGAACAGACGCCAATCGACAAGCGGCCAAAACAAAGTCAGCCATCGATCTCATCTTTATATCTCCGGCGGGATTTCCTTTGCCGCTATGAGGCGTTGCACGCACAAAAAGAAAGCGAGGGAATCCACGAGATCCCCTCGCTCCGGTCTTGATTACGCTTTGCCGTTCAAATCAAAACTGCAGCCGCAGACCGAGTTGCATAGTCCTGCTGCCGCCGTTGAAGATTTTGCTGTTCAAGAAGGAACTGCCGGAGGTCACGAAGATGTATCCGGCGTTCAACGGGTTGGTATTGGTGGTCGAGTCGAGAGCGCCGTTGTTGGAAGGCAGCCCAATTGTAAAGTTACGGTGGTTGAATGTGTCATACGTTTCCGCGCGGAATTGCAGGGTAAACCGCTCGGTGAGTTTGGTGGATTTGAACAGCCCCATGTTCCAGATGTTTAGCGCAGGAGTGTTCACCGTATTGCGTCCGGCATTTGCCAGCGTGCCTACTTCGGCCTGCACAAAACGGCCGGTGGGATCAAGTGCCACATATCCCACGATATGCGAGTCAACCAGTGCCGTATTGCTGAGATCGGTGCCGCACGACCAGTTGCCCGTGACCGCGTCCCGGCCGACGATGCTGGTGGCTCCGCCCGGACCGGCATTACAGATCGCGTTCACGCCGCTGGCGGAAAGGCCGACACCGGACGGATTTAGGATGGTGCGGTCGCCTGCGGGATCGCCGTTGTCGTTGCCGTCCGTTCCAGAAAGAGGAGTAACCGGCTGGCCACTCTCCCAGATGTAAGTGCCGTTCCACTGCCACCCGTGCGCCAGGAGTTTCAGGAAATTGTGCTCCGTTTGCAGGTTGGGAAGGTCATAGACCCAGACCATCGCGAATTTGTGATTGATGTCCAGTGCAGAACGTCCGCGCTCGTTCGGGAAGTTATAGCCATCCTGCGCGCGGCGCGGATTTACGTAGCTGCTGAACAGTTCGTTGGTGGAGTTGTCGATATTCTTGGAAAAAGTGTAGTTCGTCCGGAAGTACACTCCCTTTGCGAACCGATGCTGAAAGTCCGCGGACACGCCGTGGTAGGTGTTCTGGCCCACCGGAGGAAAGGTCGTCAGATTTCCGAAAAACCCGCCTACTGAGAACGGCTGGGGATTGAAATTATCGAAATCCAGCAGTCTGCTCGCCGGTGATGTAACCGTTGCCGGAACTTCGCTCGGGCTCAGATAGGTTGGCAGCGGAGCAATTCCTCCGCCGGAAACGTTGGGGTCGAAAGCGGACGCCGAATTCAGTCGCATCTGCACCGGCAGGCTTATCCCGCGGGTGCCGACGTAGCGAACCTCGAGACTCGAGTTGCGGAACAGTTCATGTTGCACTCCTAATGACCAGGTCATGACCTTGGGAGATATGTGGTCGGGGATCAGGTTGGCGGTTGCGGCGCGCGCTTCAGCTTGTGTAGTTGGTGGAACGTTTTCCTGCAGCAAACCGCCGTTGAGCAAAAAGCCTTGACCGGTGGCGCACCATGCAGGAGGCGTCGGCGACCCGCAAGAAACAGTGGGGCTTTGTTCGGTTTGCAGTTGTGGTGGCGGGCTGTTGGTGGCGAAGTTGTTTGGCACGACGTCGTAAGCGATTTGTCCACCGCCACGAATCGCCCACTTGCCGCTTCCCGTCGGATCCCACGCGAAACCCAGATGTGGACCAAAATTATTCTTGTCTGGACGGGGCTTACGGAAAATCAGGCCGAGCGCCGGATCATTGGAAATGGCATTCAATGCCTGCAACCCTTCGTCACGCGGAACACCGTTGTATTCGTAGCGCAGACCAAGGTTGAGCGTCAGGCGTGGCGTCACTTTCCAGTCGTCCTGAGCGAACCAGTAAATTGAGTTGTAATTGTCGGCAACGAAGCCGCTGCCTGCCCCGCGCAACGCGCCGTTCGCGCCGTTGGGAATCTGGTCATTGATGAATTCGTTTAAGCTGGCGTAGTCCCATTCACCTCGCGCACGCTGTAATACGTCGGTTGGCGCAATGTAATCGCGGCCTTCCACGCCAAACTTAAAGGAGTGCTTGCCGCGCACGTAAGTAACCGCATCGGAAAGCTGGTAGATGTTCTGCGTGTAGGTCTGCGGAGCAAGACTGTAGGGACCGACATTGCTGCCGAATTCATCGATCTCCACGTTCGGAAAATTTGAGAATGCGGTTGGTGTAAGGCTGTTTGGCCCGGCCAAGCGAGAAAAAGATGCACGGAAATCATTGATCAACCTTGGACCGACGCTCCAAGCGTCTGTAAAAATGGCCTTGCGAACGTCCGTTGCTTGCGTGCCGGTAAACTGCGGTTGCGGCTGGACCGGATTGACGAGCGGCAGGCGCAAACGATCATAAAGGTAGCGCCCGCGAAGCTGGTGTTTGCCCAGGTTGGCATCCAGGTTAATGGTGAAATCATGCTGATTGGAATACGCCGGCGCGGTGGATTGAAAATTTCCGACATCGATAGCCTGGCCGTTTACGCAAGCCAGACTTGCCACTGGATCGCTGGTTCCCGTATTGCAATGAGCGGCTCCGTTGGACGCCGGAGCCAGGGGAAATTCCGCAAGTATCGCGCTGACCGCTGGGTTCGGGTTCAATGCTTGCAATTGCGCAAGTCCGGCCGCGGTCGGCATGGTTACGGAAGCGCCGGCTGAAGCCAGGCCCTCGTTTTGAAACTCATACGCTCCGTAAATAAACAGGCGGTCTTTCTTAATCGGTCCGCCGATGGCGCCACCGAAGCGATTGTAGTCAAAGCGGTCAAGCCCTGTTGCCGTGCCGTCCGCGATGCGCTGCTTTTGTTGATTATCCGCTGCGTTATAGTTGCGGTTGCGATTAAATTCCCAACCCGCGCCATGCCAATTGTTGGTGCCTGACTTGGTAATGATGTTGAAGATTCCGCCGGCGGAGTGCCCGTACTCGGCGCTGAATTGATTTGTCAGTAGGGTAAATTCTGCTACCGATTCTTGAATCACTGGCTGAATCGGACCATTCACATCGAGCCGGTTGTCATCCACACCGTCGATCGAAAATCCGTTGAATCGCGGACGCGTTCCGCCGATCGAACCTCCCGCTCCCTGCACGCCACCTTGCTGCGTCGTAGTGCCGGGCACAAACACCGCGAACTCCTTTACGTCGCCACCCAACGTATTCACCGGAAGATCGGCCACTACTTTTCCGCTGAAGGTCGCGCCCAGCTCTGAAGAATCCGTCTTTACCAAATCCGCCCCGGCTTCCACTTCCACCGTCGAGGAAACCTCGCCCAGTTCCATTTCTATTTTCACTTCCGCAACCTGGTTGGATTCGACGATCACGCTCTTATTAATGGCTTTCTTGAATCCGTCCTTCTCCACGCTCACGGTGTATGTACCCACCAGCAGGTTGGGGAAAACATAGGTTCCCGAACTCGAAGCGCTGGTCTCGCCGATTACTCCCGTGGCGTTATTGGCTACGGAAACTTTCGCATCTTCCACGCTGGCCTGGCTCTTGTCTGTAACGGTCACGCGAAGTGATCCGTCAAGTCGTTGCGCCCGGGCTGGACTGTCCAGCAATATACAAAGTATTGCTGCCAGTGCCACAAAGATCAGTCTGCGCATGCTTGTCTCCTTCAGATGTTCGTGCGTGCAATGCGCAACCCGGCTCGGTCTGGTTACTGCCGGTAAGTCCTGAGTTTCGCTATTGCGCTCGAATTGGTTGCCATCCGAAGGGCACCTGAACGGCCAGCAAAGACAATTTGTCCCTCAATTTCGTCTCGTGCGTGTCTCAGCTTCTATGTGCAGCCACCGACGAGTGATGTTGGGTGAACGGTTTATCAGGCCGGCGAACCCAACGCGCGCGTTACAAGAAATTTACATTTCGGCCCGCATTGCGAGGGTTTCTCCCTACTGTTTTTCAAAGACCATACAGTCTTGCGTACCGTCTGGCGCCAGGCAGACCCCGGGTCCATTAAGTTGAAACATTTATGAGAATTATTTCGTAACTGTTTCCAAACGCTTTGCGATTTTCTGCGTCTATTGCCTTAAGGGCGTGTGTATGACTGCGAATTTAAGCTCAACAATGGATCTCCCCATGGACCCAGGTCTTCTCCAGGGAACGTCAACCAAGGCGCGCTATGTGCGTTTTGGTCCTTTTTGTATCGACCAACAACGCCAGCAGGTTTCTCGCAATGGCGCGCGGCTCCGCCTGCAAGGTAAGGTCTACCAGGTGCTGATCGTGCTCCTGCAAAAGCAGGGAGAAGTCGTCACGCGCGACGAGCTAAAACAAGCGTTGTGGCCAGCCGATACTCACGTCAATTACGACGCAAATGTAAACACCACGGTCAATAAGCTTCGCCAGGCTCTGGGTGAATCGACCGACAAGCCTTTGTACATTGAAACTATTCCGCGCAAGGGCTACAGCTTCATCAGCACCGCCGAATTTTCCGACGTCCCATTCCTGCCGGCGCCGCCTGCGGGACCGCAAACCGGAGCACCTGGAAGGTCTGCCGACTCATCCGAAGCAGCGGCGAGTGATTCTCCGCGCACCAAGCGATGGTTGACCGTGATTATTGTTGGCTTGATTCTTGCCGGAATGTTGCTGGGAGCGGGCGTTGCCACTTATTGGATTTCCCATTTCGCGCCACAGCTACGCCACTCTGCAACGAAAAACGCGAACTGCGTTCCCTCATCCAACGCCTGTTGAGAGTTACTTCCGTTGAAAAGTCAGGCCTCTGGTGCGGCCAGCGTCCAACGTAAATCCCAACACCTTTCCGCTAGCGTCGCGCTGAAACACAAACTCTAGACCTTGCTCGTCACCTGCGAATGTCTCTGGTCCCGTCGCACGCAGCGTCAGATGTTGCGGCGACTGCATAAATCCATTTCCTTCCTGAATGTCCTGCAGCATCAGTTTGCCGTCTTGGATGCCGATCGTGTAGGTCGCGAGCAGCTCCTCGCTTTGGAAATGTCCGCTGTAAGCGCTTAATTTTTCAGCTGCCAGAACGACCGTGGGCTTTTTTTCGCGCTGTTCGAAATCCGCTTCCCTGGCCGGCTTCGGCTCTTTCATTTCCTCAGCCAAAAATATATCCGCAACTTCGTGGGCGCGTTTTTCAGGATTTGCATTCGCCAGGTTGCACAAACACGCTACGGAAAAATGCTGTTCCGGGAAACGCAACAGTTGTGCCCGGTAACCTCCCCAGGACCCGCCGTGGTCCACAAATCGCAGCCCGCGATATTTCCCCACGAACAGGCCCTTCGCGTAATCCAGCGTTTTCCCGTTCTTCAATTTTCCCGGCTCCTGAATTTCATCCAGGAACTGTTTTCCGCCGACTTTGCCGGAATAGAAATTCTCGTCCCATTTCAAAAGGTCTTCCACGGAGGTATGCACCGCCCCGTCGCCGGTCTGCTCAAAATACGAAACATCCAGGGTGTAACCTGCTCCCGCGTCTTTCGGGTCGTAGGCCAGCGCTCGATTCGGCACCAACAGGGTGTGCTCATCACGAAAGACGGTCTGTTTCATCTGCAGCGGCTCAAAGATATTTTCTGTCGCAAATTCACGCAGCGTTTTCCCGCTGGCGCGCTTGACGATCACCGACAGCAGAAAAAATCCGGAGTTGCTGTATAGCCAATCGCTGCCTGGCGCGAAGTTCAGCCCCTTCTGCCGCGCAAGAACCGCCAGCGCGTCTTGATCCGTGGTTACGCTATCAATATTCATCCCTGCAAGCTCGAACAACGCCAGATAATCGCGCAGCCCGCTGGTGTGATTCAACAGATGCAGAATCGTAATCTGGTGGCCGTAGTCTGGAATTTCCGGAAGGTATTTGCGGATGTCGTCTTGAACCGAGAGCTTTCCCTGTTTCTCCAGCAGCAGGATGCTGGCTGCGGTAAATTGTTTTGAAGTCGAACCGATGTCGAATACCGTTCGCGGCGTAATCTCCACGTCTTCTTCGATGTTCGCCCGCCCGTAGCCTTTTTCGTAAATGATTTTTCCGCCGCGCGCCACTGCCAGCGCACAACCTGGCGAACCTGATTTGGTCAAGTCCGCGAACACTTCATCCGCTGCCTTGGCAAATTTCTCTTGGGCGTTAAGCACTCCGCTGGCCGCCAATAGCAGCGTGAATCCGATCAGCGCCAAAAACGTTCTGTTGCCCGCCGCCATGTGCTCCGCTCCCGGCTAGAACCCGTGAGTCTATTCATTCACCTCTTCCCGCGCAATCCCTTTCCGCATGGCCCGCTCCTCTGTTAAATTTTGTGCCCATGCTTACCGCCATTACTCGCGCCGTCAGTCCAGCGCTGGCTGATTGTGAACTTAGTTTTATCCCGCGCCAGCCAATCGACGTGGCGATGGCACAGCAGCAACATCATAGTTATGAAAAAATGCTCGCGAAACTCGGCGCACGCGTGATCTCTCTGCCCGCAGAACCGGCTCTCCCTGATTCCATGTTTGTCGAGGATCCCGCTCTGGTACTCGACGAATTGGCAATCATTTTTCCCCTTGGCACGGACATGCGCCGCCGCGAAGCTGCAACCATCGCAGCTGCTCTTTCACCCTTCCGTAAACTTGCGCGGGTCGAGCTCCCTGGCACCATCGAAGGCGGCGACATTCTCCGTCTCGGCCGAAAGCTTTTTGTCGGTCTCACTGCGCGCAGCAATGCCGAAGGCATTGCTCAACTTGCCGGCATCGTCGCTCCGCACGGCTACGAAGTCATCGGCGTCGCAGTGACAGGATGTCTGCACCTGAAATCCGCCGTCACGGCGCTCGACGAACACACACTGCTAGGCAATCGCGCCTGGTTCGAATCATCCTTAATCAAGGATCATGACTGGGTGGACGTCGATCTCGCGGAGCCACATGCGGGGAATGCTCTCGCGATTGGCGGCACCATCTTGTTTCCTGCTTCCTTTGCACGCACGCGTGCAGGTATCGAAGCTCGCGGCTTCCAGGTAACGTCGATCGATATTTCCGAACTGCAAAAAGCCGAGTCCGGCCTCACCTGTTCGAGTTTGCTCTTCGAAGGCTAACTGAGTCTGCTTACTATTTTTGCTCGGGCTTTTGTTGCGGCTGGTCGTCGGGCTTCTTAATCAGCGGCGTATTCTGCTCGATACTTCCTTTCACCAGCTCCGTTTTTATTTCGCTCTCCTGATTTGCAAGCAGATTCACTTCCGTTTCGAAGGTCCGGTATGCAGGCAGTTCCACGCGCACCCGGTGTTTACCGGGACTGATCTTCATGGACTTGAATGCCCCGCCAAAGTCTCCCGCATGTCCGACAAATTTTCCGTCCAGAAAAACGGCCGCGCGCTCTGGCTTGATTTTCAGTTTCAATGTCGCTGTGACTTCCGGCACCGTCGCGCTTGGCGCAAGGTGCAGCGATACGGTGACTAGCCGCTTCTCTCCCGGCTCGACCACCACCTTCTGCACGAAATCAACATATCCGGATTGCCTCACGGTCACCTGGTGCTCGCCGGGCAACAGCATTATTTTTTTGCTTCCGTTCAGTTCTTTTAGATACCCGACGTAACTTCCATCAATCCACACCCCGGAATCTCGTTCCACTTTGGTTTTTCCTTCGAATTGAAGTTCCCCCATAACGTCATTTTGCGCGGTCACCGTTTTCGTGCTTCCCAGCGTCAGCAGCAGCAACAGCAAAATACTGCAAGCAGCGCGCCCGCGCCCAATCCGTTTTTCGGCTGGCCAAGTTCCATGTTGGAGATTTTCGCGCCTGAAAATCATTGCTTGAGGTCTCATCCCACTCACGATGATTGCATCCCCATAACCAAACTCAGTGCTTAGTTGCGATTTTATCTCGAATATTTTCTGTGGCTTAGCGGGCTACAGGTTTCGCTGTAGTAGTGGAATGTGGCGTTTTTACATCCTGGTCCCAGCGGCCGTTTGGCCTGCGAATTTGCGCAGCATTTACTCTTTCGCGAAATCTTAGACCCTTCTTCGGTTTACCCTTTGCGTGGACTACACTCCGTGCTATTCTCCGTGGCGTGAGTTTGTCTCTCGCCATCTCGATTCGCCCCAGCATCCTGTCGATGTCGTCCATTTCCACGACGACGTCCACCCCGATTATTAAGACTAAGACTACGGGCGCTTCCGGCGAGGTCAGAAACAGCTAGCAAGACAAGCTAAAGTTTCGAACCCACCGCCTGAAGCGAACCTGGCGGTGGGTTTTTCTTTTACCCCCTCCCAGGTTTCAGGGTTGCTACCCCTGATCTGAATAAGACGCTGCAACCGGTGGCAAAAAAACAACAGGAGCCGTTGCCATGAGCCCGGAACAGCACGAAGAATTGATTGCAGCGCCTAGCCGACCAGTTGCGCATGCATCTGCATTCACGGATCCCGCACGCGCATCCACGGGCCGAGTTCTTACATTCAAATTTGGCGGAACTTCTTTACTGGGGGCGGAACGCATGCTGCGCGCCGCAAGCCTGGTCCGCGAGGCGCGGGTTCACGCGCGCCTGGTGGTTGTCGTTTCCGCGATGAAGGGCGTCACCGATCGCCTGCTTGGCGTGGCTCGCCGCCTGGAAGCTGGCTGCCGCAGCGACGCGCGGCGCGATGCCGAGCATGTCTTTCGCATCCATTTGGAAGTGCTGCGCGATCTGCAACTGGCTCCGCAAGAGCAACATCATGTGTCACACGATCTGCAGCTTCTCGGTAAGGACCTGCTTCACGATGCTTCCCCCGAATTGCGGCCGTCCCCCGCTGGACGGGCTGCGCTACAGGATCGCCTGGCTTCTTACGGCGAGCGCCTCAGTGCTCGCCTGTTTGCTGCCGCGCTGGAAAAATCCCGTGTCCCCGCTGTTCCGGTAAGCTCTTCTGATTTTGTCGTTACTTGCGACACTTTCCGCGACGCGCGCCCGCACATCGACGAAACGCGCCGTCGAGGCCGCGAA
>Ga0193709_1000450_pt1 | contig 14639 bp, 13 predicted proteins | sample H3c2metaG_FD_160571 | JGI IMG/M metagenome (GOLD analysis project Ga0193709, IMG submission 160571) | Soil microbial communities from a riparian zone of the East river system, Colorado, United States - H3c2 | ecosystem: Environmental > Terrestrial > Soil > Riparian zone | place: USA: East River... | reverse complement strand
GTGGGAGTAAGGCATGCCACTGTCCAGGTATCAAAGCCTTGCAGCCTCTTGGACCACTTGATCTGCCCTGTCTTTAAATCCAGCGCAAGGGCGCTGTCGAAGAAATCGTCAGCTGCGGCACAGTTCGCGGTGGGCGTCGCGTTCTGGCAGGCTTCCACATCTGGGGGTGCGGTGTAGTTGTTTCCAGTGCCGATGAAGAGCATACCGCGCTTTGCATCAATCGCAGGTGGTTGCCAAATCGCGCCGCCGCTGTATCCTCCGACCTGTCCGCCGTTCTCGGGCACGTCGAAGGTTTTCCATAGCATCGCGCCGCTCTTCTCATCGAGCGCTACCACGCTGCCGCGAAACGTGCAGCATGGATATGTTGGATCCGTTGCCAGACTTTCTTCGCTCGAAGAAACGCCGATGTAGACAACTCCGTCGAAGACAACCGGAGATCCAGTAATGATTGCCGCCGGATGAGTTTCCACCTGCGTAATCCACTGAACTGTTCCTGTTTCGCGATCCACCGAGATCACGTTTGCGCCTTTGTGCACCAGCTTGGAATTCAGGATGTCTCCAATGATTACGTGGTTTGCATCGACGGCAGGGCTAACGCGAGAGATAGCGCCTTCGACGCCATCGTACTCGGAGATCTTGTGAGACCAGATGAGTTGACCGCTGTCCTTCTTGACTGCGAAGAGATTGCCGGCCCAATCGGGGAAGTACACTGCGTCACCATCGACGGTAGGTGTGGCTGAAACATCGCCACCCGTTGTGAACACCCATTTTGGGCTTAGACCTTTGACATTGTTTGGACCGATCAAATGTTCTGCCGGTTGGTTCCAAGTATTTCCCAGATTCTGTCCGGCTATTCGCCACTGGCCAGATTGAGACTCAGGTGATTGGCCCAGCGCGCCCGGCGCCGCGGCTAACGAAACTAACAAAAGGATCCTAATTAGTGTCGTCTTTGCCGGCGACACGTCATGATTTTTCCCGACCATCTTCATTTGTTCTCCTTGAATTTCGTGCAATCGCGCACACGTCTACTGCGTACATCTCAAGTGGCTAGAATTGAGGAATTACAGTTTCTGCTTGATTTCGAAACAGCTTGCCGGGTGGTTTTCTGCGAGAAGGAAACCGCACACACACTCAGGCCTGATAAATCCAGTCGCGAGTGTTTGAACTCTTAACCGTCTCGGTGCGCGGAGTTAAAGCGACTCGTTCCGTCGCTCGTCTTGATCTGATTGCTTTTCAGCCGTTTACCAGGAATTAGCACTGCGTGCCCGCTCGTGCGATCTGAGGGAAACCGACAAGCACCGTTACAATCCTCACCTGCTGAACTTTTCATCGTTTCTCCTATGGACGTTTTGACGGTCATTGGGGGCAACCGCCGTGCTTAGGAAGAGCAGAGGGCTTTAGCACGTGTTTAAAACAATCATCGTCAAAACGTTTCACGCAGCGTTGGATGTGCTGATCGCTACAGAGCGTTACAGAATCGGATGTAAAGGTTTTGTCACCTGCAGCAGGAAGAACCTGACAAATTCGAGTTTCATGGCTAGCAGTAAGTTTTATCGGCGCGCCTCTGCTGGCGAGTTAACGCGGTGCGCCTGGGGAAAACGGACCTTGGTGCGATCGCTGGGCGCGGCTCTATCACCGCGTTGACCTGGGCGCTGGAAGTTTGCGACGTGCAGCGATTTTCCTCGATCAAGAAGGCCACCAGCTACTGCGGACTGCGCGGTGCCGAGAATACTTCGGCGAACATCATCAAGCGCACACCACTCTCGAAGCAGCGCAACAAAGATCCGCAGACGATATTGATCGAGGCGGCAAAGATGGCGCCGCGAAACAGCCCGGAACTGGCAATGGTATACGAACAGGAGAAACAAAAAGACAATGCCAACTGCCTAACGCTGGCCGTGGCGCGGAAGATGGTGGCGTATGTGGTCGCTGTTGATCGCCGACAAAAAGGCTTTCTGGTAGTAGAAAACAAAAACCGCACCGCTGCGTAGAGTGTGTGAAACACAGCAGGATTTCTTCAGCGGGCAGCCTGCCGGGTCTCGTGAGTTGCCCCTCTGCAGCAACTCCAGATAGATGGTTTTCCTCATTGCTCCGGCAGCCTGTCTGCAAGATCGCTTGCCAGTTTACCCATGTCTGTCGCGTCGCTGAATCCTTTCAGTTCGTGTTTTGCGGATTCGACGTCGATACCCAAGCGTTGGCAGATCTTGTGCTGCATCTGAAGTACAGCCGTGAGCTCCTGTTCCGCAAGCATGCCAACTTGCAGGTCGAGGTGAGCGCGTTTTTCTGCTTGACGGGCCATGCGATTTTGACTGATGAGAACAAAGATAGTGAGCACAACACTTTCCGAGGAGATGACCAAAGCCAAAATTCCAAAAGGGAATGGATCGAAGGCTTTCACGCCGGGAATCACGCTGAGATTGATCGCGCTCCAAGTGAGCACAAGAAGGACCTGTAACAGCAAGAACGCAGTACTACCGATCATTTTAGTGATCGCATCGCTCGCTCGTTCGGTAGGAGTGCGGCGCAGAAGCGCCTCGTGCTCCAGCTTGGCGATCGCTTCGATATTGGGATTTGTGGGATTGGCAGGCTCGTGGCTAGTTGGACTCATCATTGTCATTCCTAGATAGGCTCGACCTGGGTTGGTTGCGGGACACCGGAGCATCAGCTGAACTTTGCGCGAAGTTATGCGAATTTCTTTTGCGTGCGACCGCCAAACTTGCTCGATGTACTGGTAATCGAATCACCGGATACCAGACAGTCTAATTGTTTTCTGGACGGGTTTGCGTTTGTTTCGGGTCTGACCGAGGCATTCATTTCTTGGCAATTCAAGCACCGAGACTTAGTCTATTGGTCTTTCGTTAAAATCCAAGACGGTGCAAGGACCTGACGACCTCACTCATCGGAATCTTCATATTCAGCCGGCTCACCCTTGTAACGAGAGCTCGAAGAGGGGAAAAGAAACCAACCACGCTTCGACGAACTTCTGCCAGCGCTTCTGCGTCATGGATGCCCCAGAAATCTATCAGCCGCCTGCTCTTGTAGTTGTAAGCGAATTTTTGACCGCAATCCAAGCAAGTGATGTACGTCTGCCGGCCATGAACAGATGGGCATCCGGGTAGGTTGGACGGGATTGACTCGCGCAGAGTTATCGGAGGACCCTTATGCCAGTGGGGGCAGAGAAAAACAAGACGAAGCAATGCCCGTACAAACAGCGGGGCGCCGAAGACCATACTCCACCACGGCTCGGCACGGAGGAGCGATCGTTCCGCTTTGAACGAATTTCTCGCTCCTTTCCGATACAGAACTATAGACCCGTCGATTCTATACGCTTGAGCCGGTTTTTTCTGAGGATGAGATCGCACGTGAGCACCACGACAGGATGTTAGACACAGCGAAGGTTCGTGTCTGTTCCGTTGTGAACACTGGGAAGCAGATTGTCTGCTGGTCCCTGGCGGGAACGACATGGCTTTGGCAAGGCACCTTCCTCGACCACATGCGGACTTGGAACGCGCCCGCCTGCAAGCAACTCTCGCCTTATGGAAAAACAGTGGGCATTCTTTTTCTGGTGCTCGGCGCCAGCCTGGTGGCTGCTGGCCTAGGTTGGTTTGGACCAGCTTTGAGGATGGCGACTCGCCGTGGTCATCATAGCAACCCAAGTTTTAGGAGGTTTGATCAGCATTTTCATGGGTCATTTCCTTAAGGGCGCGGTAGGTGTCGCAATCGCTTCTGCGCTGCTGGTCGCCCCTGCCTTAATTGCGGCGATAGCAAACGAATTGGAATCCGGTATACGGTTGTTCCTCGTCCGCGAAAGGCTGCTGTCCCGCGTAGTTCATTGCCCACGCCGACACCACCGCATCAGGGACGCAGGCTGGACTGGCCGATGCCAAAGGTAATTCTCACTCTCTTTCTTCCGGCGCCGCTGTTCGAGCGCACCTTGGTGAGCAAAGACTTTACGTTTCAAGATAACAGTTGGCTAGAGCAAAATGCCACGCAAGATGATGCTTGCCACGGTGAAGTAGATGATCAGGCCGGTGACGTCAACGAGCGTGGCCACAAACGGGGCGGAGGCGCTGGCGGGATCCAATCCACAACTGCGCAAGATAAATGGCAACATGGAACCCGCGAGCGTGCCAAACATGACCACCCCGATCAGACTACAGCCTATGGTAAGAGCGATCACCAGATAGTGCTCCCCGTAGGTCCCGCGCAGCGCGTGCCAAAGAAGAATTCTCGTGACGCCGATGACCCCGAGGATTGCTCCGAGTACTATACCCGCGAGCAACTCCCGGCGGATCACTTTCCACCAATCGCGAAGCCGAATTTCGCCGAGCGCCATCGCCCGAATCACCAGTGTTGTGGCTTGCGAGCCCGAATTTCCTCCGCTGCTGATAATCAACGGGATGAACAAGGCAAGAACCACCGCGCGCGAAATTTCTTCGGAGAATAACCCATCGCCGTTGCGGTCAGCATCTCGCCCAGAAAAAGGATAGCGAGCCATCCAGCTCGCTTTCGCACCATCTGTGCGAAGGCCACTTCCATGTACGGACCTTCGAGCGCTTCCATACCGCCGATCTTTAGAATGTCCTCGCTGGCCGCCCGCTGCGCCACACCCGCCAGGTCCGCGCTGCTGACGATGCCCATCATGTGCTTATCCGCATCCACGACCGGCACCGCCAGCAAGCGATGTTTTGCAAGTAAGTGCGCAACCGCCTCCTTGTCTTCGTCTTCCGGCACAGAAACGTAATCCGTGCGCATGACATCGTGAACCTTTTTCGATCTTTCCGCAGAGATCAGTTCGCGAAACGAGATCACGCCCAACAGACGCTGAGCATCGTCCAAAACATACGCGTAGTAAATCATTTCGACTTGCCCAGCTTGACGGCGAATCTCGGCGATCGCCTCCTCAACAATCCTCTCCGGCGAGATCCGCACATAGCCCGAATGCATCAGTCCTGCGGCTTCATCTTCCGGATACAGGGACGGTCTGCCGCCTTCGCGGCTGCGCTCCGCAACCACCGTCACGTCCAGATCGCGCGCCTGGTAAAGCAATTGGTCGGTGAAGTCCAGCCCACGAAACCACTTTCTTGGCGGGTCGCTAGCCGGACCAACAAAAATCTGCGTCACGGCGTTCTTGTGCGCGTAATCTGCGAGCGTGTCCGCGCGGTTCTTGCCTTGCACCACAGCGGTGTCAATGTGCAAATTTTCGGCGAAACGAAAATGGCGCTCGATTGCCAGGCGTTCTTGCGCCGGCAGAGCAGAAAATTCCTTTTCTCTAGAAACAAAAACGGCCACACACCCTGCGTGGATGTAGTCGGCCACGCGACGCGCGCGACGCAACAACATCGCTGTTGAAGGATCGGCTGTGACGTTCACCAGAATTTTCTCGGAGCGCGGTTCGGCATGTTCCTTCTTTGCCATCGCCCGCGCTTCCAATGCCTGGGCGGTCTGCCGAATAGCCAACTCTCGAAGCGCGACCAGTGTCGGTTCCTGAAAAAGTCTCACCGATGCGGCTTTGGCCTTTTCCGGAGGATAGATGACTCCGCGCTCCAGGCGGTGAAGCAACGCGCGTGGCGTGACGTCGACCATCACCACCTCGTCCGCCCCCTGAAAGACCCAGTCCGGCACTGTCTCGCGCACACGCAACCCGGTGATCTGCAAGATCTGGTCGCTAAGGCTTGCCAGATCCTGCACATTCATTGTAGTGAGAACGTTCACGCCTTCGTCGAGCAGCGCCTGAACATCTTGCCAGCGCCTCTGGCGCTCCGAACCGGGTGCATTTGTATGCGCCAAATCATCCACAATGCACACTTTTGGGCGACGCTGCAGGATGCCAGCCACATCAATCTCCTCGGTGTAGCTACCGCGGCACGCCACCCGGAGCAGGGGCAGCATTTCAAATTCCTTAGAGCGCTCCATCAGATCGCCGCGACCCTGCGGCTCAAGAAACGCGAGGACGACATCCACACCTCGCGCTTTGCGGTCGCGTGCGTCCTCAAGCATCTGATAGGTTTTGCCAACGCCGGCGGCATATCCCAGGTAAATCTTCAGGTGACCCCGACGTTTTTGATGGCTCACGGTTGCCGCCCTCGGTCTAGTGAGGAAACACTCGAACGTCAATGCCTCGTGCTGCCCGGACCAGGCGGCTGACGGTGCTCCCGAACATTCGCGTTCCCAAATCCTTCTTCACACTGTGTCCAACGAAAATCTGTGTGACGCCGTGCGAACGCGCGTAGCGCACGATGGTCTCGACGGGATCTTGACCTTCGAGCACTTCAACTTGTGCGCCGTTCTCTCGCGCCTTCGCCAAGCCTTCTTCTAATAATTTTTGATCAGCTTCTGAGAGATCCGGCCGCCGTACATACGCGGCCAAAACATCGCAGTGGAAACGGGTGGCGTTTCGCCGCGCCGTAGCCATCATGCGCTCGAAGTTAGCGCGCGGCGTAAGGCAGATCAGGAATCGTTCGTTTGTGCCCAAATGCTGTTCGAGCCCGTGCGAGTGCATGTAGCGCTGCAAACCCGCGTCAATCACATCGGCCGAAAGAACTAGCGCCATTTCTCTCAGCACCGAACGGCGCTCTGTCGCGGCTTCGGTGGGCGCGTCCACGATCACGATTTCGTCCGCGGTATTCAGAAACTCGCGCGGGACGGTCTGGTTGACCCGCTTCCCGGTTAGCTTCTCCACGGCCTCGCGCTGATCACCGATGTATTGAAGGTTCACGGAAGCAACGATGGTGATTCCGGCCGACAATAGTTCTTCGACATCTTGCCAACGATGAGCGTTGCGGCTGCCCGGCGGGTTGTCGTATGCGAGTCCATCAATCAGGCAGACCAGCGGGCGTCGTTGCAAAATCGCTTGCACGTCAATGACAGGGACGCCTTTGATGTGGAACGTGGGAATGATTTCAAGCGAACTCAAAAGCGGCTGAATTTCCACCGGAACTTTCGGTTGCAGAGCCCCAACCACCACATCCTGTCCACGGTCGCGGCGCCGCCTACCCTCGTCGAACATGCGGAACGATTTGCCTACGCCGGATGCGTAGCCAAGAAAAACTTTGAGGCGGCCCCGGGCTGAGTGTGCAGTGATTTCCTTGTCCGACATAGCCCGCTGATTGTAACCCGAGGACGTTTCCAACGGCGTTAAGGAACCAGCCAATTCATTCCGGTTTTCGCGTGAGGCGCTGCTGCGGAGTTCGCCCGCGACTGCGGTCGGCGACAACTGTGACTTGAAGGTCTTGTGCCAGGCGCACGATGTCCTCGGTAAAATCTTTGCCGCGCAGGCGTTCGAGAAGACCCACTTGTGAGCGCGCCACAAAAATTTGTGTGACTTGACTGCGGCGCGCGAAGTCCACCACAGTCTTGGCGATGTCGCTGCCAGCGAAAACCCGCGTTTCGACCTGCAGGCTCCGGGCAAAGCGAAGATGCTTCTCTACCGCTTGTCGTTCCTCGACCGGTAATTGCGACAATTCGGGAGTCTGGTGCACAAAGAGCGCCGTGCAATCGGCATGAAGGTAGTCGGCTACGCGCCGTCCTCGACGGATGAGCATAGCGGTTGAAGGATCGGCGGTGATATGGATGAGAATACGCTCCTGCGGATGGTTATCGGGCGTACCGCCAGGGCGCGCTTCGGAAATACGCGGAACCTGGAATGCCCTCGTTTCATCGTAAGCGGATTGCCTGAGATCCACTTCATGAGCCGCCTGGCGAAGCGTCAACTCGCGGAGCGCGCCGAGGTTGGAACCCTTGAAAAATCCGGTAAGCGCCTTCTCCACCATTTCCGGCTTGTAAACCGCCCCACGCTTTAGGCGGTTGAGCAATGCATCGGGCGTGACGTCAACTGCTACAATTTCTGCCGCCTGCCGAACGATTCCGTCCGGGACCGTCTCGCGCACCTGGATGCCGGTGATCTGCCATATCTGGTCATTCAGACTTTCGATGTGTTGGACATTCATCGTCGTCCACACTTCGATCCCAGCGTCCAAGACAAGTTGAACGTCTTCCCAGCGCTTGATGCGTTCGGAGCCAGGAAGGTTCGTGTGAGCCAATTCGTCAACCAGCGCCACGCCTGGCTTGCGCCTTAACACGGCTTCCGTATCCATCTCCGCAAAGGTTTTCCCGCGGTATTCGATCTTGCGATGAGGCACTATCTCGAGACCCTGGGCTTGCTCGATCGTGTCGGGACGCGCGTGCGGTTGAAAATAGGCAACCACGACATCGACTCCGCGGTCCGCGGCCGCGTGGCCGTCAGCAAGCATCTGGAAAGTTTTTCCGACGCCGGCCGCATACCCCAAATAGACTTTTAGGCTACCGCGTGGAGTGTCCACAGACTCAGGCATAGGCGGATTAATGAGGGAAGACTCGGACGTCGATCCCTTCTGCCGCGCGAATAAGGCGGAGCACGGGATCACCGAAGATACGGTCCCGCCAAGAGTTGCGGGCGCTGTGCCCGATGAAAATCTGCGTAATGCGTTTCTGACGCGCAAAGTCCACTATCGCCGATATGGGATCGTCGCTTTCCAGCACTTCGGTCGACGCACCGGCCTTTTTGGCCGCATCGAAATATTTTCGAATGGTGACTCGTTCTCTTTTGGAGCGGCCGGGCTCGCAAACGTACACTGCGTAGAGTTCACCTTGAAAACGCTCTTTGTTGCGTTCTCCGCTTTCAATCATGGCCGGAGCATTGGAATGCGGTGTCATGCAGACGAGAAAACGCTCGTGCGTCCCGAAGACCGGCTCAATTCCGTGCGCATGCACGTAGGACTCCAGTTGCGCGTCTACCACTTCGGCAGTCAACAGCAGGGCGAGTTCGCGAAGTTCTGACAGTTGGCGCTCCTGCGAGTTGCTGATTCCCGTTGCAGTGAGCTGCTCTCCCTGTCGCCAGAGGCAGAGGTCCGTTGGTACGTCCACGATCACGATGTCGTCGGCGGCCAGCAGGAAGGACTTCGGAATAGTCTCGGTGGTGTTCTTGCCGGTGATCGCTTGAACTTTCTCTTTGTACTCCTCGACGTGAAGCAGGTTGACGCTCGACAAGACTGAGATCCCGTTGCGCAGAAGTTCCTGCACATCCTGCCAACGATGAGCGTGGCGACTTCCCAGTGGGTTTTGAGCGGCGAGAGGATCTATGACGCAGACCTGCGGCGCGCGGCGAAGAATCGCATCGAGATCGATGGCTTGGCCCTGGGAAGTCTGGAGTGTAGGAATCGGCTCGAGTTTCCGCAAGATTGCCTGAACTTCCTCGGACTGCCGTCCTTGAACGGCGCCGACGACAACATCTTCTCCGCGCTCGTGCCGCCGTCGGGCTTCATCGAGCATGCGATAGGATTTGCCTACACCGGGCGCGTAGCCTAGAAAAATTTTGAGTTTAGCGCCCCAGCGCTTGCTCTCCTGCGCTTGCACCTGCTTGAGGAGGCGTTCGGGACTTGGCCTGGGGAGTTCAGATACGCGCATTGCGTCAGTGTAAACCGCAAATAGAGGTCCCGCAACGAAAAGCCACGAATGTGGGATTGGAGGGAGGCAGCCGAGCAAATTGCCTGCGCTACGCGCGCGGACCAATTAACGCGGTCGTTTGCTATTGCTACGAGTGTGATCACCTTCTAAAGGCCGCGTCATGAAGCCTTACGCCGGATTGTTCCTCGCGGATCGCGCTCACCGACATGATTCTAATTTGGCTTTGCGCCACATCCACAAACGCTTTCACTCTCACATGACGCCCTTCGACGCCGCTCAAGGTTTCGGGATTGCTCACGAGCCAAATTTTATTGTCCTTATCCGCTATTAAGGTCTTGCCGTCGTCTGCAACCTCGGCCGAAAGGGTGGCTGGCTTCTTGGCTGAATCTGTTTTCTGCGCTTGAGCACAAAGCGGCAGAAAAGCTGCGACAGCGATGGTTACAAGCAATACTGGCTTTTTCATGTTCTTCCTCCTTTGCCAGGTTCCGAGGGAAGTTGTAGGCGAGCAAGGCGCGAATTGGCCTCGTTTCGAGAGCATGCTGACGCTGCTTGGGCATCAAGGCAAACGCAAAATTTGAATGCCGCGTATCGCCGATCGGTATTACTGGTGACCGAGCGGCAATGCCGGTCAGGTCGGTTTTGAGACTCCCGGGCCGTGTGTCGTGCTTACGGTTTCCTAACGAAGCCTTCAGGACTTTCTGACGCGCCTTTTCCTACGATTGTGATTGTTGTCTTAAGTCGCGGAGCGAGGGGAAAATCGGTGTTAAATAATTTGCAGAACGTTGATCAGGAATTTGTTGGTCACTGTAGTGTGTGCGGTTGCGTTACCGAACTTGTCGAACTTCCAGGAAGGATCGACAAGTTTTGTCTTGAATGCAGCGGAGATGTGGCGACGGCCATCCTGTTGACTGCGGAAATAGATGCCGCAACGCTGAGTGGCGGGAATACGAACGAATTGGTGTCTGAATTTGCTCAGATCAGCAGCCGGATGCTCGAGCGAGCGCAATCCGCAGAATTAGGGTTCTAGCCGGGTCTTCTCCGTCCCGGGACGGCACACCGTGTCGGTGGCGTACTGCTTAAAACGAGCAGTTCGCTGACAGGCTCTGACCCACAGTCCAAAAGTCGAGCGGTAGCGAAACCTGGCCCGTGCGATTTCCGCTGTTCTCCGCGCTCTGAACACTCTGAACGATGCCAAAGGACGAAGACGTTACGTTCGTTGGTGTTGGCGCATAGTTCGGATGATTGAATAGATTTGTAAACGTGCCGTCCAGGCGCATCCGCATCCGTTCCGTTCCGTGAGATGCAAAGTTTTGGACAACCCAGCCGCGATCGTTGCGGTGCCAGGCCCCTGCAGGATTCCCACACCACAATTTCCCGCCGGCCCTTCAGGAATCGGATTGAACGCAGCGATGTTGAGCATGCTTCCGGTTGCGGCATTCGCGACGTTGCCGTTGCCGATGCAGTCCGGGCGCTGCAAGCTGCCCGCCACATTGCCGCGATTCGCCGAAAGATCGAAACGATTGGGCACCGAGGGGCCCTCGAGCGGCGCGCAGATAGTGAAGGGAAAATACAAGAAAGTCGTAAGCAACTTCATCAGCCAGCGGATGGCACGAATCGGTTTCTTGAATCCACCGCAGCACTGTTGATTGCCATCATGCCGCCCTAAGCCTTTATTTTTCTGTTGGATTACGTCGCGGTCCTTATGGAATCTTTATGAATCGCTCAGGACTTTCTGATGGCCATTTCGCTATGTTGATATTCGCAGTGGGACGCATTGTTCCCGGCGGGCCATGGCTCTCATCGTCTTAGCAGCGATTTGTTTACTAGCGTGCATATTTCTCCTGTTCGTTCTCTTTCAATGGACTGGAGATACGAAGCGCAGGGCGACAACTCGCGCTGTGGTGGACGACGCAGCGGGCGGCGGGAGGGAAAAAACTAGGCTGTGCGCCGCTGCCCGAGCATCTACAGAGAAGCGCCACGTTTTTCCTGAAGGTCACGCCGGGTCCAGAGCAGGAGCGCGCAGTCGCGTTTGCCGGCCTGGATGCCGCCGGTGCGAACGGACTGCTTACGAGAAAGTCGTCAGGTCGTTGAGGTGGGGCAAGAGAATCCAGGAGAGAAGAATGCGTATTTCGAAATGGAAGAGGCTTGTACCGGTCATATTGATGGGATTGTGCTGCGCCAGTGCACTTCGGGCGTTGCCATTTGCGGGCGATGATAACAAGGAGAAGCCGCCAACCAAGCCCGCAGCGACAAAGATCGAAGCGCCTGCTCCATTGACGGAGCGCGAGCGACTGCTGCTGGATCGAGTGGAGCAGCTCGAAAAACGTGTTGCCGATCTTGAAGGCAAGGGGACGACCCCTGGCGCAGCTTCTGGTGCGGAAGCGGCCGCGGTGCAACCGGCCGCAACCACTCCCGTAGCATCCACTGCGGGAGTGGCTGCTCCGGGCACAACGTCCGCCGCAAAGGCGACGAGCCCAGATCTGCTTTCTAAGGACTCCACCCTCGCTGTAGTTCAACCGCAAACCACTGATAAAGGCAAGCTGGCCACAAGCAAAGCGCCAGCGAGTGAGCCATTTGCGTTCGCCGACTTCACATGGCTGAATGGAAATCCCCGGACCAAACAGGTTCCGCTCGACACGAAATTCTTCACGCCGGAAATCAGGGCTGACGTCGACTACGTCTACGACTTTGCCCACCCCAAAGACGATACCATCGGCGGTTCGAGCGAGATTTTCAGGTCCAGTGAAGTGCAAGTTACTCAACTGGGCGTGGGCGGCGACTTTCATTACGACAATGTTAGAGCGAGACTGATGACCCAGTTCGGTTTGTATTCGGAGACTACGCCGCGCAACGACGCTAGTCCCGCCCGTGGGCAGTGGAATCTGGCCGATGCCTATCGATATCTTTCCGAGGCCTACGGTGGCTACCATTTCAACGTACTGCATGGAGTGAATGTCGATGCGGGCATCTTCATGTCGTATGTAGGCCTATTCAGCTACTACCAATTTGACAACTGGGCTTACCAGCCTTCGTATGTCTCTTCGAATACTCCGTGGTTCTTCAATGGAGTGCGCGTTCAAATATTCCCCACCGAGCACTTGAAGATCGAGCCCTGGTTTGTAAACGGTTGGCAGTCTTACGGGCGTTTCAACAACCGGCCTGGTATCGGAATGCAGATTCTATGGCGGCCGAACGGATGGCTATCGGTTCTCGGCAATCAGTATATGTTGGGGGAAGATGCCCTGAACACGCCCGGCCGTGTGCGCTACCACACCGACGACAGCATTCAGATCAAGTACTACGACAAACCCGAAAGATTCCTGGACAAGGCAGCGTTCTCGCTCACTGGAGATATGGGATGTGAACATGGCGGAGGTGTCAGCTGCGCCGGCAATTCCGCGAAAGGTCCCAAGCAGAGCTTTCTGGGCTACATGCTTTACAACCGGCTGTGGTTTGACAACGACCGTTACGGACTCACCATCGGCGGCGGACAAATCAATAATCCTGGGCGGTACTTGGTCTTGCTGCCGCCGATCAATGGAGCCACAGCGATTTCCGGAACGCCTTACTTTACGGAGAATCCCGGAGATCCATACAAAGCCTGGGATGTGTCCGGAACCTTCGATTGGATGCCAAGCCAGTACATTACTTTTCGATGGGAATACAATCATCGTGCGGCGAATGTACCGTACTTTTCAGGTTCCGGAGGAGTTACGCCGCCGGGAGGCAATCAGGGTACAGCGGGCTCATTTGTCTGCCTCAGCGGTTTCACGACCTGCAACGGATCGCCAACTAATACGTGGTTCCCAGATCTCCGTAAGACCGAAAACCGGGCGACCATCGCCATCCTCGTAAAGTTCTAAAACGGCAGCCTGCGGTATTTCGGATCTCCAATTGGGGACTACCACTACCGCAGGCAAAGACCCTGACGGAGCCACGGTAAGAAGCGGAGAGGGAAAAGTCATGCTGGATATCATTTTTATCGCAGCGACGGCGCTGTTTTTCACAGTGGGAGTTTTCTACGTTCGCGGCTGCGAACGCTTGAAATAGGAGTGAGGCTATGACTGCAGGTGATGTTGCACTGCTGGTGATTTGCGCGCTTCTTTTTGGCTATTTGCTGTACGCCTTGTTGAAAGCCGAGGAGTTTTAGTTCATGACCGCGAATGGCTGGTTTCAAATTGCATTGTATCTACTCGTGATCTTCCTGGTGACGAAGCCGCTCGGCGTTTTCATGACGCGGGTATTCAGCCGGGAAAAGACTTTTCTCGATCCCATACTCAGACCGATTGAAAAACTCGTGTATCGGCTGACTGGTGTCGACGAGAAGCGCGAGATGCGCTGGACGGAATACGCGGTCGCGATGCTGCTGTTCAGCGGCGCGTCGATGACACTTCTGTATCTCATCGAGCGTACGCAAAAATGGTTGCCGTTCAATCCGCAGAAATTCCCCAACGTCGAACCAGGGTTAGCCTTCGGAACAGCGGCGTCGTTCACGACAAATACCAATTGGCAGGTCTACTCCGGCGAATCCACGATGAGCTATCTGACGCAGATGGCAGGACTGGCTTACCACAACTTTGCTTCCGCTGCAGTCGGCATTGTTCTTGCGATCGTGGTCATTCGAGGTATCGCTCGCAAGGAAACGGACAAGCTCGGAAACTTCTGGGTCGATACGACTCGTTGTCTTCTCTGGATTCTGCTGCCCGTGTGCCTGGTGGGTTCCCTGATCCTGGTGTCCGAAGGCGTCGTGCAGAATTTGAAGCCGTATACGACCGTCGAGCTGATTCAGCCGTACACCGCGCAAGTCAAGGGGCCGGACGGCAAGACCACAGCGCAAACCGTCACCCAGCAGGTGATTGCGCAAGGGCCGGTGGCCTCGCAGGAAGTCATCAAGGAATTCGGCACCAACGGTGGGGGATTCTTCAACGCCAACAGTGCTCACCCTTTTGAGAATCCAACTCCGCTCTCGAACTTCTTTGAAATGGTATTAATCTTCGCGATTCCATCGGGGCTCACCTACACACTCGGCCGGATGACGGGTTCGCAGCGCCACGGCTGGGCGGTATGGGCGGCCATGGCCTTCTTGTTTTTTGCCGGCGTGACGTCGGCCTATTGGGCGGAAGCACGAGGTAATCCTCTTCTTTCCGGGACCGACCAGCATGCAACCGCGCTGCACTCCGGCGGAAACATGGAAG
>Ga0193709_1000447_pt1 | contig 14695 bp, 20 predicted proteins | sample H3c2metaG_FD_160571 | JGI IMG/M metagenome (GOLD analysis project Ga0193709, IMG submission 160571) | Soil microbial communities from a riparian zone of the East river system, Colorado, United States - H3c2 | ecosystem: Environmental > Terrestrial > Soil > Riparian zone | place: USA: East River... | reverse complement strand
ATAGGTAGTAACCATTATAGCTACTACCTATATTAATCTGTCTATGACCTTATCTGAGTCCTTTTATAAATCGTCCAAGTCCATTCCTTGCATAGTTTACAGCCTTTCTATCGTATGTGCTAGGTATGTGTAATTCCTCCTGTAGAAAGGGTGTATGCTCATCAGGTACTGGTGCACCTCTATTAGCTCTATTTTCTTTATATGTTACGTGCTGTAGGTTCTCACGTCTATTGTCTAATTTAACCCTGTTCTTATGGTCATTGACCATTCCAGTTGGTGGTTTGCCAGTTACTAAGTGATGTAGCTTCATTGGCGGGTTAAAACAAATACAATAGCCATCTGAGTCTACTGTCCAATCGTATCCTTTCATCAAGTCCGCATCCTGTGGTGAAATTAATGTGTATCCACCATATATCTTTACCTTTATAAAATCTGCCATTGGTATATCTCCTTTGCGGTTATCCGCATTTGCTGTAAAGTAATGCAATAATTAGACATATTGCTACAACGGTAACTAATCTTTCATTAAAGCTAGTCTTTTGCATCACTCTTCCAGTCTGGTCTATTCGTGCCTACCTCAATCTGTCGGATGATTTCACGAAGCTCTCTATCCGACTTCGGAGGATTACAGTTAAACTTGTTGTAGTTAACTAACTCCTGTGCAATAACGTCCATCTTAACACCTCTGCGGAGCAAACTTCTACCGTACCTGAAATAACTCAAGTGTCTGCTTATATCTGGATTACTTTTCTTATCTATTTTATCTGGTAATTCTACTTTAGCAAGGGCTGGTGAACGTCGAACCTTTTTATAACCAACCGCAACAGGTGGAATTTCCAGTTGTGAGTATTGTTTCTTATGTGTTTGGTATATCTCTTGCACTAACTCTGGAACATCTAGCGGTTCGGATAAATCCAGCCATTGATACTGAGTACCGTTCGGATGTATGCTTGGCGGTAATACCATTATAAGGTTGTTTGTGCAGATGAAGTCCGCAACACCACCAAATACTTGCGGAGCATTGCCTAGCTTGCTAGTGTTCCAGAACCATAGGTGCTCTTTATCTTTCTTACCACTACTGCTGGTTAGGGTTTCCCAAGTTTCGCCAGCCGTTTTTTCTAACCATTGCGGCAAACAATCTATATCTACCACGAATAATTCACCTCTCATACGCATCCCTACATTGGCATCCGCATTCGTCGCAAAAAAATTAATAATGCTGGTCTTATTACCTTTGTAGCCTATATCCCAAACTCCATCTTTCATTAACCTCTTTTTAGTTCTAGGAACAAGAGGAATTACATCCATGCCACTGTCTAAGTACATTGAAATAAGGTCTAGCCTATCAGCTATATTCCATGTACTTAATCCTACCAATCTCATTTCTATTTCTCCTTTAGCTTCAGCCTCTAAGAACACACTCTTATTAGGGACACATAGTGAGTACTTATGTTTATTATTAACTCTTTTTCCATTAGGTATTTTTTCAATTTTTATTTTTGACTCTTCTTCCAGTTGGGTCAAGCATTTTATAACGGTTCGTCTACCTACTCCTTTGATATACTTAGCCAGCTTCTTTTGCGGTATCGTTGTATATCCTCCCAAACTGTTTTCAATTATCTTTTTCAAGTAGTCATAAACCCTTCGCTTTGGGTCTTGACTTTCGTATTGTTGTTTGTTATTCTTCATTTAGTTAATACCTGCCTAAAGCCATTGATGGGTATTTTCTCCTTTAAGTAAAATAGACGAGGCTGGTCATCCCGACTAGCCTTTTCTATTATCTGTCATCCCTAATCTTAAACACCCAATCACGTATGAAGTACTTCTCTAACGCAAGTAGAGTCTCACGTTGCTCATCAGTAAGCTTCAGGCTTAGTCGGTGTGCGTATTTGTTTAGGCTTTGGTTTTGACAGGTCTGTGAACAAAATTTGTGTATGTCTGTGTAGGCTTCAAAGGTAGTTCCGCAAAACCTACAATCTCTTTTATCTATGTATCGTGCCATTGTAATTTCCTCCCAACTATATTATCCGATACTGGATATGGCTTGTCAAGGGTATGGATGAATTATCTGGCAAAAGAAAAGTCCCGGATTCCGGGACTTTTCTTTATCGGCTTTGAGTTTGCGAGGAGCAGTTATGAGTGGTTAACTTAACTCAAAGCGATTCTAGGGCGGTTTCTGCCCCGTTAACGGTTACTTGTACGATACCTTCTAGGCACACCAGCATAGCTATTATGTTTAGCAAACATAGGTCTTGATGTTGACGTTGCTGGTAGTGCGGTAGACATCGGTCTATCGAATGCTACAACTGCATAACGTAGTGCATCAAGGGCGTGGTTGTTTCCATCCTTCGGCATATCACGTGTCTCATTCCATACATACCCCTCAACCTCTTCCATTAAGCTGGTTGGCATACGTTTATCACGTAGCACAGGGTCTAACTGTTTAACGCTGCCGTTGTATATCTTCAGCTTGTCAGTAGAAAAACGTTGTTGAACAAGGTCTACACCAAACTGAATCTTATTCATAGCTTTTACAGCAGGAATACCAGCCATCATGAATGCTTGAATGTGTGCTTGTAGAGATGGGTCACAATAGAACTGCGGACTGTTATAACGCCGCATTACATCGAAAGCTTTTTGTTTCCAGTAGTCTAATGTCTGTGATACACGCAGGTGTTCTTCGACTACATATAGTTTGTTGTCTATACCCTCACCTACAACTACCATAGAACCAGCGTCCTTATGCCCCCAATCAACTCCTACGACATATCTACGCATTGCTGGCAAAGAAGATGTAGTGTGGCGGCTACGTTCAAAGTCATAAACAGCACCCTCAGCAGATACCCATTGACCTAAGAACAGACGCTTATATCGTACACCCGTAAGTGCTCCAAGCATATCCTTATACTCAACACCTGCGGGAGTCCACTCATTCTTGTCCGCATCGAAGAACTTAGGGTTGTTCTGATGAAAGCTGGTTAGCATTTTAAGCTTACCTTTTAGCTGTCGTTGGAATAACCAATGTGATTCTGACTGCGGGTTGCAGTCCATAATCAACTGGTGATAAGGAAGTCTGCCGTTTCTTAGACGCGACATAAGGGCTTCCGCATCGCCTTCTTCTAATTCTTCTGCCTGACAAATGTAAATGATGTCATAGTCGGCAGATAACACTCGGTCTGGTTTGTCCATACCAACAATGTTAATCCTCGAATTGTTAGGAAACACGTAAGACATCCTATTCTGCCTTGAACTACCCGACAACAAAGGATGCCCATGACCCAAAATGTGCTGTTCGAACGTAACCAAAGCAGTCTCAATAAGGGACGCCCTAGTTTTTCTAACCAATGCGACACGGACGTAGGGATTCGCCAAACATACGTCATATATTTTCTTTAGGCACGCAGTAGTTTTACCTGTACCAGCCGCACCAACCAGAAGTATTTCCTTAGAGGTATCATCCTGTATAACAGAATTAGCACCTCTAAGTTCAATATCGTGTTTTGGAAACAGCTCCTCTCTAGGTTTCCTATTCTCTATTTTTTCTAACCGCCTCATCATTGTGGCGATGCTAAATCCACTCGGCATATATTAAGCTTCCCTGTTCGCCATCTGCTCAATTTTCTCAAGACGTGCAGCAAATTCCTGAACTAAGTCATCATCCTTAACTAGCTTGATAACTGTTCTAACGGCTTCCAGTTGTACACGGTCGCCGCCTTTAGTCATAGCCATATCAATTAGTTTCTCACAGGCATCCTTGTAAGCCGCACGAAGCAAAGCCATACCGCCGCCTACAATTTCCTTAGCGTTACGATTGTATTCACGTGCAAAGATTCGCTGTCGTTTCCAACGGCTAATCGTTTCAGGTGCCATTCCTAGCTCCTTAGAAATCTCGTCGTTAGTATGTCCGTCCAGCATCATCTCGATAGCTTTATGCTTCTCAGGTGATAACTGTTCAGCCCTAGTTCGCGGTTTTGATTCTTTTACTTCTTCCATAATTCTCCTTATCTAAACCTAACAGGTCTACTACTGCCACCTGAAAATACGCTTCCATTAAGTTGTTTACCTGAACCACCATTAACGTACATTAGTCCACCACCATTGCCATCAGCGGCAAGTAGGAAATAAGCCTGTGTTCCTCGTAAGTTAGTACCAGCCATATCCGTTCCAGTTCCCCAAGCATCAGTGAATACATATAATCCGTTCACATCTGGCCCAATCCAGTAGCCTTGATTTGGAGCCTCTTCATCGTAAATACGATTGGTAGTCCTAACTTCACCAGCTAGTTCGATTATAACGGAGTCCGCAGTCATGTAAGGAAGTGTAACAATACCGAACTCTGTAATACCTTGAGCCTTTTGATTGTTATAAACCTCCAATCTAAGATTAAAGGCTGTTGGTGTATCTGTAAGCGTAGGTACGCCTGATGCTGTAACAGGCTCAATATTAATGGGTCTACCTATATAGGTAGCATTATTCATAACTGTAAATCCACCTGTACCAGTTGTATACCTCATAGGTAAAGTGATAGTAGCGGGGATAGTATTGATATAAGACACGTCACTATACTGTCCAGCAGTTTCTGCTGTATCTACAGGTACTTCATATGCTACATCACCAAAGCGAGGATAAATTGGCTGTCCTTTAACCTCCTGTACAATTCTGCTAGATGGGTTTGTAATACGAAAGTCACATATAAAATTAGGCTCTTCCCAAGTATCACCACCTGCCTGACAAATAAATGTGACTACAGACATACCAGCCATACGGCTTTCCGCTTGTGTTTGTATTCTTTTATATTCATAATCTGTTAACGGTCGCATATTACCACCTCACCTTTATCTTAGTACGTGTAGTTGAAAGCTTCAACTGTCCACTAGCTTGTGCTTGCTGTATAGTTTCACCATATATTACACTAACGCGAGCATCCTCTTCTCCATAAATCTCTCTACAGTGTTCATAAACCTGAAATCGTGTACTACCGCCAGCATCAGTGCTGTAACTATAATCACCAGCTAATGCCTGCATAGCGTATTTCCAAACCTCACGCTTGCCGTACATACGCAGCTTATAGATATTATCAACACCACTTATTTGTGTTATATCAGTACCACCAATCTGCATAAGCACGGAATCAATAATAGACTGGTAGATTGGGTTTATTACTCTAGGTGTTTCTTCCACTTCTTCCTCTGACTCCTCCGCAATCGAAGCATCATGATAGAGATAAACTACAGAGATATTATCAAGAGTCTCCTCATAAATTCCTGAACCCACTTCGTATATTGCATCAGTTAAAGCTACTGTAAACTCAATTGTAGTATCACCAATGTCTAAATCAGTTGCCAACACCCTACTACGAATACCATCGGAAAATCCGTGGTTATAAGTAACTGTACCAGCACTGTAGTTAATTCGTGGTGAGCCTGCACTTTCAGGCTCAGAATGTGCCCAAGTAAAAGCTGTATCTCCAATGCCCACAACAGTTCCAGCAGGTGCGGCTACTGTTGATACCTCTGCTAATGTGCGAGTTGTTGTTCCGTTTCCAGTTGTAGTTAAGCTCAGCACTTTATCAAAAGATGAAAGCCTACCTACAGAGACTGGTGTAGCTACAACAGGTGCTCTTTGAGAGCCCTCTCCAGCCCAATTACTACTAGCAAGATAGTCGCTAGGAAGCTGAAATGTACCTTTTTCCTTAATATACATTGACTGCCCAACTTCATCCTCTCCATCATCGATGTATCGAATCTCTGGAGGTGTAGTATAGTCCAGCCACCCTAACTCTACAGCGGTGTCTATCAGAACCTCATCTTTAAGATAGTCTGCAAATGTTGTGTTTGTATAAGTTGTAGGTGTTGCCATTACCAAACCCCCATAATATTTGTGTATCCTGAATTGGCGTATGAATGCTGTCCGACTGTCCCGCCAAAGAAACGATTGTACTCAGCTTCAGCTATATTTCTTTGTTCCTTTGCGGCAAAGAACATCTCATCTCTGTTAAACGTGTTACCTTCCTGACTTTCACTACTTGTCATAGCCGCACAGTTATACATAACAACTCGCCAAGCTTCAATTCGTGATAGCAATCTAAGCTCCATAAGTAAAGCTGAACTGTTAACTTCCTCAATGGCTGTTTTTCCAAGTGCTAATAAAGACTCATTTAGTATTGCAGTATAAATTGGATTATGTGTTGTAGCGACACTAGCTGCAGCAAGAGCGGATTGAGCTTGTAACTGAGTAAGAGCTGTAACATCCCTACTTAAATAAGGAAAAATCTTTACAACGGCGTACTCACGAATATCTGGTTTACTAACAGAAAAGTTAACTATATCTAATATAGATTCCTCAAGTGGCTCAACTGAAACTGTAGTTGCACCAATATTAGCATCTACTGTAACAACAATATTTTTAGTTAGTCCAGATTCCGCAAACGGCTGTAAAATACTTCCAGCAGGAACTGCCTCTACCAGTGCAGTAACATCAATGTACGTATAACCTACAAAGTTATCGGGTGCTCCTGTAGGATGTGTAACTGCATTAGAGGCGTTTATAAACGTAGTAGGCTGATAATGTAATACCCCATCGATACCCTGCGGGTCTACATAGTAAAAATCCTCTTCCCAATCAGTATCACCTACATTACGTAAGTTAAATTTTGCGGCTCTTAAAGCACTAAGCAAAGTCTGTTTTGTAGCACTTGTGCTAACTGTAGTTAAAGCATCAGGTGACATCACACGGATGACACTAGCACTTTTACCTACGGCTTCTTTAACTACAAGTGTAGTTAGTTCTGGAGCAGGGACAGTTACACTAAGAGATGCAATACCCCAATCCATAGCATCAGCCACATACTGAAGAACTTCATCATGTATGTAACGTGCAAATGTATCTTCTGTATAAGCTGTTGGTACTGCCATTATTTATCCTCTGTTTTCACTTCCTCTTTCTTTACAGCTTTTTTCTGGCTTTGCTTTTTCTTTTCAACCAGTCCAAGCTTTTCCTTAGCTTCCTGCGGAAGGTTTTCATCCTTCTCTTGATAGAACTGACCTGCGTATAAAATAGTCATAAGCTTTCTCCTCTTTCCCGGAATCCGGGACTTTTCTGTCACCCGTATAGTCTCCGCAACTGTAGTATTTTTACGACTTAAGGCATCTACCTTACGCATAAAGAATCCAGTAATCGCGTCTCTAAATCTTTTTGCCATATATCCTCCTAGTATAAAGGCAGACAGACTAATTTAATCTGTCTGCCTTCTATTGCTATATAGTGAGATGATATTAAGCAATTCCAGTGATAACTGCCAACGCCTCTGGCTCTGTAATGACAGGCAGTGATGCTTGCCAAGCCTGAGCTTCGATACGAGGTGGCTTATCATTAAACTGTTGAACGTGCAGAACACGCCCTGACTGTGGTGCACCCGCTGGACGACCCAACGCTGTGTATCCAAGAATATCACCAACTACTTTAGTACCCTGTTCAAATGTGTAGGTTTCTTCCTGACCTGTTTCAGAAAGGAATACCATTGAATCCGCAGGAAGGAATTTGGTACGTGTACCAGCTTCGTTCTCATAGGTAAGGTCATAACTTTCGATAACTGGTAAACCACTTGCACTCATTGAGTTAGCAACTGCGTTACGTGTACCGAATCCGCTAAGAACTTCAATAGTTCCAGAAGCACTTACTTGAAGTGAACCTGAACGCTGTTGAACCTTTGCGTTTCCAGCAAGTTTGTTAACAACTGCGGAACTAGTGATAATACGTGTAACGCGGTATCCCTTAGAATCCAAAAGGTTTGTCATCGCAAGGATGTCATCAAATGGGTCATAAGAATCAGAAGTCCAAGTACCACCAGCAGCAGCACGATGACTTGCAGGGTTAGGATAAGCAATTGTTTCAGAATATCCGTTTTGTCCGCTACGAGTTACTGATGCATTTACGATAGCATCCCAACGTTTCTTCTCATCAGCTTCATGTAATGCACGAACAACTGCTACATCAATCCACTGACTGATACGCTGTCGTGCTTCCTCCTCACCAGAGTTACGGAGCATACCCTGAAGTAGGTCGTAATCACGTCCAGTGAATTCAGAAGCAATATCTGAATATCCAAGTTCAACTAACATCTCACCGACATTAGCAGAACCGCCCTTCTTTTGGGCTGGTGAATATCGCGTACCATCATTAGCAATGACGGTGCGATAACGAATGTTTGTTTCGCGGTACGCGTTCTCAGGTACTGCTCTATACGGTAGAATAGACGCACCAAGATACACGCGAGCACCAGAACCAAACTGTGCTAGAGGATTATTGGTGATAGTAGCAAATGTACCATCCTCCATCATCCTGTTAATTAAGGTTTTTAGTTCAGCCATAATTTATCTCCTGTGCGTATTATCCTAAAATTAGTTGATACTTTGCTTCCAACTTTGTCTTAATTGTGGAACTAGCCGCAGTATAAGCTGGTAGGAAGTTTGTCTTGATAAGTGTTCCGTGACGAACCAAATCAACGTCTGTAGTCTGTGAAAGGTTTACATCAGACACTGTAATGAAAATCTCATCATCCGCATCAGCGGCAGGCCCAAACGAGTCACCCGCCAACCTTTCTGCAACTGTTCGTCCAACAAGCGTACCTGCTGGAATAACTTCTGCATCACTATAGATGTCTACGGTCGCATCTGATTCATCTGCAACCTCTTCTCCAAGTGGTTCAACTGCAACACTTGTAGCTGCGGCAGCAGCGGTAGTTGTTACTACTGCATACTTACCACCAGTGAAATTAAGAATTGTTCCTGCTGGAACACTCTGCGGTAAAGCTGTAACAGTAATGCTGGTTGCACCAACTGCTGCTACTGCTGTATTGTGAACAGTGAAGTCACCTTCTGCTGTAAAAGCGGCTGCTGAATCAAGCTGTGCTCCACCTGCTAGGATGTGCTCTCGGTTTCCGAAGTCACCAAGAAACGCTGCACTGCTGGCTCTACCAAAATCTGTAAATTCAATCTTAGCCATAATTTAAGTCTCCTGTGTTATTTGACGGAATCGTTTCCAAGAACCCATCCGTATTTCTGCATTATATAATTAACTGCGGCTTTCTTGCCGTTTTTACCTTTCGCTTCCCTACTAACCGAAGTCTGCGGGATATACGAAATACTTTCTGTCGTTCGAGGCTGTTCGGCCTTTAAGCTAGGAAGGAAATCTCCCCACTTCTCTTCAGCGTATTTAGACAACTCAACTTCCTCTTCTCCATCACGGATATAAGCTTTGGAGTCCTGTACGATAATGTCGTTGTCTTTTGCAAGTTTTTCAAGCACGTTAGCTTTGTAGCCAAGTAGGTCAGCGGCAAAGGTAATAGTATTAGTACGCTTCATTTTATCGCGTTCATCTAGCACCTCTGCAATTGAGTCTGGTGCACCTATTTTCTTATAGGTCTCCAGTAATTCTAAATCTTGTTCTGAAATTTCAGGCATAAATCTTTTTTCTTTGCTCCTTAATCTTCTGTTATATCATTATTGTCAATGTTTGGCAAGGCTACACCTGTCAATTTGGACGTTCCATCAGAATTAACTTGGGAAAGTTCCTTGACTAAGCCTTTTTCATCCGCGACTCTGCGTGCTTCCACTTCTGGATTCTCAATACCAATCTTCTCGCGTGCTGTTTGAAGTGACATAATACCAGTCTTAACAAGACGCTCTGTAAGGTCAATCTCCGCTGTTGGAACTGCACCCATATCCAGCTTCGAATCAAAGTTCACCTTAAGTCCAGCAAAATGATTAGGGTTGCCAGTTAAGAATCCCGCATATGCAAGAACAGTTTCCAGTGTCCAACGTCCAGCTTTATCTACTTGCTGTTTAGGAGTTCGAAGATAAGCAAAGAAGCTGGCTACAGCCTGTCGTCTTGATTCACCACTAGCCGCCGCATCACCACTGATTAAAGCGTGAAGCTGGTCTGAGGACTCAAGCATCATACGATAGATAGCATCTGCGGCTTTTAGAAATGTATCAGGTGATACAGGGTCTTTATACTGCATTGTTGCAGGTGTGTACCCACGAATAGTATTGGTAGCTTCCTCAACAATAGGAATACCCTGAATAGCATTAACTGTTCCCGCACCTACAGCAAAGTCCTCGTAGATGAATTGACCTTCGTCGTCGTAGTGACCGGGCAGTTGTCCGTTAAGAATAACTCTCTCAAGGAATCCACCCAACACTGAGTTACGAGTCATCATAGTCAGATTGAGGTTCAATGCTTTTTGCATAGATGCAATCTGTTCAGTAATAAGTCGTGGCATTTCCATTTCATACATTGGAAGTCTACCACCTAAATCTACTTGCACAGTTGATACCTCTTGGTCTTTAACTAGGAGGCTAATCTCAGTGACACGACCTCGGTCGGTAGCAACTGGCAGTAGATAACTAAGTTCCGCAGTTTCATCATCACCAGATTCGCCAATAAATACAGCCATCTTTTCACGGCTATTAGGGTCTGTTACAACTGAGGCTGAAAGCGGATGCGGCGAATCAAGATAGAGGTTATCTACAGGCTTCTTAGTATCAACGGCTACAACGCCATCGATTAGGAATCCTTGCGGAATGAATAACCGTAAAGTAGATTTTCCTGCTAAGTATGTTTGTCTCAATGCTTTAGAGATGTATTTATCGAAATCTTTATCCTCCATCCAGTTAGATAACAACCTCTTTGCCTCAGCAACTTGCTGTTCCTCTTCTGCAGTTACTGGATTCGCATCATCTACAACTCTATTAGGTACAATATCCCAAACAGGATTACGACCTGTTACAGCGTTAGCCGCACGGTCTGTTAACTCTTTAACTACGTTCTTTGAACCTAGCCCACGCTCAATTTCAGCAGCGACATCATTATACTCTGAATCAGATGTAGCAGGGATTGGGCCGCACCAAGCTACACCACTTTGCCAATGGTCGCCATAATAAAAATCAAAGTTTGCGGATACAGCATCAGAGTCCTCGCGTGAAACAAAGTCTTGTGCATCTTCTACTTTTTCTACTCCGAATGGATTATTCATAAATCACTCCTTATTTCTTTGGAAAGAACCACGTCTTATCCAGCTTTACTGTCACATTCTTATTTTTAGACGTTCCGTTAAATCCTAAATACAGTCTACCTAACCCATCACGTTTCCACGAGTGTCCGTAATACTTTAACTCCAATCCTACCTTTCTAGTAACCTTACGTCTATATTTAGCAGCGGAGGATTCAGAACCAGTAAAGAATCGCTTAGTAGTACCAGGAATATTCGTAGTATCAGATTGTTTTGCTACTGGATTCTTAGCAATCCGTCTTACATGAACACGCTTATTTAACGGTAGTTTAGAAAATGATACACCATACGTATTCTTAGCTACTGTATTATATACTTTAATATTTTTACTGTATTTGAAATTTACCATTATCTAGTTCTCCTATCCGCACATTTGGGGTCATACCTAAGTGGGTGAGAATCCAAAGCACTACATACTGATGGACACATAGTTTTTCCGCAAGTTCCGTAAGGCAGCATACCCAAAGAAATCTTAGCTTGAGTAACAGTAGGACAGGCTGGTGCAGTGTAAGCCATTGCTCCGCCGGGGCCCTTTCCGTTCCGCACACGACAAGCAATATTCAACTGCATAGCCGTATAGTTGCCAGCACGTGCTCCACGTTTCCAGCCACCTATTCCTTTTCTTGAATTTCCAATTACCATTAATTTATAAACCTAAGACTCTTACCACTAATATTTACTGTATCCAACCGCCTCATAACTCGTCCGCTTTTTAACCCACCGATATAACTCTTACGCGGAAGCTTTCTGTAGTGATTCCTAATCATACTATTATCGGTAGTGCTATAAACTCTATAACGCCCACCTCTTGATGCTCCAGTTTTCAAATCGGAGAAACTAACAATCTGAATATGAGTTGTGCCAGCGTATAAACCCGTTGTTACTTTAATTCTTGCCATTAATGTCCTCCGCAACCCTTACAAGGTTTTGACTGTTTGCACCCACCACAGCCATGCTTCGGTGCAACCCTTACTCTTGGAAGCTTTGTAGTAAACTTTCGTGCTACGTTAAATTTTACTGTTGTCTTTGCCATTAGTATTTCTTCTCCCAACTCATCACAAGATGCGGAGCACCTGTAGGCATACGTCTAATTGGTGCAGTTTCCTGTAATGGTACACCAGCTTGTGCAGTTACAGACATAGTAGGTGCCGGACTCGTAGAAGTCCTAGCTGAGAATATATTACGCTCACGCCTCATTGGTGCATCGCCAGTTGGAACTGCTTTAGTTGCTCCGACTTTTAGTGCTGTTTGTTTAATCATTAAAATACCTTCTTCCACGTATAACGATAGTGACTAACTGTACCTTTTGGCATAGTAACTACGCCATTACGTCTGTACCTACCGCCAGTTGAATATTTAACAAAGTAGACTACTCTACGTAGTCTACCTGCTGCAATAGCCATCCTTCTATTAGATGTCCGATTCTTTTTCTCCAACCAGTTCAACTGCTTAACCATCTTGTTCACCTCTACTCGGAAAAATCACTCTGTAATCCTCCAGAGTTGTCTCCGTTATCTTACCAATAGTCTTACGTTGCTTACCAAGATTGTTTAGTATTTGGTGTACAGCTGCCTCTTGTTCTTCTGTTAACTCAGGAACTTCTAGCTCCCAATCTGCTTTGTACGGATAAACTGGTTTCCGTTTCCCCATAATTACTCCTAGAAACTGATTACAATAACTAAGCCTGCACCACCTACTCCGCCAGCTCCACCATTAGCTCCAGTAGCAGCTCCGCCGCCGCCGCCGCCACCGCCTACTGCTCCACCTGCTCCACCTGCACCACCAACATTAGCACTTGTAGATGCTCCACCACCGCCGCCACCCTGAAAATCCGTACCAGCACTTCCTGCTGTTCCAGCCGCACCAGATGAACCTGCTGCTCCACCACCACCTCTAGTTATGGTGTTGTGAGCACCGCCTTGACCGGGCACGACTGCGGCATTGCCAGTTGTAATGGGTGAACCTCCACCACCAGCAGCTCCTCCATTTATAGAAGAGCCTCCGTGTGTATTTGGGGATTCATTTGCAGGTGCACCTGCTGAACCGCCACCGTTTTCTGCAGACTGTCCTTTGGAGTTAAGTACTCCAGCACCATAATGTCCTAATGCTGGAACACCGTCTGTTATTGCAGCTCCATAAAAGGATGCGGCAGTTAATCCAAAATTAGAAGCTCCATCTACACCACTACCAGTACCTAATCCAGCACCGCCACCTTTAGCGGTTAGCAAAGCCCCAAAGGTTGTATCACCGCCAGCTCCACCATTAGCTCCATTAACGTTAGTTGTTGCTCCTGCACCTGATGTACCAGCTGCACCAACCGTAATGGATACAGTACCTGCTAAATTAGAAGCTCTAAAGTATTTATCAATATAAGCACCACCTGAACCACCCGAACCACCTTTACGTGAAGTACCTGCGTTACCTCTACCACCGCCAGCTCCGCCACCGCCAGCACCCCAAGCACGAACAGAAACGTGAGTTACGCCAGCAGGTTTAGTCCAAGTTCCAGAAGATGTAAATGTTTGAGTGTCAACAACAGTACCAGAAGCTGGTAAGTTAGTTAGATTGGCTCCAGAGATGGCTGGTAAAACTGCGGGGAATCGAGCATCAGGTACCGTACCAGAAGTTAAGTTATCGGCATCTAGGGTTTCTAGTGCAGTAGCGACATCCGCATCAGTAGTAAAATCAGCTACATCTGCGGCGACCAAAAAGTCCGCAAGGTCAGCATCATCTACTTTTGCATCCCAAGCTGCCTTTTCTGTATCAGTTGTAAATTTAGCGGTAGTTGCGGAGTCATCAATATCATCCGCAGTCAAGACGACCACAGCTTGTGAGATTCCGTTGACTGACTGGACTACGCCATCAGCTCCATCTTGTCCATTAGCTCCGTCCGCACCATCAACGCCGGGCTCGCCCTGTATTCCCTGAATACCTTGTCCAACACCCGCATATAATTCGTCTATTTGTTCTTGTGTTGGAAGGTCATCTGAATCGGAGTAGATTCTGCCGTTGAATACTAATGGCGTACCACTATCGATGATAGCCGCCATTTCTACACGTGTTAAAACTGCCATAAGCCTGTCTCCTATTAGGACTGGAAGGAGCACAACCAGTCCATCTCTACAAATCGTAACGTTACTTGAATACTGTAGCAATTAAAAAGGTAAAAATCAAGGTGTGAACTGAACATTGGAAGAAAATGGTTAGTTTCGTGTGTAAATTGAACCAACCTCCTCTCCCACAGTTAATTCTGCCACACCCCCTTGCCATTTATAGCGTGCATCTGTTTTATATGCAGCATTCACTTAAGTAACTCACTATATGTGTCTGTTTATGCGGCAGGCTATGAATAGGCACTTAGTAGATTGTGTGGGCAAGCTTATTGCGGCACCCACAGTAGGGATAACACTATAACTCTTATTTTACTGGGTTTCGTCTGAGGACTGCACAATTAATTAGCTTATTAATACTTATTACTTCTCTATCTTTATACAGTAATAGGTAGTAACCATTATAGCTACTACCTATATTAATCTGTCTATGACCTTATCTGAGTCCTTTTATAAATCGTCCAAGTCCATTCCTTGCATAGTTTACAGCCTTTCTATCGTATGTGCTAGGTAT
>Ga0193709_1000446_pt1 | contig 14718 bp, 14 predicted proteins | sample H3c2metaG_FD_160571 | JGI IMG/M metagenome (GOLD analysis project Ga0193709, IMG submission 160571) | Soil microbial communities from a riparian zone of the East river system, Colorado, United States - H3c2 | ecosystem: Environmental > Terrestrial > Soil > Riparian zone | place: USA: East River... | reverse complement strand
TCCCTGAGAGCATCGACAGCGGGGCAGCATCTTGTTTGAGATTGTTGTGCCGAACGTAAACGACCTAGCTGACGAATTCCTTGCAGCGATGAAAATGGTTCGTAAAGTGATCAGAGCCCCTTTTCAACGACTTACCAAACCGGTGTCACGCCTTACAGACCAGCATGGTCATCCCCGGCTTGCCGCACACTTCACAAATGCGCAGCGATTCCGATTCGCCGATTTCGATGCGTTGCAGGATGGCGTCCGGCTGCTTTCTCGGCTTCCGCAACGATCGGCTCCAAGTAGTTCTCGGATTCTTTCAGACACACCGTCACAGCGGTCAGCGATACATTCTGAATGCGTGGAACTGCGGAATTGCACTACGGCTGATCGCCCTTACGGCTGGTCAATCGTGCCGCCGGTACGCTGCGCCACAATCTTTCTTGCGTTCTGATACAAAGCCCGCGCCTGGGGCATTGCTTCGACGCCTTTTTGCAGCTGCGGGTCAGCTTCCAGCAGAACTTTAAAGCCTTCCTGCATACCGAAGGTGGACATGAAGACTTCCTGTTTGATCTTGCGCTTGATCCAGTCCTGATTCTCGGCGATTTCCGTTTCGGAGAAGCGCACGCTGTGCTTGGTCAGGTAGTTTCGGAATTGATGCATCACTTCGTCGTCCGCGGTGAATTCGTGCGTGATGGTAGGCCTGCCGCCGAGATAGGCGCGCGTAAAGCCGCCGACACCCGCTTCCGCCGGATAAAAAACATCCGCGCGGAAAAGTTCCTGTTCGAACCTGGTATATTTCGGAGCTGCCACGATGATATCGGGAGTGATTCCGCCGCCGCCGGTAACTTGCCTGCCGCTATCGGTAAGCTTGATTTCCGTCGGATGCTCTGGAACTTTCCGTTCGTAATGATATTCGTAAAGTGAAATCGTTTTGTAGTCGCGCTGAATCAAGCGCCCGCTGGGCGTGTAGTAGCGCGCGGTGGTGAGCGCCAAGCCAGTGTTTTCGCTCAACGGCTGCACGGTCTGTACCAATCCCTTGCCAAACGTGGTTTCTCCGACGACCAGTCCGCGGTCATGATCCTGTACCGCGCCGGAAACGATTTCCGTGGCCGAAGCCGAATTATTGTTCACGATAATGACCAGCGGAATGGTCACGCCTTGATTTCCGCGTTGCGCGTAGTAGCGGCGTTCCGGTGAACTCCGTCCGTGGTGAGAAACGATCAGCTGATTTTTTTCCAGGAACACATCGCCTACCGCGACCGCTTCATTCAGCAGGCCGCCCGGATTCCCGCGCATATCCAAAACCAGCCCGTCCAGATTGTTGACGTTGAGCTGCTTCAGCGCTTCTTCGATTTCGCGATCGGTTGTTTCGTTGAACGACGAAAGCCGGATGTAGCCGATTCCCGGCTTAATCAAAAATGAGATGTCCACGGAATGACGGGGAATTTCACCGCGAGTCACGGTAAACGAGAGCGGTTCGGGAAAGCCTTCGCGGGTGACGACAATCTTGACTACGGTACCCTTGGGCCCTTTCAGCAGATCCGCAACTTCGGTGGTAGAAAGGTTGTCGGTGGACTTTTCGTCAACCTTGACGATCATGTCGCCCGGGCGCAGGCCGGCGTTGTAAGCCGGTGCACCAACGTAGGGTGCCATCACCACGGTGTGATTTTCGCGCGGCGCGACAATCATTCCCACACCGTAATACTTGCCGCGCTGATCTTCGCGAAGCAGCGCAAATTGCCGGGCATCAAAAAAGCTGGAGTGCGGATCAAGGACGCGCAACATGCCGGGGATGGCGCCCTGATAAACCTCTTTGTCCACGTCCACCGGTTCGGCGTAGTTTGCCTGAACCACGTCAAGGACTGTGGTGAATTCGCGCACCGAAGACTGGCTGTCCTCCGCGGCGGTGGAGGTGGCTCGGACCGAAGGTCCGTAAATCCATCCAAACACGGCAGATGCGACCAAAACGGTGAAAATGACTACGAAGCCGCGACGATTCTGGTTCATTCGGCCCTCACGCGACCAGAGATTTACCCGCTGCGATTAGAAAGTATATCACGACTAAAGGAAAAGACTGGTTTGACAGCGTTCTATACCCTTTCTATGATGCCAGAGAGGCGCAATACGGCTACACCCGAACATTCATGTTTAGCGTTCCCCATCTGGTGATCATCTTTATCGTGGTGCTGGTGGTCTTCGGACCGCATCGGCTGCCGGAACTGGCCCGCGGTCTGGGCAAGATGATGGCGGAGTTTCGCAAGGCTTCGACCGACTTCAAGATGGCGTTTGAAGAGGAGATGCGGACCATCGAACGGCAGGCGCGGGAAGTCGAGTTCAAGAAATCCCAAGCAGCTGCCGCTGCGTCCAGTGGCGAACTGCAGCCGGCAACCCTCGGAACACCTGCCGGGGCCGAGACGCCGAGAATCCTGCCGGAGACGGTAACGCCGCCACAGCCCGCGATTACGCCGGTAATAGAAGCGGTTTCGCGGGAAGCTCATTCTTCGAGCGAGTCTGACCCGGTCATCGAACCACCGATCACAGAAGGAACTTCCGCAGAAGCCGACGCGACTGAACCTGGCCCACAGCCCTCCAATGACCAGCGACAACCAGCTTGAAACGACCACAAGTGAACCTGCCGCGCCCGACGAGGGCGGCGGGCAGATGACGTTTTTCGAACACCTGGTCGAACTACGCAAACGCATCATCAACTCGCTGCTCGCTGTCTTGGCAGGTGCCGCGATCGGATGGTTCGTCGCGCCGAGATTCGTGAACATCATCACCGTGCCCATTCGAGCTGCGTTAACGGCGCATAACCTGAATCCGCAACTGGTGTACACCGGGCCAACTGATTACCTGAGTCTGCTGATCAAATTAAGCATCTATATCGGAATCGTTCTGGCTTCGCCGGTGATCCTGTATCAAGTTTGGCTGTTCGTCGCTCCCGCTCTTTATCGCAATGAAAAATCGGCGGTGACTGGTTTTCTTTTTTCGACCGTATTTCTTTTTCTGGCTGGGATCGCGTTTGCTTATTTTTTGGCGTTGCCGCATATCCTGAACTTTCTTGTAGGCTTTCAAGGACCGGTGGTGCCGCTGATCAAGATTGACGATTACTTTGATTTGGTCCTTTTGGTGATCGTGGCGCTGGGCCTGGTGTTTGAGCTGCCGGTACTGATCTTCTTCCTGACGCTGTTCGGAATCGTTACTCCGAAATTTCTGATTCACAATACCAAGTACGCGATCCTGGTGATCACGGTGGTGGCCGCGATCGTTACCCCAACGCCCGACGCCGTGACCATGCTTCTGGTGATGGGCGTAATGACCGTCTTATACTTCATCGGCGTTGCGGTTTCCTGGGTAGTGGTCAGGCGCAAGGAAAAGCGGCTGGCGGCGGAAGCGAGGGGCTGAAACATGACAAGCAAAATATGCCGGCAGACAAACGGAGCATTGCGTATGCGGCTGGCCATTTGCGTCGTATTGCTGGCGCCCTTGTGCGCGGGCTGCAAGAGCCAGGGGACCGATGACCATGCCAGTGCGGCAAGCAAGCCGTCTACCTCTGTTCCCATAGCGGCTGGGCAGGTTCCCGAGGATGCGTTGCCGGCGGACAAGACCGGCGGGTTCAACGGAACGCTTGCCTACAACCACGTGGTGAAGCTGGTTTCCTTTGGTCCGCGGCCTTCCGGCTCGCAGGCAATTTCGCAGGCGCAAGATTACATCACCTCGCAGCTTTCCAGTTTTGGGTGCACGGTGGACAGCGATGCGTTTTCATCGGACACGCCCGCGGGCCGTTTGGCGATGAAAAATATCGTGGTGAAAATTCCCGGTGAGCGGCAGGGAATCATACTCTTGGGAACGCACTACGACACGAAAAGACTGGATAACTTTGTAGGCGCGGATGACGGCGGCTCATCGACCGGGCTGATGCTGGAGATGGCGCGGCGAATGTGCGAAATGCGTCCGCGCTACTCGATCTGGATCGCGTTTTTCGACGGTGAAGAAGCGGTTCGGCAGCAGTGGCAGGATCCGGACAATCGTTACGGAAGCCGGCAACTGGCGGCAAAGATGGCGGCAAGTGGCGACCTGAAAAAGGTTCACGCGATGATTCTGGCGGATTTGGTGGGCGGAAAGAATTTACAACTGGAGCGGGAGCAGTATTCGACAGTAGAGCTGGTGGACCTGATTTGGAATACAGCGAAGCGCCTGGGGTACGGGTCGATTTTTGTAAATCAGGCCATGCCGGTGGACGACGATCATTTGTCTTTCTTGCAGAGAAACGTGCCGTCGGCGGACATCATTGACTTGGTGAACTCAGCGGGGTATTGGCACACTCCCCAGGACACGATGGACAAGGTCAGCGCGAAGAGCCTGGGAATTGTCGGGCACGTGATTCTGGAGAGCGTAAGGGAGCTGCAGACGAAGTGAATTGAAAGCACAAGGCTCACACGAAAACTGACGATGCGGTACACCGGCCGGAAGGCCAAATCAAACTCAAGACGTCGTTCTTATCGTTTCAGAACGGGTGTCCGATGTGGTGGTAGGACAACAAAGCCCACACGCAAGAAACACGTGTGGGCTCCTAAGCACGAACAAACCAGTGAAAAGATTACTTGGCCATGACAAAATGGCCGCGGCGGTTTTGCTGCCAGCAGGATTCGTTGCTCTCCATGCAGAAGGGCTTTTCTTTGCCGTAGCTGACAGTGCTGACGCGGTCGGCGCCGATGCCCAGCGAAACCATGTACTGCTTGACTGCCGCAGCGCGACGATCGCCCAGCGCAAGGTTGTATTCAGTGGAACCGCGCTCATCGCAGTGGCCTTCGACGACGACCTTTATTTGCGGATGATTGCGCAGAAAATCGGCGGACTTGCCGAGAGCGGCGCGGGCATCGGAGCGAATGTCCGCCTTATCCAGATCGAAATAAGCGTCCTGCATTTCCTTCAAGAACATTTGCTCCAGTGAACTGGTATCGGTGGAAGGCGCCGGTTCGGTTGGCGGCTGCGCTACCGTAATGCGCACGGTCGAATCCGCCGAGCCGCCCGGGCCACTGGCGGTCACGGTGTACGTGACGGAATCAGACGGCGTCACTTTGGTGGAGCCTTCTGGAGCGACGGCGCCGACATCGGGCGCAATCGTCAATTGCGTGGCATTGGTCGAAGACCAGTGCAGAGTGGAAGAGTCGCCTTTATTGATGGAGGTCGGATCGGCGGTCAGCGTGACGGTGGGAGTCGAGGGTGCCGCAGTGGACGAGGGCGGCGATCCGCTGATGACAGGTTTTTTGCTGCAGCCCGCGGTAAGAACTGCCGCAGCGACGACAACCATGAGACAAACGCGGTACAACGGTCGGGCAACCTCAGTCATGCTAAATTCCTCCTCAACAAAATGAATTCCCGGTGGATTGTTCTTCGAGCTTGGTTTTTCGAGCCTGGTCATATTACCACTAACTGAACCCCGGATGAAATGTCGTATCACGATATATATTCCATTGTGTATCTTCCCCCCAACCTGCTTCGCACCTTAGCGCTGCGACCAGTTGGGCGATTCGTTGTGGCCGGCAGCGGTAAGTTGCCGCGCCTGAGTGCCATCGGCCAGCATGGTCCAGATCTGCCGGGTGCCGGAACGCGTGGATTCAAAAACGATGTGCCGGCCATCCGGCGCCCAACTGGGACGCTCGTTGCGTCCTGCGTCGTGGGTCAATTCGATAATTTGGCGGCTGGCGACTTCCATGACGTAGATGTCGTAATTATTACTGGGCCTGCGCCAACTGAACGCCAGCAACTGGCCGTTGGGCGCCCAGGAAGGATCAATCAGATACCCTTTGTCCGGGAGGTCGAGATTTTGCGCGTCGGTGCCGTCGGAATTCATCAGGTACAGCTTGGGTACGCCGCTGCGATCGCTGACAAATGCGATGGACTGGCCGGTTTTGGGATTCCAGGCTGGCGAGGTGCTGGCGCCGTTTGCGAAGGTGAGGCGCTTAAGATCGCTGCCTCCGGAATTGGTGGAAAAAAGTTCTGGATTGCCGTTCATGCTGGAAGAGAAAACAATTCTCGCTCCGTCGGGGCTCCACGAAGGCGCGCTGTTGGTGCCCTTGAAGCGCGGGAAGCTGACCACTTTGCCTGCATCCACCGAATACATGCAGATCTGCGGGCTCACTGGCCCGTTTCCGCCCTTGGAGAAGCAGGTGAAAGCGATGCGGGAAATGTCTGGGGACCAGCGAGGCGTAAGCGAAATCGACCGAAGCGAGGTCAGCGGATGCTGATTCGCGCCATCGTAATCCATGGCCCAGATTTCCTTGGTGCCGGTGCGCGAACTGACAAACGCGATTTGTGTAGATGAGATGCCGGGCAGCCCCCCGGAAAGCCGCATGATGATTTCGTCGGCAAATTGGTGAGCAAACTTGCGAACTTGCGCATCGGTCGGAGCGCCGCGATAGATTTTTGCTATGACGGCCTGAGAGGTTGGGCTGCTCACATCGTAAAACCAGGCCTGGATGGCGACATCGCTGGCGGTTTCGGTGAGATTGCCAAAGGCAACGAAATGAGCGTTAACAGGAGAATCGGACCAGGCGACGAAGCGAAGTTCGGAGGGAACGCCGGGTTGCGATTGCGGATAGAAACTGGGGCTGACTACGTCGAGAATGCCGCTGAAGCCGAGGTCGTCGCGAACCACCTGAGAGAAGAGCGTGGAGTGAGGCTTCGCGGGGTCGGCGCGAGGCGCGAAATCGGCGACGGCAACCCGCGGTTTTTCTACTCCCAAGCCGGTGCCGGTGCGAAACCAGTCCTGTTGTTGCGCCTGCGCGGTACTGGCAGCCGCAAAGAGGCAAACGAATAGAAGTGCACACAATCCACTACTGCAGCGCAGGCGCAGAAACACTATTTCCTCCGTAGGGCTTAAGCTTGGACGGCTGGGTGGGCGTTGCGTGTGTCATCTTGTCATACTCAGGTCAAAATCGAAAATCACTCTGACGCTTGAACCGGAATAGTCCGGGGGCAATGCCGGCATGGGATTCGATGACATAATCGCGCGAAGACCGGAATTGTCCATGGAGGCGTTTCCGCTCGCTTGAGAGATCTGAACATCTTTCACAGTGCCATCTTTGGAAATCGTGAACTCGACCACCGCATGGGCCGTGCGCGAAGCGCGCACGCCGGGGTCGATTGTATTCTGCAACCAGTTGCCCTGAATGCGGCGCTTCACAGACTCGATGTACCAACCATAGCGGGAAGCGAAGTCGCCACCGCCTTCAGACTTGATGGCCAGGCCCGGAGTGGAGGACGAGCCAGGATTGGTACCGGCGCCCGTAGTGATCTTGGGTGCGCCCAGATTCTTGCCGGGAACGGCGTTCTCCGGATTTGGGATTTTCGGTTCAAAGGCTTTGTTTTGCCGCGGCGGAGGTGGTGGTTTTTTGCTGGGTTTTTCAAGTGTCTTGAAATCAGGCACATTCTTCAGGTCTGGAGGAACGATTTCTTCCTTTTTGGGCTGTGGCGGCTCCGGCTTGATGTCGTTTTTCCAAAGGCTCTTGGAAGGATCGACGACATTACTCTCATTTACCGAAGGCGGATTCGGCATGGGCAGGCCGGAATTTCCGACGAGGGTCACTTTGGTGCTTTCGTTTCCGCCTCCCGGGCCAGCCCAGCGATTGCCCTCCCAGTGGAAGTAGGCTGACAGAGCCAACAAGAGAATCAATGCAGCGTGAAGAATCCCTGAAACCGTTATATACGGTTTGAAACTGAGTTGCTCCGAATTGGCGACCGCCGTATACATAACTCTACTTTGTTCGATTGCGATCCGTCAGCGGCTGAGTGACGATGCTGATATTGTTTATGCCTGCCTGACGAAGTGTGTCGATTATGGAAGCGAAAATACCAAACGGAACCGTCTCATCGCAGCGAAGATAAACTGCGTCCTGTGGTTTCTTTAGCTGTGAATGAACCTTGCTGCCCAGTTCATGAATATTAATCGGGTCGTTGCCGAGGTACACCCTCTGAGCCTTGTCGATGGAGATCACCAAACGCTGCTCAGTGATCTCGTGCACTGTTTTGGTCTTGGGGACGTCGACTTCGATTCCCGACTGCAGGATCGGCGCAGTGATCATGAAAATGATCAACAGGACGAGGACCACGTCAATGAACGGGATCATATTGATCTCGGAAAGCGTCGATTGCGTTGGTTTTGAGATTTGCATATGTTTTGCGGCGGCGCCTTGCGCCAGCCGCGGACCTAGCTGAAAGTCTTTTCGACCTGAGCCGTGACCTCAAGAGCGAAGGTGTCCAAGCGCTGCGCCAAATCACGAATGTCGCCGACAAAACTATTATAAAAAATTACCGCGGGAATGGCGGTAAAAAGTCCCGCCGCGGTGGTGACCAGAGCCTCGGAAATGCCCGGTGCGACGGCGCGCAGGCTGGCGGAGCCTGCCGCGCCCAATCCGGAGAAGGCGTCAATGATGCCCCAGACAGTGCCGAAGAGGCCGATGAACGGAGTGACGGAGCCGGTGGTGGCCAACCAGGTCATGCCTTTTTCCACGCGGCGAATTTCTTCCGCGGATGCCAGCTGCATATTAACGGTGACGGCGCTGACGCTTTTAAGCGCGGGAGGATGCGGGTTGCCGGGGGCAGAGCCAACCTGGCTTTGCAGTTCGCGATAACCGGCGGCGTAGACGTTGGCGAACGGAGAACCCGCGGCGGCCAGCGCTTGTGGATTGGCCACACCGCGCGTAGCTCGGAAAATACGCAGAAACTGGTCGCTTTGCCGGTGGATGCGGCTGAACAGGCTGAGTTTTTGCAGAATCATTCCCCAGGAAACGACGGAAAAAAGAAGAAGCAATGCCAATACGGTGCGGGCAACCCAACCGGTTTGTTCAAGGATGCCGCCGAGGTCAGCGGCAAACGCTGCAATCAGGAGAAAAGAAATGTTGGCTCCTCAGTTTGAGTAGAATTTGCTGGTATTTACGAAGCTAGCATACGAAGAAAGTGGAAGCAACGAATGCTGTACGGGAATTGCGCCAAGGATATGCAAGTGTACAGCAGGCAGGACCAGCTAAGGAGTGCGACGGCAGGGCTGCCGCGGTGCCACTGCGACTGGGCATCTGCCACACCCATGCGGCACGCGAAGGGCGGGGCCAGGATGCGTGCTAGAATCGTTGCAGAATGGCGAACAGTTTTGATATTGGGGTGGAAAGGCTGGGCAAGCCGGTGGAAAGCTTGCTAGTGCCTCCCGTTGCGGCTCCAGAGTCGCTCTTGCGCCCTTCCAGTGTTACGCGCGGAACGTTCTTCCTTGAGACTTTCGGCTGCCAAATGAACGAGCATGACTCAGAGAAGGTGGCCGGGTTGCTCTTGGCGCGCGGATATCAGCAAGTGCAAACGCCAGAAGCGGCCGGGCTCATTTTGTACAACACCTGCAGTATCCGAGAGAAGGCGGCACAAAAAGTTTTTTCGCGGTTGGGCGAATACCGGGGGCTAAAAGGCGAAGGAAAGAAGATTGGCTTGCTGGGGTGCGTGGCGCAGCAGGAAGGCGAAGATATTTTTTCCCGAGCGCCGTGGGTAAGCCTGGTCTGTGGATCGGCGAGTTACCGCAAGCTGCCGGAATTGCTGGCCAGAGTGGAAGCGGGCGAGCCGCGCGTCACGGGACTCGACAACGACACCGACGAGACGTTCGAAACGGAAATGACACGGCGGGACAATCCCTGGCGCGCCTATTTGACGATTATAGAAGGTTGCGACAAGTCTTGTGCATATTGCGTGGTGCCGTTTACCCGCGGGCCGGAACGCAGCAGGGACAGCTCCCGCATTTTGGCCGAACTCCAGCAGCTTGCCGATTTCGGTTATAGCGAAGTGCAATTCCTCGGTCAAACCGTGAATTCCTACGCAGATCCTTCCTCGCGCAAAATGCGCTTTAGCGAGTTGCTTTTGCAGGCAGCGCAGGTGCCGGGAATACGTCGCGTGCGCTTTACCACTTCGCATCCGCGGGACTTTACGCCGGACATTATTTCTGTGATGGACGCGAACTCCAAGATTTGTAACCACGTACATCTGCCGGTGCAGTCGGGTTCCTCGCGCGTTCTGCGTGCGATGCAGAGAACCTATTCGCGCGAAGAGTATCTGGAAAAGATTGCCATGATTCGAAGCGCAAAACGGCGGACAGCGATTACCACGGACGTGATTGTCGGATTTCCGGGCGAAACCGCAGCGGACTTCGAGGAGACGCTTTCGCTATTGGATGCGGTCAAATTTGACGGCGTCTTTTCTTTCAAGTATTCGCCGCGGCCAAATACGCCAGCTTCAACCATGCTGGACGCGATTCCGGAAGAGGAAAAGAGCTTCCGTCTCGGATTGCTACAGGAAAAGCAGCGAGCGATTCAATCTGAGACACTGCAATCGCTGGTCGGCGAAGTTTATGAAGTACACGTAGATGGCAAATCGAAGAAAGAAAACTCCTGGTACGGGCATAGTTCCTGCAACCGCGTGGTCAGCCTGACGTCACCGGCGCCGGATTTGCTAGGGCAGTATGTCAAGGCACGCGTAACCGGATGCACGGCGAACAGCCTGCTGGGCGAACAAATTTTCATAAGCTAAAAATGCGTATTGTGTATCGCACGACCGGATGATAGAAGTGCAGCGAGAGGTAGTGCGGAGGGCGCGATGGAAATGGAAATGAAGATTCGTGGCCTGATGATGGACCCGGTAACCAACATGCCGATCGTGGTCCTCAAGGATGTGCAAGGCAATGCCATCCTGCCTATCTGGGTGGGCGTCTACGAAGCCAACGCCATCGCCCTGGAAATTGAAAAAGTACAAACGCCGCGTCCCATGACCCACGATCTGCTGAAAAATGTCTTTCTCGGTCTGGATGTTCGCGTGGACAAGATCGTCGTGAACGAATTGAAAGACGATACGTTTTACGCGCTGATCTGGGTCGAGCGCGAAGGCCAGATGATGACCATTGATTCGCGGCCCAGCGATGCCCTGGCATTGGCCCTACGCATGGACTGCCCGATTTTTGTAGACGAACAAGTTTTGAAGAATTCGAAAGTGTCGACCGCGCTCACCGAACGCACCACCAACGAACAACTACGCAGCTGGCTCGAAGGCCTCTCCGACGACGACCTTGGCCGCTACAAAATGTAGTTTTTCTCTGGGGCCACTGTGTTCTCTGCGCTCTCGATGTAAATTCTTCAGCCGTTCGCCGCTTCCAGCATCAGCTGACGCACCTTGCTTCGCCATACGACTAACAGCACGATTCCAATCAGGATCAGAGCGAGGCTTAATCCAACCCACAAACCTAAAGCGCCCCAGCCGCGGCGGAAGCAGAGCCACGCGCCCAGCGGCAATCCAATGATCCAATAAGCAGTGAAATGGCAAAGCATGGGTGTGCGCGTATCGCCGGCGCCGCGCAGAGCGCCAGTGGCTACCGACTGAATCCCATCGAACAACTGGAACGCTGCGCCCGCAGCAAGCAGGATCGTCGCGTTACGAATGACGATCTCGTCGGTAGTGTAGATGCGCGCAATCCAGCGCGGCGCGAGCAGCAGCACAACGCTGGCCAGCGTCATAAACGCAGCACCGATAAAAATTGCCGTGCCTCCCGCGGCTCCCGCGCCACGCGGATCGCGCCTTCCCAGTGCTTGGCCGACACGCACGGCAGCGGCGGAAGAGATGCCCAGCGGCACCATGTAGGTAAACGCAACGGTATTGAGAGCGATCTGATGCGTCGCCAGCGGCACCGCGCCGAGCCGCGCGATGAGCGACGTGACCGCGGCGAATACTCCACTCTCCAGAGTGAACTGCAGCGCAGCCGGCATGCCTAGCGCGATGAGTTGTTTGATTCGGACAAGATCGATATCCACCGGCGTCTTGAGCAGGTCGGTGCGATGTCTCCAGTCATACCAAAATAAGTAGCCGATCAAAACCGCGGCCATGTACAGGCGAGCGATCGCAGTAGACCAGCCGGAGCCGACGGTGCCCATTGCCGGCGCGCCCCATTTGCCGTAGATCAGAATCCAATTGCCGAGCGCGTTGATGATGTTTGCCGTCACCAGTGCGAATGCCACCGGACGCACCATGTTCATTGCCTGCAGGCTGCGGCGCACCGCGAAGTACAGCAAAAGTGGAAACAGGCCGACGGTCAACGCGTAGGTATAGGGCAGAGTTTCCGATGCCAGCGCAGCATCAACATGGATAGCGTGCAGGAACCGCGGCATCAGGAATATCGGCGCACTCAACAGCGGTGTCAGCGCAATGCTTAAGTACACTCCGTTGATCAGCGAACGATGGCAGTCTTCACGTTTACCGGCGCCGAAGGCTTGCGCCACCAGCGTGTCCAGGCCCAGCAGCAGCCCTTCGCCAAAAAGCGCCAGCACTATAAATATTGCAGAACCGAGGCTGACTGCGCCCATAGCCAGCGCGCTGTTCGGCAGCCGTCCGACCATCATGGTGTCCACGATGGCCATGCTCATCCAACCGAGTTCGGCCAACACCAGAGGAATCGCCAGGCGGAGCGTCGGTCCTACTTCAGCGCGGAAAATTTGTGTGCGTGAGGTCACAGTTTTTGTTTAAGCAGTTTACGGGCAGCGATGCGGAGGAGCAAATTTGTTACGGGATGGCCACGGGAATGAAGCGCAGCGAACCTTACCCCGAGCGAACCGGCTGGTGGCGCAAGTCCAGTGGGCGGCACCGTGTGGCCCGGGCTACTAAAAGAGCTACTGCAGAAGATGAGCGAAAAAGCGGGATGAGATTAGTTCGGATATGGCGTTGATGTCCGGCGCGAGCGCGCGGTCTTCGGTGGCCTTTGACGATTTCGCGCGGACGGCTTGGTAAGCTTGTTTAGCCAGCAGGCCCGTCTGCAAAGGCGCCAGCAGGTCGATGCCTTGGCAGGCGCAGAGAAGCTCGATGCTCAGGATATACTGCAGATTGCCCAACATCCGTTTCAGGCGGCGGGCGCCGGCCATGCCCATCGAGACGTAGTCTTCCTGATTGCCGCTGGTGGAAATCGAATCAACAGAGTGTGGCGTGGCCAGAGCTTTATTTTCGCTTACCAAAGCTGCCGCCGTGACCTGCGCGATCATGAAGCCGGAATTTAACCCGGGCTCTGGCGTCAAGAACGCCGGCAACAGGCTGGTGAGCGGATTGGTCATCTGCTCGATGCGGCGTTCGGAGATTCCTCCCAGCGTGGCGATTGCGATCGCCACCTGGTCGGCGGCCATGGCCAGAGGCTGGCCGTGAAAATTGCCGCCGCTGACAATGTCGCCTTCAGCGCTGCCATCGTCGCGGATAAAGACCAGTGGATTGTCGGTGGCGCTGTTCAATTCGACCAGCGCCATTTCCCGGGCTTGCGAAAGGGAATCGCGCACCGCGCCGTGGACTTGCGGCGTGCAGCGCAGACTGTAGGCGTCCTGTACGCGCGCGTCTTTTTCCGTGGCGCGATGCGATTCGCGGATTTCGCTGCCTTCGTTCAGATGGGCAAGATTTCTGGCTGTGCGTCCGGCGCCGGGGTACGCGCGGGCGTGCATAATCCGCAAATCAAATGCGCCGGGGCTGCCACGTAGCGCGTCGAGAGAAAGCGCCGCCGCGACGTCGGCAGTATCGGCAAGGGCATCCGCGTCACGCAGCGCCAGGCTGAGCAAAGCCAGCATGCCTTGCGTACCGTTTAGGAGGGAGAGGCCTTCTTTGGCGTCGAGTTGCACTGCCGTGATTTTTGCGCGTTTCAGCGCTTCGCCGCCGGACAAAATGTCGCCGCGGAATTCGGCCTGGCCTTCGCCAATCACCACTTGCGCCAGATGCGCTAGCGGCGCGAGATCGCCGGAAGCGCCGACGGAACCTTGCGAAGGGATTACCGGATGAACTCCCGCGTTGAGCATGGCGCAAAGCGTCTCGACCGTCGCTGGTTTTACTCCGCTAAGGCCTTTGGCGAGTGCGTTGCCCCGGAGAACCATGATGGCGCGGGTTTCTGATTTGCTGAGCGGTTCGCCGACCCCGCAACAATGCGACCGGACAAGATTCACTTGCAGCCGGCGAACTTGTTGAGTAGAAATGCGCACGCTGGCCAGTTTGCCGAATCCCGTGTTGATACCGTAAGCGGTCTTGCCGGAAGCGATGAGTTTGTCTACAACAGCGCGGGAGGCATCCATCTTCTCGCAGGCAATTCGAGCCAGGCGAACTTTGGCCTCCTGCACCGCGACTGCATACAACTGATCGAAGGTAAGATCGTTACCGTTCAGTTCGATCGTCGTTTTAGGCGATTTCATGCCATTTAGCTCGCAACCGGCGCCACGTTGGCCAGCGCGCGGAATTTGTCGCGATATTTTTGCGGCAACTGTTTTGGTTTGCCGTCTTTTCCGCAAGTCACGTGCGTAGTCGCGCCAGTAGCGAGGAGATGATCGTCAGAATCGCGCAAGAGTTCGTAAGAATAGCGCACGATACGATTGCCGGCCTCCGAAATGCGTGTGCGTACGCGAAGCAGTTCGTCGTAACGCGCTGGAGAAAGATACCTGCAACTGGCTTCGGCGACCACGATGAAGCAATCATCTTCGCTTTCCATCAGCTTGTACTCAAAGCCCAGCGCCCGCATTAGTTCGACGCGGCCAATTTCGAACCAGATCAAATAGTTGGCGTGATAGACGACGCCCATTTGATCGGTTTCGGCGTAGCGAACGCGCACAGATGCATCGTGAAATTCCATTTACGCTCCTTGCGGCGGAATCAAAAGCGGATTCCTCGTCGCTTCCCTCCTCGGAATGACGACGGGAG
>Ga0193709_1000445_pt1 | contig 14744 bp, 14 predicted proteins | sample H3c2metaG_FD_160571 | JGI IMG/M metagenome (GOLD analysis project Ga0193709, IMG submission 160571) | Soil microbial communities from a riparian zone of the East river system, Colorado, United States - H3c2 | ecosystem: Environmental > Terrestrial > Soil > Riparian zone | place: USA: East River... | reverse complement strand
TTTCAATGAAAGTAACAAGGTAACCAGGAACTGTTTCAGTAATCGTGTGCACCTCCACTCTAATGCACAAATGTATCTACCTTGTACATTCTTATCTTTGAGAAATCCTTAACTCAATGGCGATTGTGGGAGTGACCCGCTCACAGTGGTCTCGTTGTGGGCGGACAAAGGGGATGACGAGGGAAAGAAATTGGCGAGGTTTTCGTGTTGGTGTCCGAAGGTGATGGCGGTGATTGGGAGGTTGCCGGAGACGTTGGCGGATCGGTGCATCGTGGTTCGAATGCAGCGGAAGATGATTGATGAGGAGTGCCAGCGGTTGCGGAGTTTGGAGACGGGCGATTTGCGAGAGCGTTGCAGCCGGTTCGTGCGGGAGAATGAGAAAGGGATTGCCAGCGGGCGGCCCGAAATTCCGGTTGGTTTGCACGATCGGGCGGCGGACATTTGGGAGCCGTTGCTGGCGATAGCAGATATCGCGGGTGGTCATTGGCAACAAAAGGCGCGTCGGGCTGCGGAAGGGCTGACGGGGAATGCGCAGAGTCGAAGTGAGATCGGGTCGTTGTTATTCGATATGTTCTGCGGGTTTGCCGTTTATAAAACCGACAAGGTGTTGAGCCGGGATTTGGTGGGGTGGTTGAATCGGCGTGAGGATAGGCCATGGATGGATTTGCCGGGTCTGCGGTGTGTGGAAGGAGGGAAACGGAGGGAGGTGACGGAGTTATGGTTGTCGCGACAGTTGCGGCCGTATGGAATCAAGCCGAAGAATATTCGAGATGGAGAGCGGGTGGGGAAAGGGTATGTGCAGGAAGAGGAGATGTTGGATGTGTTTCGGCGGTATGTGCCGAGGAGTGAGGTGGAGGCGTTTAAGGCGGAGTTAATAACAAATGAGTCTAAAGTTTAAAGTCCGAGGTCTAAAGTCGATGGGGAAACACCAAGAGCCAAACTCCAAACTCCAAATACCAAATCCCAAAAAAATCCCAAACACCAAGATCCAAGCTCCAGGGAAACACCAAACACCAAACACCAAACACCAAGCCCCAAATTCCAAATCCCAAAAAAATCTCAAGCATCAAAACTCCAAAAAAGCTGCTAGGAGGCAAGATACTGTAAAGCCATTGTTGTTACAGCACACTAACACTTTTCTCACGCGTTCCGTATGCTGAGCAGATCACTTACGGAATTCCGATTGCGCGGTAGAAGCGGGCACCCGCGCCGGGCGGAGCACCGTCAGAAAATTGGTAAGGCGACCCGGGGAGGAGGAAATTGGTCAACGCGGTCCAGGTCGGATTTTCGAGGGTAGGGGAGGATTGCAACTCGTAATGAGCGCCGATGGTGCCCTGGATGGTGATGGTGGGCATGCCGGATTGGATTTGGAAGGTCAGTTGAGGGCGAGAGGGCAGGACGAAGCCGACGAAGGGGGCGTTATCGGCGAATTTGAAGAGAGCAGCGTCTCCTCCATTGAGATCGAGAATGAGTTGTCGCCGACCGGAAGTACCAACGAGAACAGGCATGGTATTGGTTTGAAGAAGACCGGTCTCCGAATCGAGCATTACGACTGCTGAAGGCACGGAGGAACTGAAATTGAGCTTTATTTCCTGAAGACAGTCGGCGGCAGTGCCGTTTGTGGCAGTCAAGGCGTTGACTACCATCATGTAAACTTCATTGGTAAAGCTCGGGCCATCGAAACTTTCGTCGAGCGGCTTAAACCACGCAATGATGACTTCCCCCGGCAGGCCATTGTTTTCTACTCCGCCCTGGTTCGTTACTCCCCAGCCGATAAACCAAGGATCGTTCTTGGCAAATTCCCACCAACTATAAATGAGTGCGCCCGGATTGGCGGGGTTGGTTTGTTCTTCGGGATCGGACACAAAGGAATTGGGCAAGGGTGTGGCGTTCGTCGCTCCTCCGCTGACTGTGCGGCCTTGCAAGAACATGATGCTGGTTGTGATTCCGTCAGGGAAAATTGTTTCACCGCTCGCCGGACCGGGCGGCGGATTCGCGTCGTTCGGATTATGGAGATCGTAAATCGGCTGCAGGCAAACCAAAGCTTTGCCGAGATTTTTCGCGCGACGGTTGATGTCGGCTTGCTCGGTGTAAAGCGTGTTTGGATAGGTATCGCCGCTGTAACCATTCGGCAGAATGTCAAATAGCACGGTTGCACCGCTGTTGTAGGTGAAGCCAATCAGGGATTTGGCATTGAACGCCAGGGCTGCAAAGGTGTTGAGGCGCAGTTCGGACGGCGACGGATAGCGATAGACGCGCGTGTCGTAATCTTCGACCGAGTGAAAGGTTTGGACGTAGGTCGAGAAGGGAATTTGCGCGTTGATGCCCCATTGCCGGTAACGGCGCAATTCGCCATACCAGCCGGTAAACGGCCCGCCGATGGGCGCGCCGATGTGATTCGAGACGCTCCCGTCCCAAACCGAAACGAACGGATACATGTCGAAGCTAAGCATGTCCGGACGGCCCCTGGCGATGAGATCGGCAAGCGCAGCGTCGCTGGCCTGGCCGCCGTAATTGTTGTGGAAAAGAATCGTGTTGGGCCAATTGCTCCGGACGGAGTTGAACCAGTTAATGAGATTCGTGCGCGTGGGCCCGTCATCAATGAACCATTCATCGGCTAATTGGAGGGAAACGAGATTGCTCAAATAGGCGTCCTCGCCATTTTGCGGAGGCATATTTGTATCGGCGGATACCCATCTGGACCACGGCACGCCAGGGGGCGGGCCCATCTGCGAAGGGCTGCTGGTCCAGCCCCAGTCTATGGTGTTGTAGTTGGCGTTTGAATAGGTATCGAGATGGAAGAAATCGTCCCACTGAACGAGGCCTTGCAACTGCAGTCCGCGGCTGATGAGGATTTGATTGGCCTTGCTGATTTGAGCATGCAGGTCTGGAGTAATTGAAACCAGGCTTGCTAAAATGAGCGCGCGGCAAATAGAAGCATTTTGTCGAATGATTGATTTTCTAATTTTAAGCGGAGAGGCAACAGGCATGGCTTGAGGTTATCCGAATAGCCGTTCGATGCGCTGTGCGTCCAGCGTAATTCAGAACAGCGTCCGGATTCGGATTCCTCAATTCGGACGCTAAGTCAGGCGCGGCGGTTACACCGCTCTCTTATTGCTCGCAATGAACCTCGCAAAAGCCGACGCAAGGAGGCTCCATCTTTTCGTCGTCGTTCTCCTCCTCGTCCTCGATTCAGTTCATGGTCCCAACGCAAGCTCGAAAGAGAAACGGAGTTTTCCCGTGAGCTATTTCAGGAGCTGCGGCGTCACTTCGAATTCGAGCTCCGCCTTCGGCTTATCCGAAGTTCCTTCAAACGAAATCGAGTTATCGCCGACTTTAAGCGGGTAAGGCCCGACGAGCACCGTCTTGCCCGACTCAATCTTGGTATTAAACGTCTTCCCGTTGACGGTTAAGGTCAGCGTTTCGATATGAGCACCACTTGGCTTGGTCAGCTTGATAAACACCTTTGCCTTGCCGTCCTTAACCCCGACAAAATCCTCTTCGACGAGTTTGAATGGGCATTTTTTGTAGAAGTTACCTTTGTCATCCACCGGCACTTTGAATTTGTTCATAAGATATTTGTGAGTTGTTGTTAAGTATTACGAAAGAGGAGAGCGAGCTTGCAACGAAATTTCCAAAAACGGCAACCTTGGGAAGACGGCTTTTTGACAGATTGGGGGTATAAGTAGGTGTGAATGGGCGAGCCAGCGGAATTTTCCGTTTGCTTAAAGCAGTATGCGTTTGTAGATTCGCACGACAGTTGGAGAGATGGCCGAGTGGCTGAAGGCGGCGGTTTGCTAAACCGTTGTACGGTCAAAAGCCGTACCGGGGGTTCGAATCCCCCTCTCTCCGCCATATTCATTTTCACCCCGTAAATACCGAATCAAAACCGCTTTTGAAGAATTCTGCGGAACTGCGAATGTATGTAAACCGTATGCAACAGGCTTCTAAAGTGCGCTATAGCGCAAATCTTCCTAGAAGGCTCTGAGACACATTTGGACCGTATCAGAGCGTTCAGATCGGCAATATCCTTGCTGGTCTGGTCGGCATTCGACAGGGTTGGCCTCACCAACTTCTTGACGTTGCGCCGAGTGTCAATGGTGCGATCCCACACAGCACAAATTTGTTGCCATGTAGTACCGATTGTCGCAGGCGTTGGGGTCCGTGATCGTCGCCGAACCATTCCAAAGCGTCACATCACCGATAACTTGCCAGTTGACTTGATCCGGTGAGCCCGAAATCCACCAGTGACTTCCGATCTGCCCGGTGACAGTAATGGAGGCGTTGCAATGGTCAATAGGGACCGGATCCGATAACGTTACGCTACAGGATGTGATTGAGTCGGGACTGGGGCCCGTGACCCAACGCGCAATGCCTTGAGCAGGAACGCCGCCAGCAAACGCAAAATTACCTGCGACGTACACCGCACCTCTGTTACACGCTAAGCCTGTTCCTGTGGCGGGGGTTCCATCAGCGTACGTAAGCCCTGAACCGAGGGGGGACCAGGCGGCGAGGCTACTTGCCCACTTAGCGATACCAGCGGCTGACATCGACTCCACGGAATCGAAGGTCCCAGCCACGTATGTGTTCCCACTCTCTGTTTGCATTGTGAGGGCGCGGCCGAAGCCCGGTTGGGCCCCCCATTGGTGCGACAGCAATCTATCAATTGGTATCGGTGTGCCTGCTGTCGAAAAACGCGCAATACCGGCAGGCGAAATCCCATCTGCCCCGGCAAAACTCCCGGCGACAAATACATTTTGATCATCTGCCGCGACCCACTCCATCCAAGGGCCAAAACTGTAGGTCCAGTTGTCCGCGGTTTCCATCGAGTGCCAAGAACCGTCCCACTTTATTACATTGAATGATGACACAGTCGCTGACCCATCGAAATCACCAGCGGCGTAAATAGTGGATCCGTAGCTTGCAAGGGCCGAAACGCCATACGGATCCCGCGCACTCATGCTTTCGATCAGCCCACCGCCCAACCCAGCCCAGGTATTGGCCGTGCAAACTTTCAATAATTCAGTGCTCAAGACACCGGGTGATTCAGCCCACGGCGGAAAACCAGCATACACTGTTCCTGAAAGATCAGCAGCCAGCGAGAAGGCTGGCCGGGTAAGGGATCCGTCACCAACAGGCGACCAGACTCCGGTCGAGAGATCGAACTTCGCAACGTTATTCACTGCTACTGAGTCCACCCAGTCGAACTGTCCGCCTACGTAAAGGTAATGTCCACCATCGCCGCCAAGGCACAACGATCCCCCAATTGGATCTACATTCGGATTAGCGGACCCGAGCGATCCGATCACCTGCCACCCGCCACACTTTGTCCAGCGGGCAACCGTATTCGGCCAGAAGTAAGTTTGGCCGAGCAGCACGTACAGCGCGCCGTTATAGAAAACCATCGGTGTGTGCTCGCCGCCGCCGAGGCTCGACGTGGCCGGTGCCGCATCCCAATAAGGTGGCGTCTGGGCCGAACGGCACGGTAATACAGCGGTGATGCAGATCAATCCAGAGACGAGAACACGCGCGATTTTAGAGGTGAAATGTCTCGAGAGGCGTTGAGTTTTCATAGACTTCCTGTATTCCTTTCTTCCGCAGGACCAACGATTTCTTCTCTTAGGTCGCTGAAGATAAACCGAACAACTATCCCCAGTCCTGTTCGTAGTCCGTCCTACAAGACGAGTGTTCTTTTAATAATTGAATAGGGTGGTTTGCTATGGGGTAAGCACCTACCGAATCAGGCGCAAGCGAACAAGTTCGAATCCCCTCTCTCCGCCAGAATAGGAGATTAGAATTCTAGAATCAGAGGTAGGGCGCCCGTTGCATCACGAATCGAGCGGCTGGACCTTTCTGCCGTCCTATGCGGAAATCCGCAATAGCTCGTTTGGAGCGTCGCCAGTAAACAGCAACTGGTAGAGTGGCTATCGATCATTTCCGGCTTCATAGTTGACAATCGTTGCGGTAGAAAGTGGTGGTAACAACGGTAATATATGAACCCCAACAACAAGATTTTTTTCTTTTCTGGCAGAGCTTCAAATTGCGGCAGCGTTTTTGGTGTCGCAGTCGCGTTTTTGTCGATAGCAACAGTAGCCTTCGCTGATATTACGAGTCAGGCTCAATGGACAATTGGCTCCGGGGGAAATGGACATACGTACCGGGTTGTGGCCAAACCAGGTTTAATTTCCTGGGATTCAGCAAATTCCGAGGCGGGTTTGGCGGGAGGGTATTTGGCAACTGTCACGTCGCCCGCGGAGAATTCGTTCGTGTTTTCGCTGATTGATAATGCGGCGTTCTGGACGCAGAGTGCGAACGATCACGGTCCGTGGATTGGCGGGTTTCAACTGCCTGGATCGAGCGAGCCGAGTGGTGGTTTCACCTGGGTAACGCAACCCGCCGCGTCCAGCCCCGAGCCATTTTCGTACGCTAATTGGGAAGCGGGTGAGCCGAATAATTTGACGGCGACAGTTCTTGGCACGACTTACAACCAGGATCGTGTCAGCTTTTTTCACGTTGGCAGTGGCCGGGCAGCGACCTGGAGTGATGAATATAATGTGACCGGTTCGCCTTTGAACCAGTGGACGATTTCATACGTGATCGAATTCAATAGCATTCCCGAGCCGAGTTCGACCGCATTGATTTGCGTGTTCGGAATGGTTGCGTTGGCGAGGCGGGCATTCCAAAGGCGGGCCGTTAGCTGATAGTTTGTAACGGGAAATTGGGTATAGGATTATTTCGTTGGGACAGGCGCGGGCAAGCGAGCAGTTTCAGGCTTCATTTCGTTCGGTTTTATGCCTGCGTCTGCCCGTTTTGTCACCAACGAGATAACTTGACGGAAAACGGTGGGATCAAAACCGACGCCAAACGCCAAGAGTGCAACGGCACCGGCCAATCGGCAATATTGATCCTGCGTTGTGGTTGCGAATGCCTCGTTGGCGCCAAAAACAGTCCCAGCGAGAAAGGTCAGGTAAACCACGAACCCACGCAATGCGGAACCGATGGGGTTCTCTCGCAGATAGGCAAGACGTCCTTCATCAATCGGCGCCTTGCCATTCTGATTCGCAGCAGTGGTTGGATCGTAGTCGCCATACATTAACAAGCTGGCACATCCTCCCAGAAATCCGGCCAGTATGGCTAGTATCGCGACATTTGTGGGTGTGAATGTGATGATGGCCTTGACCAGAATTTTCCAATCAAAATTGCCCGATAATTGGTCTCGGTAAGGCTTAGAGTTCACGAGCATGCCGACGCCAAACACGGTTAGCCATCCAAGCATGCCCGCGGTTCCACACACGATCCCCAATTGCCTGACTTTCATCATTTGTCGCTTAGCGAACCAGGAAGTCCCCAGGTGATTTTGTGCTCAGGGGCGTCCGGATTCGATTCGGAGGCCAACTCGGCCGAGGCCGGTTCGTTTCTGCCAGGATGCTCGAAACCCTGCGGAGCTAAAAAGTTCTGCCGATTTGACATAACGTCGTGTCACCTTCGTCATTTATTGCCGAGCTTCCACTGACTCAATGGCGTGCTCGACCGGATTGCTACTGATATACGAACAGAGACGTGTGGTCTTGCGTGATTTGTCGAGTTCCACGCTATTTCTCGGTGCTTCGCTGTTTTAGGTGGAATACTTGGACACTTTCGAAGATTCAAAGCCTGGCCGTACGAGAAGCTGCGTGTTCACTCGCGGACTGAAGCGGTCGTAAAGTATCTGAATCGATAGCGGCCGGCTTAACCCATCGGGCATTTGGTGGGGAACTTTCTACCAATCTGGAGCTTGACTCTCAGTTTCCAATAACCGAACTACTCCCCGTGGTTCTTTATAACCTTTTCCCGCTGTTGACCGGGCCCTTCATCAAATGGGGACCGCATCTCAAACGCGCTGCTGAAATGGGATTCAACTGGGTCTTCTTTAATCCCATCCAACAGCTCGGAGCTTCCCGCAGTCTTTATTCGATTGCGGATTATTTCCGCTTCAACCCCGCGCTGCTCGATCCTGACAGCACGACGTCGCCCGACGAACAGTTTCGCCAAATGATGCAGGAGTCTCGCGCCGCGAATCTCAAAGTCATGATCGATCTGGTCATTAATCATTGCGCCATCGATTCTCCGATCGCGCGCGAAAATCCGGAATGGTTTGTTCGAGAATCGGATGGGCGGATTGCCAACGCCTCGTGCCAGCACAACGGCAAGAAGATCATCTGGAAAGATTTGGCTCAATTCGACCACGAACATACCTCCGATCCCGAAGGCCTCTATCGCTATTGCCTGCGCATCGTCGAGCATCTCATCGCTCTCGGTTTCGAAGGCTTCCGCTGTGACGCCGCTTACCAGGTCCCGCGCAAATTTTGGAAACGGCTCATCCACGACGCGCGGGCCCGCAACTCCGGCCTTTGCTTCGTCGCCGAAACCCTCGGTTGCAACCCCGATCAGACCAAGGAAACGGCTCGCGCCGGTTTCGACTACGTTTTCAACAGCTCCAAATACTGGAACTTCCATGACCCCTGGCTCATCGCCCAATACAACCTCCTTCGCGAGACGACCTCTTCGATCAGCTTTCCCGAGAGTCACGATACGCCCCGGCTTTGGAGCGAGACCAATGGCAATATTAACATTGTCAAACTGCGGTATCTGTTCTCCGCGTTGTTTTCTGCCGGAGTGATGATTCCGATTGGCTTCGAATTTGGTTTTGCCAAGCCTCTGCATGTCATCAAGTCCACGCCCGTCGATTGGGAAAATCCGAATTCCGATCTCCGCGACTACATCGCCAAGGTCAATACTATCAAAAAGAACCACCCGATATTCCTCGAAGAAAGCGCCACGCAAGTCCTGCACTCGCCTAACCCGAACATCCTTCTGTTGTGGAAAGGCTCCGTCAAACGCCCGCACGAAGCGCTGTTAATCCTGAACAAAGATCCATGGCGTCATCAGGAATTCTACACCGATACCTTCCGCCACTACATTCAATCCGGGAGTCCACTCCGCGACGTTTCTCCCGAGTATCCGCTCGATTATATTCACGAGCCGTATCACTATGCGCTCCGTCCGGGGCAGGGGATTGTGCTGGTAACTTCGCGTAGTTAGAAACCGAATGAAGCGGCGAGTGAGGACGCCGCGCCCTGCACGGCTCAGAAGAAAGTCTTTTCGTAAGCAGTTCTATCACTCTAATTAACTCTCAAGCGATAGAAGCGTTGTGGGGCGTCCGAAATGCAGTTCGTGATGGTGAACACATTTCCGTCACCAACAACGGCTTTATATGGGTTCCAGACCGGATCGACCAAAGAGTTCTTGTACTCGATGAAATAAGTCCATTCGCATGCCGTTTCAAACGAGACGCAACAATTGTCGCCGTTCAGCTCTGGTGGATGAAGCTGCGGCGTTAAAACAAACTCAAACGCACCCATATCCACAGCGCGTCCCGCAATTCGCGGATTACCGTCGAGGTCAGTGCTGGTGGTGACATAATCATTGTTGCCAGCGTTGATGCATGGCGAATTAGATTGCAGCCGCAGATTGCCGATGGCCAGATTCACAAATGACGGCTCATTGGTGAAATTGCCAACACCATTTGTGGGCATTGGCGTTGCGCAAGAATAGTTCAGAGCGCAAGACGAATCGTAATTGGGATCTTGTGGAGCCGTGTTGAAATAGACAATGCAGTTATTAAGTGTGGCATCAAATGCACCGCCACCAGCACCGTGTCCAGCCTCGTTGCCAGCGAGCGTGCAGTTGTTGAGAGTGCTCCAGGCGTCCCCACCGCCAAACCCTGTGTAGATCGAGCCAAACGCCAGATTGTCGATTAATAGGCAATTGTTTACTGTGCAGCTTGCGGTCCCGCCGCCGAAGTCCGTCGCAACGTTGTTCGAAATTGTGCAGTTATTAAGGATGACGCCATTCGCCCCGCCACCGTACTCACTCATGTTGTCTGTAATAATACAGTTGTTTAGCGTACCGCCTACAGCCCCGCCACCGTGGTTGTCAGCCCAGTTTTTCTTCAGACTGCAGTCGTTCAACGTGCAGTCCGCCGCACCGCCGCCGTAGTAGGAGTAATTGTTTAAAAGAGAGCAATTGTTCAAGGTGCATTGGAGCGCCCCGCCACCGGCGTCGGCGAAGTTGGCGCCACTACTGTTGCCTACCAGTATGCAATCGTTCAGCGTGCATTGGTATGCGCCCGAACCATAGTTCGTGGAAAGTAGGCAATTATTCAAGGTAGCGTAAGCCGCGCCTCCACCGGCGCTGATTCGCGCCGTATTCAAAGTAAGCGTGCATTTGGTTAGCGTGCCACCATATGCCCCTGCGGCAACCGCACCCACCGGAGAACCGTAGCCGCCAACGAAATTCCGAGTGAGAACGCAATCAGAGACAGCCGCGCTGTTGGATTCGCAATAGAGCCCTCCGCCCTTGATGGCGAAGCCGTTGGTTAGGGTGAAGCCGGTCAGCGTCGTATCAGCGGCCAAATAAACACATCGGATTGCGCCACCTCCGTCAATGACGGTCACCGACGACCCGTTCACGCTGTAGACTCTCAATGGTTTCGTAATGGCCAGCCGGTTCGTCTCTAATCCCGGCGGCCAGATTTTCTCGCCAGCCTGGTAAATGCCATTCGTCACGGCGATCTCATCCCCGTCAACTGCGACGTCAACGGCATCCTGGATATTTATTGCCGCTGTCTCCCAGGTAATGTAAGGGGAGCTTGGTCCAGCATTGTTGACGTTGACATACCGCACGGCCGCCGGAGCGCTCGACACTGCAAGCGCGATCGGCAACATGAAATTTAGAGGTGAAACTGCGTGCAAGCGTGTTGGGTCCCAAAAAAAAGTGTGTCAATTCAACGTATTGACTAGCCATTCTCTGCGAACGACTTTAATTGGTGGGCGAAATCCAACAATCAGGACAAGGCACTGTTCGCGCCCCGGGGGAAGTCCTAAATCGGAGCCCGGGGAGGGCCTTAACGATGGAGCGTTGAAGCGCCAAAAGTGGGTGGTGATCTGGCGGCAAAGCCTACCCGCACGCTCGCAGGTCCCTGCCACACCTTTTCATCACACCCACAGAGTCTAACCAAAGCAAGCAGAGCTCATGCTAAAGATCCTCGGGCGAAACATCCAACACCGCGACGTGGCCATCCATATAGACCACGTTCTTTCCCGACTTCGGCGGGCGAGGATGAAAGTCCTCATAATCGAGCAACAGCGGCGTCGTTTCCGGCGGAAAACGCAGCACCATATTTGTGCTTTGAGCGGGAGCGCCATTTTCCTGCCAAACCAGGAAGACGTTGGCCGTTTTCGTCTCGTCAATTCGCCGGCCATTCAACTCCGCATTCCACTCATAACTCGAACCCTCCAACCCAAACAGGTTCACATCGTCCTTAGGGCACTTGAATACCGTAGTGGTGTTCGTGTTTGTGCCTGCGGTTTTGCCCACGTAGGGCGCGAGGATATCACAGATGCGAGGCAATGGTCTTCCTGGATCGACAGGTTGCGTCGGCAGGATTTCCGCGCTGGGCATTCGATTGTTGTTGTCATCGGAATACGCGCGAGTTGCGACTCCCAATTGTCGCAAATTGTTCAGGCAGACGGTATTGTGTGCTCTGGCTTTTGCCCGACCGAGCGCCGGTAACAACATCGCGGCGAGTATTGCGATGATCGCAATTACGACCAGCAACTCGATCAAGGAAAAGGCAAAGGAGGTTCGCTTAAGAAAATTTGATTTCATAAAAATCCGGTCAAAATAGGTTGGTTAATTCTGTTCGATTCGTCGTTCTACGACTTGACCTCCGCCTTGTTGCCGTTCTTGTGCGCGTTGAACTCGTTGCTCCGGCGTAAGCCGCGCAAAACGATCGTTAGGATTGAGCTTCATCGGATCAAATCGCGGCTTGTCCGGCCCGCCAGATCCTTGCGTTGCATCAGGTCCGCCCGGTCCGCCTGCAGGCGGGAGTCGGAATCCAATTCCCATTGGCGATTTCCGGAACGCGAAAAAGGTGGTCCACTTCCCATTAATCTTTTTCGCGCTTTCCGCCGCAGAATGAGCGGTCGCGGCAAGATCCTGCTCGCCAATCTTTGTGCTTAATGGCGTCTCCATCAGCAACTCCTCAGGCGACCACATTTCCATCTGCCCATCAGGTCCGCCTGCAAATATGACGGGGCCATTGGGCCCACGGTTCATGACCATCATGCGCCGGCCTCCCACAGGGCCCGGTCCACCCTGGGCGCCTTTGGGTCTAGCGAATTGCGCGGTCGCGGCGGTCTCGTCCATCGGCGGCGGCTTGGGCGCGACTTTGGTCCAACCTGCCGATTCGATTTTGCTGTCCGCGCGCAAGGAAGCGTCCAAAGCGTTCACTGCGGTCGGCGAATTATACACCGCATAAAGCGTGGACCAGCGCGCGCCTGCCTGTTCCGCCAGCCGATCCAGCACGTACGAAAGTGGTTTGTTCTTCACGTGAAGCGTGATGCGCGCTTCGAGGTTCTTTTCCGCGCGAAGCTTCTTCCAGGTCTGCCGTTCGACTTTCCGCAATACTTCGGCCAACGGCATGTTGCGGATATCCAGCGTGATCAGTTGATGACGTATTTGCCATGCGGCCCGACCGCCCCAAAAGATGCCGACTGCGAGCAGCGCTCCAATTCCCAACAGCAGGTGTTTCGTCTTCATTGTTTTGAATGTTTGCGATTTAGATTTCGCCTGACTTTTGACCACGTTGCGGACGGACGCGATTGGAATGTGACCAAGGGGAGTCAGATTCGGGATGAAATGGCTCGAATGGAGGATGAGAGAGAGGCGCAAGGTTGCAATGTCCAATAATCTTGGATAGATTCAGCGCGTTGCGGCAGTCGCGCTTACATATTAGTAAGGTCCAGATGATTACTGCAGCTATTGCCGCAATCTTGACCGTCATTCCAATTGTGACGGATAAGCTCCAGATTGAGTTTCCTCATAACGCGGTTGGCGGATGGTGGTTTGCGTATTCGCTTGCGATCCGTGTCCCCGGCATAGCATTGGGGCAAATGCTGGGTCTGAAGCATGGAGAAACTCCGTTGGCTTGGATTGCGTTAATCATCGTTGTAAATTTGGCGCTGGGCTTTTTGGTGGGTACTTTTTTACGCTTATTTAACAGGCAGGCGCGAGAAACCGGGTAGTCAGCTACATCTATGTATGAAAATGTTTCTCAGCCAATCTATGAGCCGGGTCGAATTGGCGGTCGAAAAGGTAAAACGCCTTGATGAGAATCAGGCAGAGGCGCTTCTCGAATGGCTGGAACTTCGAGAGAATCAAGAAGCTCTTCGCGAGAGATTGGACCACGAGATCGATTTAGGGCTGGACCAATTGAAACGTGGAGAGAAGATTTCGGGCGCAGAAGTTCATGCCGAGATCCGCAGGCGCAGCGAACAACGGCGTGTCAGTTAGTCTGGATTTTTCGCACCCAATGTAGCAGCCGACGTGAGGAGGATCGGAGTCCCGAGGCAGAGCGCATGAGTTCGATGAACTGTGAAGAGTTTCAACTGTGGCAGGCGCGAAAAAAGCGGCATAGGGCTGCCGCACTCCAAGACCTCGCGGACGGAGTGGCACGTGAGAACCTCGCGCCAGCGTCGTGGAGTGCGGCAGCCCTATGCCGCTTTTCCGGTCCAGCGTTCATTGGCAGCCTTCATACTCCTCTGCTGCGACGACGCGCACAAAGATAGAGCCTCCTCACGTCGGCTGCTACAGGACGAAATTGTTTTTACCAAGAAGGAAATTCGGGCCAAGTGGCTGATGACTAAACCTCGGCGAGGCGCGCTTGCAACTCACTTAAACTGCAGGTCATGTCCAAACGCGATCCGTTCTTTAACAAAACGGAATACTGGCTCGGTCCAACTGGCTGGACCTCGCGTATTCGGGCAAGGTTCACAATCAAGGAGCGACTGATACGCATGAACCCGGCAGGAGTCAGACGCGCCTCCATCGCTGCGGTCGTTTCACGCACAATGTGCCGTTCTTTCCCCGCGTGCAGGACGACGTAATTGCCAGCGGCTTCGACGTGGTCAATCTCGTCGGGCTTAAGAAACACAATACGTTCAGGAGAGCGGACCAAAATTCTTCCACCGCCTGGCGCCGCCGCATGGACATGACTCACCAAACCAGCAATCTGGGAGGACCGCCCTCGCCGAGCGCTCTTTTCAAGCTGGTCACGCGCCCGTTGAACCGCGGTTTTGAAGCGGGCCTCAGTGAATGGTTTGAGCAAGTAATCGAGCGCGTTGACTTCGAAAGCACGAATGGCGTGGTCGTCATGCGCGGTCGTGAAGATCACCACGGGAATCTGTGCCGGCTCGAGCGCTTCAATCACCTCGAACCCGCTAAGGCGAGGCATTTGGACATCCAAAAATAACAGGTCCGGACGGTGCTCTTGTGTAGCTTTGAGCGTCTGTGCTCCGTTCGAACATTCGGCGACGATTTCAACGTCCGATTCACTGGCGAGAAAAGAACGGACGCGTTCGCGCGCAAGCGGTTCATCATCGGCGATAATGGCACGGACGCTCATGGCGGGTCGGAATGGTCGTTCGTTTCGATTGGCGACGCCGAATGCCACGGAATCTCAACGCGCACGATCACTCCGCGTTCGGGACGAGAAGCTAATTCAAGAACTTGATTGCGGCCATAAAGTGTTTCGAGGCGCGCGCGGAGGTTTGTGAGGCCGATTCCAGTGCCGTTCTTTGGAGCAACTCGCGAAAGAGCAATTTCGTTTCGCGCGATCGGCAATGAAGTCGGTTCGTTCGCAA
>Ga0193709_1000444_pt1 | contig 14763 bp, 15 predicted proteins | sample H3c2metaG_FD_160571 | JGI IMG/M metagenome (GOLD analysis project Ga0193709, IMG submission 160571) | Soil microbial communities from a riparian zone of the East river system, Colorado, United States - H3c2 | ecosystem: Environmental > Terrestrial > Soil > Riparian zone | place: USA: East River... | reverse complement strand
GCATGCCGCCCTTCAGCGCGCCAACACCGAGAATGCGCGAGCCGAGCGCAACATCGTACTCACCGAAGGCGATCATTCCCGCCAGGGACACGATCAGATTGGGCGAATACTGATAGTCCGGGTGCAGCATGATGACGATATCCGCGCCACGGCGAAGTGCCTCCCGGTAGCAGGTCTTCTGGTTGCGGCCATACCCTAAATTTTGGCGATGCACGAAGGTTGTCAGACCGAGCTCGGCGGCGACCTTCGCGGTAGAGTCATGGCTGCCATCGTCCACGAGAATAATTTCATCCACGAAGTCTTTGGGGACTTCGCGATAGGTCTGCTCAAGCGTCTTGGCGGCGTTATACGCAGGCATCACGACGAGAATGCGTTTTCCGTTCAGCATAAGAGAGCTGGGCTAAATCGAGGCCTTGACTAGAGTCCGGAGTGGCTGCGAGCAATGCGCCACGCGGGCGCTCCAGACATCAACCCTCGAAGCTTAAAAATAATACGGTAGCGCAATACCCGCAAGCGCTGTGAAGTACGACGTTGCGAGTCCGCTAATGGCTGTCTGGAGGCGCAATAGGCGGCGAGTCTAATGGCGAATCTGTCGGCATTGAGGCCAGAATTTCCGAAGGTTTGATGCGGCCGGTGGCCAGCTCCGCGATCAGCCGACGGTTAGCGGCCAGGAAGTCGTATTGGCCAAGCTCGCGCGGCAGAACCCAGGCAACTTCCTCAAACGGGCCCGGATGCAGAATCGATTCCTGGATGGTCACCGCAAAAAATATGATCGACAGCGAACCCATGCTGCCGCCATATTCGTGCTCGACGCGCGAAATCGGAACCGCACGCAACAATGTCACGTCGAGTTCTTCGCGCAGCTCGCGGGCCAACGCTTGCTCCAGAGATTCGCCGAGTTTGACCTTGCCACCGGGAAATTCCCATTTAAGCGGTGAAGAATCTTGGCGGCGGCGTTGGCCGATCAACAGCCGGCGGTCCTCACGCTCGATTACGGCGGTAACAACTTGGATACTCATGCGATGTCTCCAGCGAATTGTTGCAGAATCCGCTGAATTTCACGAGCGCCTGCTAGCAGCGGCGGCCCGGGTGTATTGAGAAGCTCGTCGCGAATCACAAAGACCCGCTTGTGATGTACGGCAGGAACGCCTTTCCACGCAGCGTTCGAAAATGCCTTTCGCGGATCAGCGCGACTTCCGGTGGCGGCCCAGGCGAGCAGAATAATGTCCGGACGGGCCAATGCGACTGCTTCATCGGCGACGCGGGCGCCGGCCTTGACTACCATTTTGCCCCCGCAGAGCGCAATCAGCTCCGCCACCCAGGGCGGAGAGCTAATCCGGGGATGGGGCCAGGCTTCGGAATAAATACGCGGCCGGAGGGAAAATTTAGGGGCCAGAAGCCGGATGCGAGCGAATTCCCGTCGCATTCGAATGATCACCCGTCGGCCATGCGCCGAACGATTCGTGATTCGCGCAAGAGTCCGGACGTCCGACTCGATATCCGCGAGCGAGCGGGGATTCAGCGCCAGGAATTGCGCGGGGATGGTAAGGATGCGCGCGACCGTCTCGGGATGAAAGGGAACTGAGCCAACAATCAATGTTGGGCGTAGGCGGGCGATTTTTTCGATGGAGTCATTGCGCCAACAGTCGCCTATCGCGGGCAAACCACGAACCGAGCAAACATCCGCGCACCACCGCGTAACGGCGACCAGTTGGCGTTTGGCGCCGAGAGCGCAAAGGATCGAAGTGCAGGATGGCGCGAGTGAGACGATGCGCAACCCAGTGGAGCGCCTCGAAATGTGGCCAGGGGCCATAATTCAGCAGCATAGCAAAGATGTGAAAATCTCGGGCGGGTGCCGAAGAGAAGCGTTAGCCGCGGTTACTTGATGTAACGGTAGAGAATTTCAACCAGGGCTTCGGCGGCGCGCGCTTCGCGGGAATCTACTTTGGCGGTCTTGCTGAGGACGTGATAACGGATTTCGCCGTCAACGATTTCGACCAGCAGGCTGTTGATGGCACCGCGGCAGGCGGCGATTTGCTGCAGCACGGTGGCGCATTCCTGGTTTTGTTCTAGCGCGGTGCGGATGCTTTTGACCTGGCCCTCGATGCGATTGACGCGAGCCAGGAGTTTGCGGCGTTCCTGAATGGTGTGTGCCATTTTTGTTCTCCCTGGACCTACCGCTACACCGCGCTTGCTCGATCCTGTCAATCGCCCGCATACTCGACCCATGTTTTCAAGGGAAGTGCTCGATCATTTTCAGAATCCGCGCAACGCTGGCCAACTGAAAGACCCCACCGCGATAGTAGACGTCAGCAATCCAGTATGCGGGGATATTCTGAAGGTTGCGGTTCGCGCGGAAAACGATCGAATCAGCGAAGCGCGATTTTTATGCCGCGGCTGCACAACTTCAATCGCCTGCGCCTCGCGATTGACGGAATTGCTGACCGGATTACCGATCCGCAAGCTTCACGAAATTACCGCCGAACTTCTCACGACTGCTTTCGGAGAACTGCCTCAAGAAACAATCCACGGCGCATATCTAGCCGTGGACGCCGCGCAAGCACTCGCAGCCAGGCTCACCGCCGCTCGCTAGCGAATTCGCGTTGCTTACGTAAGGTATTCTTGGCGAAGCTCATATCCGCTGATCGGGAGGCACATTCGCTCCGCACGCGGATTATTTGCGTTTTGTTTTTTCCATCGCGTGCGGATCATTGAGGTTCAGAACGCAGCCCTCTTCCACCGTAGCGACTTCGTGCACTTCCCTTGTGTGCGCCCAGACCACGGCACGCGCACCTTGCTCCAGCGGTGCATCGAGCAGTTCCTCATAAACTGCGGCGGAAAAAATCACTGGATGTCCGCGATGTCCCCAATAGCAGGGAACGACAATCGGCGCGCGCGAAGCCACGAAGGCCTCAATCAGCGCGGCAATCAGTGCCGCGCTCACCAGCGGATGATCGACTGGGCACAGCAGCATGCCGTCCGTATTCGGGGGCAGACTTCGCAGCCCGGCATGAATCGAACTGAGCTGGCCTTTTTCCCAATCGTGATTGATCACAATTTCGTTGGCCGCCAAAGCGATGCCTTTGCCGATAGCTTCGGCGTCTGGCCCGAGCACCACCCGGCGTACTCCAATCGCGGGATGCGTGGTCACAGCAAGCAGATGTTCCAGAAATGGCCGGCCCTGGTAGGACACCAGAGCCTTTGGCGATCCCATGCGGCTGGACGCACCGCCCGATAAGATTACGGCGGCGAGCATAAATCTCCATTCACCGCTGCGTTGTAGCACCTGAAGCAATCGCTTCGCGGCGTTCGCGCCGCAATTTCTTGTGTTGCGCGTCTTGCGTATTGCGGCGCACCGCGACTAGCTCAGCCGTGATGCTGATCGCGATCTCTTCCGGCGACAGCGCGCCGATTTCCAATCCCATCGGGGCGTACACGCGCGCGAATTCTTCCGGCGTGTAGCCTTCCTTTTCGAGGGCCTGGTATACCGACAAGACTTTGCGTTTGCTGCCAATCATTCCGACGTATCGTGCGGCGGTGCGCGCCGCCCAGGCCAACACCCGCATGTCGTCGCGATGTCCGCGCGTGACAATCACCAAGTACGACGAAGCATTCGGCTGAATCCGCGCGAAGGCATCCTCGTAACTCGTGTATAGCTCCTGCGCCATCGGGAAGCGCTCTTTATTCGCGAACTGCTCGCGATCATCAATAACGACGACGGCAAATCCCGCCGAGCTCGCCGACTTCGCCAACGCCATCGAAATGTGTCCACCGCCAAAAATGTAAGCCACTGGCTGCGGTAAAATCGGCTCAACAAAAACTTCCAGCGTGCCGCCGCAGATCAGTCCGCTGTCATAGCTCGCTTCATTGTTCAACTGAAAAACCATTTTGCGCGGCGCTTCCTTACTCATCACTTCGCGCGCCGCCGCCCACACATCCGCTTCAACGCATCCGCCGCCAATCGTACCCGCGATCGAGCCGTCTTCGCGCACCAGCATCCGCGAACTCTCATAGCTCGGTATCGAGCCATTCGTATGCACAATCGTAGCCAGCGCGCCGCGTAGGCCAGCTTTCCTCATGTGCACAATCTCTTCAAACAAATCCATAGTGGGTTTCCCAATTCAGCCTAAGCCGCACTCCCTGTCCTGTCAACGCAACAACCGCTCTTCCGCTCTTCGCGCCCTTTGTTGTGGCCGCCTGCCTGCCGCAGGCAGGGTCTTTAGACCGGTGTTTTTTCTCGGATAGCTTTCTTCGCGCGCTCAACTCACGCGGCCATTGGACTCTCCCCATCCGCGCCGCTAACATATCGCTCCGCACTCGACAGGAGCACCGCATGAAGGCAATTCTCTTCGATCGTCACGGCGGACCAGGCGTCCTCCGCTACACCGATGCCCCCGAACCGGAACCGCGTTCCGGCGAAGTTCTCGTCCGTGTCCACGCCTGCGCCCTAAATCATCTGGATCTCTGGGTTCGCCAAGGAATCCCCGGCGTACCGTTTTCGCTCCCGCATATTCCCGGCAGCGATATCGCCGGAGTCGTCGCCAAAATCGGGCCTAACGTGACCACCGTCAAGTCCGGCCAAAAAGTTTTGCTGGCTCCCGGAGTCGGCTGCGGAAAATGCCCTGCATGTCTCGCGGGCAGCGATAATCAGTGCCCGCAATTCACAAATCTCGGCTACCTGATCGACGGCGGCTGCGCCGAATTCGTCCGCTGCCCGGAAGTAAACTGTTTCCCCTATCCGGAAAATCTCCCGTTCGAACAAGCCGCCGCCGTCCCGCTGGTCTTTCAAACCGCCTGGCACATGCTCCTCACCCGCGCACAACTTAAGCCGGCAGAAGAAGTCCTCATCCTCGGGGCAGGCAGCGGCGTAGGCTCGGCAGCAATTCAAATCACAAAAATGTTCGGCTGCCGCGTAATCGCCACCGCAGGCAGCGAAGCCAAACTCGCCAAAGCGAAAGAACTAGGCGCCGACGAACTAATCAATCACAAAACGCAAAAAATAAAAGACGAAGTTCGCCGCCTAACTGCCAAGCGCGGCGTAGACGTAGTCTTCGAACATGTAGGTACGGCGACTTGGGATGACAGCGTAGCCAGCCTTGCTCGCGGCGGCCGCCTCGTCACGTGCGGCGCCACAACCGGCCACGACGCGAAAATCGATTTGCGATTTCTGTTCACCCGCCAGCTCTCCATCCTCGGCTCCTACATGGGCACCAAATCCGAATTCGCCACCGTCCTACAGCTAGTAGCCGCAGGCCGCCTCAAACCGGTAATCGATCGCACATTTCCCCTGGCCGGATGTCGTCTAGCACACGAGTACCTAGAATCCGGCAACCAATTCGGCAAAGTCGTCTTGCTCGTGGATTAGTACAGTGCATGGCTGGCTCGCCATGCTAAACTCAGCGCAATTCCGATCATCCGGGGACCGTGGCCTTCGTCGCCTTTGTCCCGCTCGCTATTTTTGTCGGCGGCACCCGCCCCTGGCTCGCTCTTGCGCACTGGATCACCGGCGTCTGACCTTATAGGCAAAGCGGCAGCCCTGCTGCCGTTTTTTGCGCCGCTTATCTCACCGCTCAGCGCGTTTGTCTCCGCTCCTCCACTATGCGAAAATACCCCTGAGGTCACGATGAGCGTATCCCTCGGCAAACACGTCACATTGACCAAGCCCGACGATTTCGGCAAGTTGCTCGAAGACGAAGGCATTATTTTCACCACGCTCGATAAAGCCGTGAACTGGGCGCGCAGAAGCTCGATCTGGCCGCTCGGCTTCGGACTGGCCTGCTGCGCCATCGAAATGATGTCCATGGCAGCCGCCCGTTTTGACGTCGCGCGCTTCGGCGCCGAAGTTTTCCGTCCATCTCCACGGCAAGCGGACTTAATGATTGTAGCGGGGCGCCTCTCGCAAAAAATGGCTCCGGTCGTTCGCCAGCTTTACGATCAAATGCCCGAGCCCAAGTGGGTCATCTCCATGGGCGCCTGCGCTACCTCCGGTGGAGTCTTCAACAACTACGCCATCGTGCAAGGCTGCAATCAAGTCATTCCCGTGGACGTCTACGTCCCCGGATGTCCGCCCCGCCCCGAAGCGCTGCTCTATTCGATCCTGCAACTGCAGAAGAAGATCGACAGCGAAAAAGGTTCCTTCAAGCGCGCATTGAACATCGCCTAGCTTTCCTTTCCGCGATTTTATCCATTATTCTTTCCCGGTCATGCGCCTACTCGCTCTCAGCCTCAGCCTACTGCTTTTGAGCGGCACCAGCTGCGGCGGCCCAATCGCGCAGCCGCCCATCCTTCCTCCGACTTCCGGCTACACGCTGGCCTGGTCGGATGAATTCTCCTCCGCCAACGGTTCCGCGCCCGACGCCACCAAGTGGACTTACGATCTCGGAGGCGGTGGTTGGGGCAATCAGGAACTTGAATCCTATACGTCGAGAACACAAAACGTACAAATTCAAAACGGCAACCTGGTCATCACCGCGCTGCAAGAAAATTACACCGGAAGCGACGGCATCGCGCGCAACTACACTTCCGCGCGCCTCAAAACACAAAATCTTTTCACGCAAGCCTATGGACGATTCGAAGCGCGCATCAAAATCCCCAAAGGGCAGGGCATTTGGCCGGCTTTCTGGATGCTGGGTAATGACATCAGTCAGAACGGCTGGCCTAAGTGCGGCGAAATCGACATCATGGAAAATATCGGCCGCGAACCGGGCATTGTTCACGGTTCGCTGCATGGACCAAGTTCGGTTGCGCACACTTCCGATTCGACATCAACTGTTTCCTTGCCCCCAGGAAAGTCTTATTCCGATGACTTTCACACCTATGCTGTCGAGTGGGAACCAGGCACCGTCCGCTTCTACGTCGATTCCGACAACTACGCCACCTTCACCCAAGCGCAATGGCCCGGCGGCGGCCAGTGGGTTTTCAATCATCCGTTTTTCATGATTATAAATGTGGCGGTCGGTGGAGTCTGGCCCGGCAGCCCCGACGCCAGCACACAGTTCCCCCAACAAATGCTCGTCGACTACGTCCGCGTTTATTCCAAGAACTAAAGATTGCTCCCAACATTCTTCAGCCCCGCCTCTGCCTAGCTTTAACCTCGCTTCTGACCCGCTTCTGCCGCAAGGGCTGACCGAGTCTGTCGGCTTCCTTGCGGGCAAAAAGCAGGGCTTTCTTGGAGTCGGCAGAAAAGGGCACTTCAGTCGGGCTGATCGGCGCACGTAGGCCAAGCTGCTGCCCGCTCGCATGCTCGATCGCAGCACGAATCTGCCGCCCGACACCGGTCTCGTTGAGCGCGAGCCTAAATGCGCACTCGGTACAGTCCCAGCAGCAGATGTTCTGTCTCGATGCACGGGTTCCCGTACTGGCTCGCCTCATATCGAGCGAAGAACACGGCCCGCCGTGCATTTTCGGGGTAACGCTCAGACATCGTGTCTCATGTAGCGCAGGGCTTAGGCGGGGTTCTTCGCTCCGGTTCGTACCGAACAGCCCTGGATTTCGATTCGGTGTTCGGGTTTAAGGCGTTTACTTGTGGCTGACAATTGGAGAAGTGATGACGGCCGCCCGAGCGCCGCCGCATGAGAGCTCGCTGCCGACTGCGCTGTTCTCTCTGCGCACATAAGCCATGCCGATTGACGTTTGCAACGCCGGCGAAAACGCCGTGCGCGTAACCTGCCCCACTTCTTTCCCGTCGGCAGTCAAAGCGGCCCCCGCAGGAGCAGGCTCGCTAGTCGTGAATTTCAGCAAAACGCGAACTCGGTTCACCTGGCCGCGCGAGCGCACCCGCTCCACGATTTCCTGTCCTGTATAGCAGCCTTTCGTGTAGCTGATGTGCGAATGTTCCAGGCCCGCTTCGTGAGGAATTTGCTGGTCGCCGAAGTCGTACCCAAACCACGGAATACCTTGCTCCAGTCGCAAAGCACTGAGCGCCTTGTATCCCATTGCGCGCCCGCCGGCTTTTGCGACTGGGTTGTGCAAAATCTCCCACAGCTGCGGCAAGTCGCCACGCTTGGTAAGAAATTCCGCTCCCGCGATTCCGCCCGGCGACCGCTTGGTCACTCCGCAGAAAATTCCCGCTAGCGAAGTCTCCTCAAGCGACAATTCCTTCAGATTTGCCAGATCGATGGACGTCAATTTTTTCACAAGGTCCGCGGTCCCCGGCCCTTCCAGCGCCATGGTACCAAACAGTTCCGTTTCATCCGTAAGCGTAACGTCGTCCATGATGATGAATTTATCCAGCGCCGGAACCAGCGTCTCGCGAATCATCGCATACGAAACGCAAAACAAACTCTCCGCCGTCGCGTAAGTCTCGATCTCCGCTTGAATTCGCCCCTGCGGATTCAAGAACAGCGAGACGATGCCATCTCCCGTCGCCAAATCCTTAATGCCGTTGGTCAGAATTGCGTTCAGATAACGCACCCGGTCCGGCCCGCTGAATCGCAAGTACGCGCGATAATTCTTGTCGATCAGCGCGACGCTGTCCCGCGCCGCGCGGTATTCGGCCAGCCAGTCGCCGCCAAAATCATCTGGCAACCCACACCCGAACCACGTTGCAATGGTTGCGCGGGCCTTTCTGTGAGCATCCAACAAAGGCGTCTCAATCACCCTTTCAGTCGCTGCATAGCTCATGGTTCTCTCTATTTCAAGTGTAGCAAAACGCGCAAGCGGGCCTGCCGGAACAACATGCTCTACCTGCGGTCGCTCTTGGTCGAACTGCGGGGGACTTTCCGGTGAATGTTATACTCACCTGCATGGCGAACGTCTCTCCATCCAGGAATCCGCAAACTCCGCAACATTTTCTTCACTTTACGATGCCGGTCGGTTTACTCCAGTGCAACTGCTCCATTATCGCCGACCCCATCACGCGCGAAGCGCTGGTGCTTGATCCCGGCGACGAAATTCATCGCATCATGGATCTGCTCGGCCGCCACAAGCTTACCGTGAAAGCCATCGTCAGTACTCATGCGCATATCGACCACGTCGGCGGCCTCAAGAAACTCCACGATTACACCGGCGCTCCCGTTTTGATGCATCGCGACGATGTTCCGCTCTATCATGCCATGGACATGCAAGCCGCATTCCTCGGCGTCGAACCGCCGCCGCTGACCGAAGTCCACCAGTTCTTACGCGAAGGCGACAAGTTGCAATGGGGCAATCTGCAAGCACAAGTCATTCACACCCCCGGACATTCCCCCGGCAGTTCTTGCATTTTCCTTCCCGCCGATTCAGGAAAAGTTACCGTCGCCGCGCCGCAACTCTTCGCTGGAGACACGCTTTTTGCCGGAAGCATAGGCCGCACCGATTTGTGGGGTGGCTCAATGGAAAAAATGATGGACTCGCTGGTCCATAAGCTTCTCGCACTGCCAGACGACACCGTCGTCTATCCCGGCCACGGTCTTACCACCACCATCGGCGAAGAACGCCAAAGCAATCCCTTCCTCGTAGAAAAATAATCACGAGTTCGAAAAATGTTTGCAGAAGCTTAAAGAGCCGTCATTTCGAGCGCAGTGAAGCGCCGTGAGGTCTCTTCGATTTACGGGCGCGCACAATTTAAGCCATCAACTACTCCGCGCCTCGCGCGCCAGCCGAATCTCCTCCATTACGGATTGCACCAACTCCTTCGCGTGTACCAGTTCCTGCGTAATCATCCGAACATCCATCGCCGGCAGAGTCGGATTCCGCTGGCTCGTGCAATAAACACCGTGCTGCCCAACCAGCACCAGCGCATTCGTCAGCCGGTCCAGCCCCACCGCCAGCCGCCCGCGCGCTTTACCAAACATCTGTTCGTAATGTTCCAGTTCGTCTTTATGTTCGGTAAATGCCGACATCGATTCGCCCTCTATTTCTCCGCTGTCATCAGCCGCAAAGCCCAATCCGTACCTGAACTACACGGTGCCGCATCGGGCACACCGCCACTCCTCTAAACTTTACCGCACCGTTTCCGCGGAACATAATCACTCTCGCCCGAAGAAAGTTCTAGAGCCCTCGGATATTTGCTGTTTTCCATCGGGGATTTGCCCGCTTCGCAATTCGTGGGAACAGCGGGCTGGAGCAACGTGAACATGCGACGTTCGGATCTGGTTCAGCACAAGGAAAAAGAGAAAGCCACCAATACGCGCACTTCGCAAATTGTTTTTGGCGAACGCCAGCACCTTTTGCGCGTGCTCGATTCGCTCGAAGGCACTGATTTACCGTTGGCGCGCGCTCAACAGGAGCGCCGCTCGCTCGAAGAGCTGATTCACGCGCGCACTCGCGAACTCAATCAAATCAACACCGCGTGGGACGAAAAGATTGGCCTGGTTCTGAGCGCCGACGCCAAGCCGGAGATGCTGGAAAAGCTCGTCAAGCAGGCCCCCGAAACGGATTATTATCTGCTGCGCCTGATCAGCGAGCATCCCCGCTCCAACGCGAAAACTTTGCAAAAACTCGGCCGCCATCCCTATGGCGCTATCCGCGAAAATGTTGCTCGCCATCCCAACGCCGACGCCACCACACTCACCTTTTTGAGCAAAGACCGCAGCCAGCCGCTCTGGTACCTGGTGGCGTTCAATCCGAATACTCCCAGCGTGCTGCAGCGCCGTCTGCGCGAGCGTCTTAAGCGCCTCGGCGAAAATCACAACGCCATCCGCTGAATTCAATTTCTAGAACGCTTCAACTTTTCTATAAACCTGCCAAGAGCGGACCATCTGGTCGCTACGGCCTCTTTGCTCGGTGACTGCCGCTTCTCCATGTAAAATGCTCGCGGAGTTCCCACCGAATGCCGCCTAAGGGTTCTGACAGCCGCTCATCTGCTTTTGCCATCCGGACTGCTTTAAGCTTTCTTCGCGAGAATTCTTCCGCCGTCGTCGTAATCTCCGCGCTCCTGGTCGTTCCGTGTTTTTGGCATTCCCATATTCAGGCCGGCGACCTCGGCAGCCATGTTTATAACGCCTGGCTCGCTCAGCTGATCGAACATCACCAAATCTCCGGACTGACCGTCGCGCGCCAGTGGAGCAACATTCTTTTCGATCTGCTTATTCTTCATGTTGGAAATCTCGTCGGTTTTGTGGTCGCCGAGAAAATCGTCGTCTCGTTCGCGGTCCTCGCTTTCTTCTGGGGGTGCTTTTCGTTTCTGGCGGCAGCATCCGGCAGTCCGCCCTGGAAGCTCACAGCATTTTTATTTGTCCTTTCCTATGGCTACGCCCTGCACATGGGCTTCATGAACTACTACCTTTCCATTGCTTTCGCTTTCTTCGCTCTGGCTACAGCATGGGGCGGCGGAACAGGGAACTGGCTCTGCGCTGTTGCACTTTCTGCGACCAGTCTGCTCGCCCACCCAACCGGTTTTGTCTTGTTCGCGGCGATGGCATTTTACGTTTCACTGTGGCGGCTGTTGCCGCGCTGGACGCGCCTTGTTCTTCCGGCGATGGTCACCATTTCCGCGGCGGCAATGAGACTTTACTTCGCAGGCCATGGCGCCCTTCGAGCCACTTGGCGTGGCGAAGGATTTCTTCAGCTTCTCGGCCAGGACCAACTCAATCTATTCGGCCACCGCTACGTACTTCTTTCCGGGATTGCCGTCGCCTGGGGAATTGTTTGCGTGCTGGCCGCAATTTACGACTGGATGTTGCGCGCCCAAAAGTCGTCATCGGCTCTCCGTCTCGCAATCGAGCTCTATGTGCTAGCTGTCATCGTCGCCTTCTGCCTGCCGGAAAACTTTCGTGTTGGGCTATACGCAGGATGGATCGGCTTGCTGGTTTCTCGGCTAACCCTGGTAACCGCCGTCTTCGGTTTGCTGGTTCTTGCGTCGCTTCGTTTGCCGCGCTGGTCCACCCACGGCAATGTTCTCTGCGCTTTGTTATTTTTTCTGTTTCTTTACCAGGACACCGGCAAACTCGACCGCATGGAGAGCAGCGCTCGATCCCTGGTCCAGATGCTGGCGATGGGCACGCGCGTGGTAGCCGTGGCCAATCCGCCCGACGATTGGCGCATTCAATTCATCTATCATTCGATTGAGCGAGCCTGCATCGGCCGGTGTTTCAGTTTCGCCAACTATGAACCCTCCTCCCTCCAGTTCCGCGTCCGCGCCTTGCCGGGCAATTACTTTGTGACTGCCTCCGTCGACCAATCCGACGATATGTCCGGTGGCGACTACATCGTGCGGAAGGAGGATCTTCCGCTGACCTCGATCTACCAATGCAACGGCTCCGACTTCACCCAACTCTGCGCGGTACCACTCCGGGCAGGGCAGAAGACCGAAGACCCCGAATCCGAGCCCATCCCACTACCCGGTCCAGACGAGCCCGACCAGCAGCCCGAAAACTAACTGCATTTCTGCCCGTCTCGATATCTGCCTCGACAAAAGTAGCAAGAGGGCTCGCGTCGATGTCTGGGCGGAGGCCGGCACGGCATCCCCGTGACTACCGGAAGAGCAAAAAGCCGCGGGATAAGCCCGCAGCTACACATTCGGTTCCCCCACCAGGCGCGCGGTTCGGCGGGCAGTTTCCGCCCGAACGCCCCCCGATCGCAAAAAGACAAATTGGCTCTTGCGTCAGTCCAATATCTGCTACAATTGGCTTTTTGGGAGAGACAATGCTGCCTGTACATCTCCAACCCGAAAGTCACGTTCCGCTCTATATCCAGTTGCGCGACCAGCTCCGCGCGCTGGTCCACGCTGGCGATCTTCGCCCTGGCGACCGCATTCCGGCCAGCCGCGAGCTCGCTACCGTCCTCGGCGTCCATCGCACAACTGTCGCCAACGCCTACGCTGAACTAGAGTCCGAAGGATTGATTCAAGGCCACGTCGGCCGCGGCACCTTTATTCAAGGCAACGGCAATGGCCTGAAATTAACTCCGCCACCTCCGCCGATGCTTGGCAACAACAATGGCAACGGCTTGCGCTGGGAATTGCTTTTTGCCGACGAACGCGGCGATGAAATTCTCAGCCGCCTGACCGCCAGCGCGCCGGAAGACGCGCTTTCGTTCGTCATGGCTCGCCCCGCGGTCGATTATTTTCCGGTGGAAGAATTACAAATTTGCGTCAACACCGTGCTGCGCCGCGAAGCCACCGACGTGCTCAATCTCGGCTCTTCAGACGGCTACGCCCCGCTCAAGGAAGCGCTACTGGAGCTCTTGAGCAGCGATGGCATTGCCGCCAAAGACGAAAACCTCTTGATCACCGACGGCTGCCAGCAGGCTCTTGATCTGATCAGCAAAGCTTTTGTACGCCCCGGCGACTGCGTGGTCTTGGAAAATCCCACCTATCCCGGCGCTGGCGCAATTTTCAATGGCGCGCGCGCGCGCTGTCTCGGAGTGCCCGTCAACACTCACGCCGAGCCCGGCAAGCCGCTTGGCGTTGATGTCGAAGCTCTCGAAGCCACGCTCGCCGCCAATCGCGTCAAGCTCATCGTGCTGACTCCAGATTTTCACAATCCGACCGGCACTTCCATGCCACTTGCTTCGCGCCGCAAGCTCCTCGAACTCGCTTCGCGTCATCAAGTGCCGGTCGTCGAAGATCACATTTATGCGCGCCTGCATGCCCGCGAAGAACGCATTCCTTCGCTCAAGCAGATGGATCGTTCGAATCTGGTCATTCACATCGACAGTTTTTCGAAAGTGGCGTTCCCCGGCCTGCGCGTGGGGTGGATCGTAGCTGCCGCCGCGGCCATCGAGCGGCTTCGTTTAGTCAAACAAACTACCGATCTGCATACCGATCAGCTGGCCCAAGCCACACTCGCGGAATTTCTGCGCCGCGGCTATTTTGCAAAGCATCTATCGAAGATGCGCAAGCTTTATGCCACGCGTTTGACCGCGCTCGATGAAGCGCTTCGCAAACACATGCCGGAGGAAACCCGCTGGACGCGACCTGAAGGCGGTATGTGCCTGTGGTTGGAGCTTCCGCCGGGCTTTGACGCCAGCGAACTCTTGATCCATGCCAAAGAGCGCGGCTTGCTCTTCGCTCCTGGCCGCTATTTCTATGTGCAATCGCATCTGCCGAATACGCTGCGCCTGGGCTTCGCGAACCTGAACGAAAAAGAATTGGCGCGCGGCGCTGCCACGCTGGCTGATCTTCTGCGGATAGAAATGCGCAAGCGTCAGCGCGGCGTTCGCAGAGCCGAACGCAGCCGCGTGGCGCTGGTCTGAAATCTAAAACAATGTGCGCGAAACTTATGCTTGAACCTAATCCCGCCAACCACTGCTTCGGCTGCGGTGGCGCCAACGATTCCGGCATGAAGCTGACGTTCGAACTGGACCGGGATGCGCGCCGAGTCAGCGGAAAATTTACGCTGGGCCCACGCTACGGCGGCGGAGCGGGTTTCGCGCATGGCGGCATCATCGCGATTCTGCTCGATGAAGCCATGGGGAAGATTTCCAAACTTTCCGACGAGCGCGCGGTCACCGCCGAACTGAACATCGAATATCGCAAGCCAGTTCCAGTGGACGCCGAAATTAGCGTGTCCGGCTGGCAAGAAGAGGAAAAAGGCCGTAACCGTTTTCGTATTGGAGAAATCCACGACGCACAAGGAAATCTACTGGCAAGAGGTCGCGGCCGCTTCGTAGTAGTCGGGCTACCCGCGCCGCTGGCGCCAGTTTTATAAGCGTCGGGAGCGCGAGCGGTAGAGTTCTAAGCGTCGTAAACCCCGCACCCTCAAGGACCGGGGGCGCGGCACCCGAAGAAAGATTCTGCGTTCGAGGAGAGCATCATGGCAAACAAAAAAACCAACGGCAGCGCCCACACAAACGGCGCCCCATCCACTCCGGGCAACGACTGGCGCGTAAAGGTGGGCCTGG
>Ga0193709_1000443_pt1 | contig 14793 bp, 12 predicted proteins | sample H3c2metaG_FD_160571 | JGI IMG/M metagenome (GOLD analysis project Ga0193709, IMG submission 160571) | Soil microbial communities from a riparian zone of the East river system, Colorado, United States - H3c2 | ecosystem: Environmental > Terrestrial > Soil > Riparian zone | place: USA: East River... | reverse complement strand
GCGCGCAATTGGCGATGCAGGAAGCCGGGGATATCCGTGTCGTCATAGATAATCTGAATGCCGTGCATGATCAGCTTCATGACTTGAGAGCCAGCGATAATGGTGCCGGCCCAGCCAAACACCGCCCACTTCCAGGCTTGCGGGCCACGCTTAATCAGAAACTCGGAAACGATCTGGCGGCTGCCGGGAGGCAGGTAGCGGGTGAAGTTAGTGATGAGATCGAGCAGATCGGTGTGGCTTCCCAAGCGGCTGGTGGCGATGGCAACCGCGAGGAGCAGGGTCGGAAAAAAAGCGAGAAAAAGATTAAAGGCGATGGCTTGCGAAAGCATGGTGCAGCGAGGAAATACTCGGGTAAGAATACGAAGGGCGCTTTTAGAGAGGGTAGCGGCCGAATTCATGCAAGAACAGTATAAACAAAGAAGCTACTAAGCAGGAGCCGGAGCGGTGCATCTTGCGAGGTGCAAGAGCGCATCGTAGACTCAGGTCGAGCCACAGGACATGGAAAATTTTCAGACTAAGATCACCGGTGCGAAAAGCACGCGGGCTGCGAAAGAGCTACGATCACGGGATTTTCCTTTGCTTGGATGGATGGCAATTTTGAGCGCGTTGTTGGTTCTTGGCGCGACGCCGGGCTCGGCCGCGCAGCAATCCGCAAAACAAGGGTGGAAAACGTTGCCGTTCGCCATTGTGCGGTACAACGACGATGCGCCAAAGTCGTGGAACGTTTATCGCGGAGATCGCAAAGGGATTTATCTGGTACGTTTGTGGAAACGCTACTTGCTGATCGACACGGATTCGCAGAACGCTTTTGAGATTGATCCGGAGAAGGTGAAAGCGGAAGGCGATAAGGCAGAATTGGCGGCGGCAGACATTCCGGCTGATCCGCTGGAAACTTCTGAATGGAAAACGAAAAACGCCGGGCCGGTGCTAAGACACAGATTCCGGTTCGGTAAGTCGGGAAATTTTATGGAATTGCAAATCCCGGTGTTGCCCAACGGCCGACCGGCTTATTGAACGGGCTTGCCTTGACGGTAAACGCCATAGACCCAAGGAATTCCCAGGACCCCGGGTTCGACGGCAACTTCAATCTGATCTCCGACATGAAATCGTTCGTAGTCGTCAGGATCGACGGGGATGCGTTCGACTTTCTGGCCGGGCCGCCAAGAAGGAACCACTAACCGGCGAGTTCCGCGCACCACACCTTTCATCAGAAATTTGCCTTGCACGCGCTCAGGAACATAGGCCGGCTTGCTGGCTGAATCGAGTTTGCCGTTCAGGAAAATTGCAGCGGCTAGAATCCAGGGCAGCGGAATGAAACCAGCGTAGATCCGCTTGAGGATCTCGATTTCCTGATGTTTGCGGGCGCGGCGGTCGAGAACCACTGCAATGCCCAAGGCAATGAAAAACAGAACACCGAAAAAAACCAGCATTAGATCCAAGTCTAAAGGTGGATAGATTTGCGTCAGATACGGAAAAAGCAACGAGCCGGCGAGGAAGAAAGTGGTCTGTTTGATGAGTCTTTTGCGGAACATGTATTCCGCGGCGACCGACGTAAGGCCGCAGTAGGGGCATTGATCCGTGTTGCGCGTTGAACCACAGTCGAGGCAACGGGTCATGCGCTTGAGTATACCGTCAGCTCTAAGGTTGCGTTCGGGAAAGCCGGGTAATGAGCAGGAGATAGGTTTCCTGCTGTTGTTCGGGGAAAGAAACCGAAACGCCCATGCCGCGGCCTGGTTCGACGCGTTTTACAGAACAGACAACTTTGACAGGATGGTCCAGCATCAGGTTTGCTGTGAAGCCAGCGCCGATCCAGAGCGGATCGACGGACTCGATGAACATGCCATTTGAACTGACGTCGCGGGTGCAGGCGCGAAGCATTGCTGAGCCCCATTCGATATCGAGGCTGGCGCGGAAGTCGTAACGAGGCGCCCATCGGCGTTCGAGCCGGCGAGACGATGTATCTGCGATGCCCATGAAGCTGGCGAAGCCCCCTGCCTGGGTTCCCAAGCTTCGGCGCACGGGCTTTCGCGCCGATCCTACCTTTTAAGAATACTCTCACCGCAAGCACGAGACTACGACACCGGGGAGCCTTGTTTTGTTCCCAACAATGTCGCATACGCTAACAGCGAGTACTATTCGCCGCTGTTTGCCCCGGGATCTTCCGACTCCCCGTCCGATGGCAGCTTCGGCTTTTGCAAGCGTCTGTGAATTTCCGCCTGCAGGTAATGGCGAAGATTTTCCGGCAAGACGCCGGGAGCCGCGAGTTCACACAGATCTGAAACGGTGAGTTCCGGGAGAAACGCGAGAACGGTGGCGAGGGTGGTCGAAGGCTGGCGAAGAAGAGCGATGCGCACGTTGTAGACGTGACTCCATTTTTCATGCTGGGCTATCGATTGCGCGACCACGGGTGCCAGCTTTTCTTTTGCGAGAACGCGAAGCACTTGCGCTTCAGTTAGATTCGGATTGGAAAGGGTGGCCTTGACCACCATCGGCTGGCCATCTGCCAGCAGTGAGCCGGCGATGCGTGCAGGCGAGCGGCGGGCCAGTGTGATTTTCTGGCCGAGCGGCAACTGCGCCATTTTTGCGATGACCTGATCTTCCGCTTTGCGTTTCAGGTCCGGCCGCACTTCGGGCGAAATCGAGAATTGCACCAGGTCCATCAGATAAAGATCGCGGAGAAGCCGTAGCGCGTCGCTGCGCGGCGTGCGTGGATGAAAGGCGAGAACTTTCTTTATACCATAGTTTTTGAGTAATTGGCGGCGCCTCAGAATCTCAGTCAGAAAACCGCTTGGCAAGTCTTTGCGATGCAATAGCAGAGCGAGAGACGTTTCATCGAGCGCGGGATTATCAAGGATCGGAAACAGCATGTCGGGAAGGGCTTCGTGAATGAGGCGAACCAGCTCTTCACCGGTAGCGGTTTGCAAATCTGAAAAATTCATGGAACTCACGGTGCGGCTCCTGCCCTGTTCCGGTAGAGCTGCAGGGCAATCCATGCGGCGACTTCGGCTGGCTGGACCGGTAGGGGAGTAATGACGGCGTTGGGGAGCTTGGCGCGTAAAGCGTCGTCAATGGCTCGATCGAAAAAACGCGAGCGTCCGATGGTGCCACCGGTTTTGCCAACGGGAAATGGCTCTTCGAGAAGCTTCAGCGACTGCGCGAGGCGGTAGGAGATAGCAGCGAGCTTCTCTGCAGCGCTCCTCAGAATCGACTGAGCGACGGCGTTGCCCGCGTCCGCGGCAGCAGCCACAACAGGAAAGATGCGAGGATAAACCGAGTCGGCGTCGGCGGCGGATTTCAAATCGAGTTCGGTCCAGTTCTTGACACCTAGATGCGGAAAAATTTGGCGAGTGAGTTGGTCTGACTCTCCGCTGCAGTTTCCTTCGCGAGCCGCCGCGCTCGCCGAGCGGCCTATGTCGAATGCGCTGCCTTCATCGCTGATGGCAGGACCAAAGCCGCCCTCGCGCTTGATTGAGCCCGTGGCGTCTCTGCCGATCGCTGCAGAGCCTGTGCCGACGACCAAAACGATTGCGGGTCCCGGCGGCATTACGGCCAGGGGTAGTTCGATGTCCATGCGAACGTCGACGATAGCCATTGGAAATCGTTGCGCCAAGAATTGCCGCATCTGATCACGATTTTCCGGGAGGCCCGTGCCTGCGAGTCCAGCACACAGTGCCAGGACATCAAACCTGATGCGGCTGGACCCGATTGCCGACGCACACGTTTCTTGAATTGCAGCGAATGCGGCCGGGAATCCGATGCGGGTGGGGTTTGAAGGCGGTCCCGTTGCGCGAGCAACGATCGCGCTTACTTCGTTGAGCACCACGCATTCTGTCTTTGTACCGCCGCCGTCTAATCCCAAGACGCAGTTCATGAGAAAAGCTTACGCGAAAATGCGGTCGCTGGAATGTCGCCGAGGGTTCAAGTTTCGAAAAACGCGGCGTGAATTGGAGAATTCGGGCACGTCGCTCTCGAAACGGAAACAGAATGCAGGGCAACAGTGGTCGAGACCGGAGGCACCGCGAGAAAGGCAAAGAACGAGAATGCCTCCGGTTAATCGCCCGGGCAAGCTTGGGCGTGGCGCGCCACACCCCCACACGGAGCCTCTGGCATTCACCTGGCGGCAGATAATTGACGGTAAGCAAGTTTCTTGACGCCGAGAGCAGCGGCCTCTATCCTCGACGTTCTTTGCAGGGCGTGACTGTGCAGTGATAAGCGGAAATGCGCATACATCCGGTTGATCTCGCTATCGTGGTCGTCTATCTGCTTGGAGTAACGGCACTGGGCCTATGGTTCCGGCGTGGACAGCGCGATGTTCGCGACTACTTTCTGGGCGGACGAAGTGCGCCATGGTGGGCGTTGGCGTTGTCGATTGTGGCCACAGAGACTTCGACACTTACAATTATCGGAACGCCGGCAATTTCGTATTCGACCAACCTAACCTTCATTCAATTGGTGTTCGGATATCTGGTGGGCCGAGTTCTGATCGTACTGTTGTTCTTACCGGGATATTTTCGCGGAGAAATGTTCACTGCCTATGCGCTGATCGAAAAACGATTTGGGACCAGAATGCGGGCCGTCGCAGCGTCAACTTTTCTGGTGACGCGGGCAGTTGCGGAAGGTGTGCGCATTTCCGCGATTGCGCTGGTAATCAGCGTAGTTTTGGGAACGTCGGAACACCTTGCTGTAGTGATCGTAATCGCCTTGACGATTCTTTATACGTTTGAGGGCGGGATGAAAGCGGTGATCTGGACGGACGTAGCGCAGTTATTGTTGTACCTGACCGGCAGCGCGGCGACGTTGGGATTTCTGCTGCATTCGATTCCCGGCGGTTGGAACGAAGTGAGCCACGTCGCGGCGGCTTCCGGCAACAAGCTACAATTTCTCGATTTCTCGACGCATCTCGCGACTAAATACACGTTTTGGTCAGGGGTGATTGGCGGCGCGTTCCTTACTATGGCGAGCCATGGAACGGACCAGACAATCGTACAGCGACTGCTGGCGGCCCGAAACGAAAAGGACAGCCGCAAAGCGCTACTGGCAAGCGGCATCGTGATCCTGATTCAGTTTGCGCTATTCCTACTGGTCGGAGTCTTGCTGTACGTTTTCTCGCAGCATAAGCCGTTGCTCGCGGTGGGCGAGCGAACCGACCGCATTCTTCCGCTGTTTCTGGTGCGCGAGATGCCGGTGGGACTGGCGGGAATGCTGCTCGCTTCGATTATTGCGGTGGCGATGTCAAACGCCAGCGGCTCGCTGAATTCTTTGGCGGCGTCAAGCATATTGGATTTCTCCGCGGCGGCGGGACACCGACAAGATCCGCAAAAGTTACTCAGACTTTCGCGGCGGATGACATTTTTTTGGGGTGTGGTGTTGATGGCGTTTGGATTTGTGCCGTGGGGCTCGCTGCTTGAAACCGGTTTGACCGTTGCATCGTTTCCACTAGGAAGTTTGCTCGGATTATTTTTATTGGGAACGATTGACCGTCGCGCAAACTCGACCGGAGCGCTGAGCGGAATGTTCTGCGGGCTTGCGGCCATCATTGCCGTGTGGAAATTATCGAGCGTCGCCTACACTTGGTATGTTCTGATCGGCGCCTGCGTAGCGTTTTTTGTTGGTGCTCTGGTGAGTCGAGTTTTCGGCGGTAATGGAGCAATGCCGGTAATCGCGGTTCAGGGGAAAGAATGAGCGCAGCAGCAAGCGGCAAACGTTTGGAACTGATCCGAGGGCTTGGCCCGTGGGCTTCGGCGGCGATTGTCGTCGGCACGATGATCGGAACAGGAATTTTTCTGAAGCCAGCGGAAATGGCGCGCGAAGGCCGATTCGTCTCAGTGGTGTTCGCTGCGTGGATTGTTGGCGCAATTCTTTCCATGTTTGGCGCGCTGTCGTTTGCGGAGTTAGGCGCGGCAATTCCTGAAGCGGGAGGGGAATATGCGTACCTGCGGCGCGGATTCGGGCCGCAATGGGGTTTTCTGTTTGGATGGATGCACTCCATCGTGGGACGACCGTCTTCGATGGCGTCTATCGCAGCGGGAGTTGCACGATTTCTCAGTTTTCTGATTCCGGCGGTAGCTGCGCCACTGTTCACGCTGCATTTTCCGGCGTTTGCGGGAATGAAGCCCTACGATTTTGTCTTCACCTGGGCCCAGCCCTTGGCAGTCCTGTGGCTGATCATCATGACTGCGGTGAATTATCTTGGCGTGCGGCTCGGCGGCGCGGTGCAGGTGGTGTTGACGATCGTGAAGATTGTCTCGGTGCTGGCGGTCATCGCAGTGGCGTTTTTCTCCGCTGCAGGGTCCGCGCACCCTGCTGACCCGGTCTGGCCCGCCGCGCTAAACGGCGGAATCGTAACCGCGTTCCTGGCGGCTCTGGCGGCGGCTTTGTGGGCCTATGACGGTTGGGAGGACTTGAACCTGGTTGGCTCCGAAGTCGCAGAGCCGCAGAAGAATTTTCCGCGCGCGTTGCTGGGCGGGGTTTCGCTGGTGGCGGTGATTTATCTTGTCTTCAGTGCGGCATGTTTGCGGGTACTGCCGTTCGATGCGGTAGCCAATTCATCGCATATCGCTTCGGACGTTGTAGAACACATCGCCGGACACGGGGCCGCGTATTGGATGACCCTGGCAATGGTGATCTCCGCCATCGGCTCGCTCAACTCATCGGTGCTGAGTGGCGCACGCGTCCCCTATGCCATGGCGCGTGATGGTTTGTTTTTTAAGATTGCCGAGGGCATTCATCCGAAATTTCTGACGCCGGCGCGAGCGTTGATTTTTCAGGGCGTGCTTGCGGGGCTGATGGCACTCTCGGGAACATTCGAAGAACTGACAAATCTTTTTATTTTTGCGGCATGGATTTTTTATGGGATGGCTGTGGCCGCGCTGTTCCGATTGCGCAAGACGGAACCGCTCATGCCGCGGCCTTACCGTTGCTGGGGGTATCCGTGGGTGCCAGGAATTTTCGTCGCGGGTGCGCTTGCGCTCACGTTGAACATTTTGATCGACCGCCCGGGGCGGTCGGTTCTTGGTTTGCTGCTGATTTCGGCCGGACTGCCGTTTTATAAACACTGGCAAAGGAGGCTGTCTCTTGGCTGAGGACGGCCAACAACGATTCCGCCGTCTTTATGGAGCGATCGATATGAGTAGAATTAAAGGAAAGCCAATCCATTTGTACTGGTCAGGAAAGACAGATCGACTCGGGTGCGTTGTAAAGTAAAGGCTTCAACTGTTGTAAATTTGGCGCGTGTATAAGCGGCCGGAAAAATAATGAGCGGGCACACCGCCCGCGAGAAGCGCTGCGCCCGGAAATATAACCCAAGCGCACAGGCCTAGAAAAAACATAGGAATAGTGAGGTTGTGAGCGACGTGATCGTCAAGGACCATGGCGACTGGCAGGCCAATGATAAAGAAGACGGTATAAGGAAATATTGGAAAAACCGTGGCTGAGAATACGGCGCGAGCGCGGCCACCGGCGCGGTTTGAGATATAAGCCCCCAGTGCACCGATGAACGGCAGCGTAAACAACCACGGAATGTAGACAAGCACCACGGGAGCCACGAAACGCCACCCGTGAGTAGCGGGCGCGAACCAAGGGTTGGGCCCGAATATCTGAATCAGCGCGAGGCAAACCATGGAGAGAAACAACGTCACGAAAGCGAGAATCCAGAATTGCGTTACCCGGTTGGGTATGGACGGCTCCTTTTTTCGCGATGATTCGATTTTCCGCTGCAAAATCTGCCAGTCGCCAGCACCAGCGAGCGCTCGTCGCACAGCTTCTTCTTCCGAGTTGCCCTCGCTAAGCAGTGATCGATAGTCTTGTTCCAGATGACCCGTGAGTTCATCGAAAACTTGAGCCGCGTCATCATCGTCCAACGCCAGAGTGGCAAGCCGCTCGCGAACGATTTGCGCCCAATCATGCATTGGAAACCTTGCTGAGGCGGCGTAGAGCCGTGAAAAGTTCCGACCATTCGGCGCGCAGCGGCTGAAGCTTTTTCTTTCCCTGCCGCGTGAGCCGATAGCAGCGGCGACGGCGGCCACTGGAGGTGGTTTCCCAGGCGCCGCGAACCCATCGCCGTTGTTCCATGCGATAGAGCATCGGGTAGAGCGCGGCGAGGCTAAAGCTTAATAAGCCTTCGGTTTGCGCCTCGATGCGGCGGGACAACTCGTAGCCGTGCAACGGGCCGTCCTGCAAGACGCTGAGGATGGCCAGTTCCGCGGTGCCTTTCTTGATGCCTGTGCCGATCATAGATGGCTCCCTTACATGTAAGAGTCTTATATATAGGAAGAACGGTGTCAACTGGCCGTTGGTACAGGAGTGAGAAACCAGATAGTGGAGAACGGGCCTGCCGTTATACCGGGGTTGCGTGTTTTGCAGCAGCGATGGGCTCGATCGCAGCTTCCGCTTCCCTACTCACGGCGATGGCAGGGTGCAGCAACTTGGCAAGAATTTCGAGGCCGACTGCCAGACGAGGACCGGGGCGCGAGAAATAGCTGCTGGCATCGAGCGCGTAAACACGTCCGTTTCGAACGGCTGGGATGTCTTGCCAGCCAGCTGGGAAATCAATGGAGCGATATTCTTTGCGGGCTTGCGCTGCGGTGTACCCGCAGGGCGCGGCGATCAAGACATCCGGCTCCGCCGCGACAACATCATCGAGCGTCACCCGGAAGGAAGGACGGCTCGGCTCGCCAAAAACGTCGTGGCCTCCCGCGAAGTTAATCATTTCCGGAACCCAGTGGCCGCCAACGTAAATTGGCTGGAGCCATTCGAGGAAGGCGACGGCCGGGCGATCGGCGCCTTGTTGTTTGTCGTCTGCAGACGGTATTTTTTGTTCGAGCGCGCCGAGTTTTTCGCCAATGGATTCGATCAGCTTCTCGGCGGCATGGGGGTGGAAAGTTTGTTCGCCGACCAAGAGAATGTCGCGCCAGACGTCGCCGAGATCGAGCGGATTGAGGGACAGCACTTCAGGTTTAGATTCGAAATTTGCAAGAACCGCTGCGAGATCCTCGGGTGATGCGGCGCAGACGTGGCACAGATCCTGGGTGACGATGAGGTCGGGCGAAAGGCCGCGCAGTGCTTCGGCGTCGACGGCATAAACACTTTCGCCGCGGGCGCTGAATTCGCGCACCAAGCGGTCAATTTCGGATGGCGAAGCGTCTTTCGGGATGCGGGAGTGAATCACGACTGTTTTCGAACGCGCGGCCGGCGGGAAATCGCATTCATGGCTAACCCCGACGATTTGCTGGTCGAGACCGAGGGCGAACAGAATCTCCGTGGCGGACGGAAGCAGCGAAACTATGCGCATGGGAGCCATTCGCGGACTCTATCACAAGGCTTTGCAGCGAGCTATTTCGAACTATTTATAGAGCAGATAGTGGCGGCGCGTTTTGTCGTAGTCGGCCAAACTGGATTGCCAGCTTGCGACGATGTCCGCTGCGGATGTGCCGTCTTTTAATTTCTGAACGGTATCGGAGTTGCCCAATAGAACGATCGTTTTCGAAGCGTCAAAGTTTTGCGGATAGATCTTTTGCAACAGGTCTGCGATTTCCAGGCCCATGCTCATCGCGCGGACAGCCGCCCTATCGCCGATGCGGATGCCGACGCCGCCACAGCGCCTTCCGGCATGCAAACCGCTGACCGGAATAAAAGGTTGTGTGACAAATTTCAACCCGGGCAAATGCCTGGCGTTCAACGCCGAGGAAATTTTTTCCCCATCCATCCACGGCGCGCCGAATTCTTCGAAGGGTGCTTCCGTCCCACGCCCCACGGAGACGCCGGCGTTCTGCAGAATCTCCAGGCCCGGATAGACGATTGAGCCTTTTATTGTGCGAAGATTCGGGGAAGGCGGAATCCATCGTATACCGGTACTTTCAAAAAAATAGTTGCGATGCCAGTTCTTCATGGCGATGACGTGCAGGTCCGCGTTGATGTGATTTTCTGAATTGAAGAATTGTGCGAGTTCGCCGATGGTGAGGCCGTAACGAACCGGTATTGGGTAGTAGCCCACAAAGTCTGTCTTGTCTGAATCAAGGATTGGCCCCTCGATGATTTCTCCGCCCAGGGGATTGGGGCGATCAAGAACGTAGAAGGCTATGTGGCGTTTCGCGGCTTCTTCCATGGCGTAGGCCAGGGTCACGGTGTAAGTGTAAAAGCGCACTCCGGCATCCTGAATATCGAAGACTAGGGTGTCCACTCCTTGCAACATTTCGTTCGTAGGGCGCAGCGTTTCGCCGTAGAGGGTGAAGACGCGCAGACCTGTCGAAGGATCCTTTGTGGACGAAAGCCGTTCGTCGAGTTGGCCGCCCAAGCCGTGTTCAGGGCTAAAGATTGCCACGATCTGCACGCCGGGAGCGTGCGCAAGTAATTCGATCGTGGATTTGCCCTGCGAATCGAGGCCGGTGTGATTGGTGATGATGCCAATATGCTTTCCGCGGAGTGGCGTAAATTTTTGCGATTCGAGAACGTCGAGTCCGGTCTGGACGCGTCCAGCACGCGAAGGCGATTTGTGGCTAGCGTGTTTAGTGGCCGCAGAAGCGGCCACTAAACAAACCGAGAGGTTCGAGAGAAGAATCAAGCCGGCAGCACAAGCTATGACGCGTCGAGGCGCAAGGATGCGGGTCGGCAAGATTTCCTCCTGGTTACTGCAGATTGCAATGATATTCTGGAACGCTGTGCAGCGAATCGCGTTGTCGCACTGAGTTGCGTGTGTTATCAACAAGGAAGCAGGGCGTGACTCCGCGAGATTCCTAGCAATTTGGAGAGTCGATGCCGCTGAAACGCCGCGCTGTGATGTGCCTGTTTCTACTGCCGCTCGCACTCCTTATGGCAACCAAATTACGAAGTCAAAGCCGCGCCGCCGCGGCAAAACAAGCAAAGCCAGCGCCGAATCGCAAATCCCCTGGCGCGCTGCGCGCTTTATCTACGGCTCAGCGCCAATGGGCAGACAACAAGCTGCGAAGCATGACGGTCGACGAAAAGATCGGTCAGCTACTTTTCCCCACCTATCACGGAACATTTACCGCAATCGACTCACCCGCTTATCAGCAAATGCTGCACGACGTGCGTGATCTTCATGCCGGCGGATTTATTCTGGCTACGCGTATGACGCCTCTAGGAATTGAAAAGAGCCAGACCTATCCGACTGCAGTTTTGAACAATCAATTGCAGTCCAAATCAAAATTGCCGTTGCTGATTGGCGCGGACTTTGAACGCGGCTCCGCAATGCGGCTCGACGAAGGCACTTCGTTCCCCACGCAAATGGCGATCGCGGCGGGCGGCGATCCGCGCGATGCGTACACGATGGGAAAGATTACGGCGTTGGAAGCGCGTCAGGCCGGAGTGCATTGGATTTACGCTCCGGTGGCCGACGTCAACAACAATCCCGGGAATCCGATCATCAATACCCGATCGTTTGGTGAAGACGCTGCGCGCGTTTCGGAATTTGTTTCTGCCTACGTGCGCGGAGTGGAAGAGAATGGCGGTCTGGCTACGGCGAAACATTTTCCGGGGCACGGTGACACGGCTGCCGATTCACACATCGATCTGCCGGTAATTCGCGCGGATCGCGCGCGTCTGGAATCGTTGGAACTGGTTCCCTTTCGCGCTGCGATTGCGGCTGGCGCTGGCAGCGTGATGACCGGACATTTGAGTGTGCCGGCGCTGGAACCGGACCTCAATACGCCTGCAACTTTATCTTCGAACATTTTGAATGGAGTTTTGCGCCACGATCTTGGCTTTGAGGGCTTGGTGGTCACGGACGCGATGGACATGGGCGGTATTACGGTTCGCTTCGCGCCGGGTGAAGCTGCGGTGCGCGCCGTTTTGGCGGGCGCTGATTGCTTGCTGATGCCACCGGTTCCAGACGCAGCATACCAGTCGCTGCAACATGCAGTTAACACCGGCCGCATTACGCGCGAGCGACTCGACGAGTCCGTCCGGCGAATACTGGAAGCAAAAGCGCGGCTCGGGCTCAACAAGAATCGACTGGTGGACGTTAATGGCATCAATGCGCATTTTGCGGAGCTTGGCTGGGAAAAACAGGCGCAGGACATTTCTGATCGGGGAATTACTTTGCTGCGCGACACCCCGCGCCGCCTGCCACTGGATGGAACAAAGCCTGCACGTGCGCTGCTACTCGCGTTTTACGCTGATCCTGAACCTACGCCGGGCGAGGATCTGGAACGCGAACTGCGCCGACGATTTGATTCGCTGACCGTATTGCGCGCGGATACCCGATTTCGTGACGCGGCCAATCTGAAGCTTCCTTCACCTGATTCGTATGATGTGGCAATTGTGGCGCTGTTCGTGCGGGTCAGCGACCGCAAGGGAAATGTGGATGTTCCGGCGGAGCAGGCCGCATTTGCACAGCAGGTTTACAAATTAGGAAAACCAGTGGTGACGCTGGGGTTTGGCAGCCCGTATTTAATTGAAGGCTTTCCGCAAGCGGAAACGTGGCTGGGCGCGTTTGGCATCAGCGATGTGGCACAGGTTTCCATGGCTCGCGCGCTGTTTGGCGAAATTCCGTTACGCGGACACTTGCCCGTTACCATTCCAGGCGTGCAGTTAAAAGCCGGTTTCGGAATAGAAATGCCTGCCGATGCCATGAAACTGCAGGCGATGGAGGTGCGCAGTGAAGCGCAACTGCAGCCGGCGTTTGATGTAGTCGAAGCCGCGATCAAGGACAAGGCGTTTCCCGGGGCCACTCTGGCCGTCGGCTACCGAGGCAAAGTTTCGCTGCATGCTTTCGGCAAACAAACCTATGAAGCCAAGTCTCCCAATATTGCAATCGACACGATGTACGACATTGCTTCGCTGACCAAAGTGGTGGCGACTACAACCATCGTCGCGAAGCTGGCTGAAGGTGATTTCCCTGTTCGCCTGGATCTGGATGCGCCTGTCGAGCGCTATCTGCCGGAATGGGCCAGTGGCCCGCAGCCTGAATGGCGCCACCGCGTAACGGTCCGCCATTTGCTTACACACACATCCGGGCTGCCAGCGTTCAAGGAATATTGGCGGACGACGAGTGCCGAGGCGGCCGCGAAGCGGTCGACGCCGAAACAACAGACGCTCGACAGGATATTTGCGGAGCCTCTGGAGTACCAGCCGGGCAGGAAAGAAATCTATTCGGACCTGGGAATTATTTTGATGGCGGAAATCATCGAGCGGTTGACGGGACAGACGCTCGATAGGCTGGCGCGCGAGTATATTTTCTCGCCGTTAGCGATGTCCAACACCATGTACAAGCCGCCCAAAAAGACTTGGCCGGCGATTGCGCCAACGGAAATCGACACCCAGTATCGGCATCGCTTGATTCAGGGTGAAGTTCACGATGAGAACGCGGCGGCCATCGGCGGCGTTTCTGGCCATGCAGGCGTATTTAGCACTGCGCCGGATCTGGCTGCGTTTTGCCAGATGCTGCTGAACGGCGGTGTATATGCTCAGCAGCGGATTTTACGACGCGAAACAATCTCTGAATTCAGCGAAGCGCAGAAGCTTTCCGCTGGCACCCGAACACTAGGATGGGCAGTTCCGACCGAGGGCGGTTCGAGCGGCCACTTTATGAGCCCCCGCACATTTGGCCACACGGGTTTTACTGGCACATCAATTTGGATCGATCCAGATCGGCAACTGTTTGTGGTATTTCTCACCAACCGAGTGCATCCGACCCGCGAAAACCAAAAATTGGCGAAGGTTCGCCCCGCACTGCACGATGCGGTGATGCAATCGCTGGGTTTGGCGACTCCGTAACTGGCTAGCGAAAGAGGACGTTTTCGGTTAGATCCTTGGCGGCCATCCGTACGCTTTCGAGTTTTCCCAGGTCGCGCCAGTAATCGTTGTCAGCGCGGAAGGCGGAAATCTTTTCGCCCTGGCCCGCGAGACGCAAATAGCTGTCGATGATGGAAAAGGCGCCGTCCTCAGTCATCAAAGCGAAGAGGCGCGGAGAGATTACGTGAAGGCCGCAAAATGCCAATGGCTCAACTTGCCGCGATGGACGCACAATTTCCTCGTCCCGTCCGCGCCCTGCAATTCGCCCGCACAGTATGCCATGCTCGTTGAATAACAGTTGCCGGGAACTCTGCCGTTTCTGAACGGCGATGGTGACCAACGACTGACTTTCCATGTGTGAACGCAACATCGCCGCAAGATCAATCGAACTTAGGACGTCAACATTGTGTAACAGGAAGGGTTCCTCGCCATTTTCGGGACTTTCTCTAAAGAACCAAGCGGCTTTTTTTAGCCCTCCGCCAGTGTCCAGCAAAACATCTTCCCGGGAAAGTTCAATGCGCATTCGCAAATTATCATTGGCTTTAAGATAGGCGATCACCATGTCGGAAAAGTGATGGACGTTGACGATTGCTTCGCTCACGCCAAATGATTTCAAGCGAGTGAGCGCAATCTCAAGCAGGGTGCGCCCGGCGAGTTCCACCAGGGCCTTGGGACGGTCATCGGTCAGAGGACGAAGACGCGTACCCAAGCCCGCCGCTAAGACCATCGCTTTCATGGGCGGACACACGCAATGCTAGCGATGGCGCGCCGGCCTGCTCGCGCGGGCAGGCTCGAACTGCCGACTGCATGCAGGAAGCCTGATGCAGCAGTTTTGAGCAAATCAATCTGCATCCATCTCACCGCGAAGATTTCGCCATGACAGTTTCGTTCTCCAGGGCCTCCAGGCCGAGATGCCGTACAATCACCTGCACGCGGCTTCGCGCGCGAAGGCGCTTGGCCAACTGCTCCGCGAGAAAGACCGAGCGGTGCTGGCCGCCAGTGCAGCCGAACGACACCATCAGATTTTTGAATCCGCGCTCTTGA
>Ga0193709_1000442_pt1 | contig 14817 bp, 11 predicted proteins | sample H3c2metaG_FD_160571 | JGI IMG/M metagenome (GOLD analysis project Ga0193709, IMG submission 160571) | Soil microbial communities from a riparian zone of the East river system, Colorado, United States - H3c2 | ecosystem: Environmental > Terrestrial > Soil > Riparian zone | place: USA: East River... | reverse complement strand
CGGGGTATCGAAGGCGCGTGCGGGAATATCATCGATTTGAATGGTGTCGTCGTTTAGTTTCCAGGAAACCAGGAACACTTCGCGGAAACGATAGAGCCAAGTCCGTTCCCAGTTCATGAAGCCGCTAGGAACAAGTTCACCGGGCATGGTGGAGTATCTTGGGGTGAGCGGCTGAAATTCATGCAGGGTAAGGGCATTGCGAATGGTCCAGGGCAGCAGCATGAACAAACAGGCGGCAAGGGAGAGCACCGAGGCCTGCAGGCCTTTGCCGGGCTGGCTGCGGCGCAACACCAACCAAAACACTACAGGCAAGCTGGATATCAGAATAAGCGGAGTTTCCGGGCGAAAGAGCGTTCCCAGCCCGGTGCAAATGCCGGCGAGAACGGCATTTTTCATATATTCGCCGCGCCGCGGAAACCGTCCCCATTTCAGGAAGTCGCCCAGGGGGTGCTCAGGGTTGACCATGGGAATCAGAAAAACGAGAACCAGCGCGGTGGTAAAAATAGCGAAGGTTTCTGTAAGTGGAGCGGCAGCGTAGTTGGCGGTGAATGGGCAAAGCGCGGCCAACCAAAGAGCCGTCAGGAAAACCCGCGAGGTGTTTTCGGCGCGGCCTGAGCAGCGCGCTGCAATTTCCGCGATGAGCAGACAAGCTGCCAGATCAAGAAATGCTTGCCCGAGCATGACCCAAAAACGCGAAGCTTCGGCACCACGCCCGGCGATTGCCTGGATCAAGGCAAGGTACGCCGGGTAGCCCGGCATGCGAATGTCCAGCGGAGTAAGAACGCCGGCAACGGGAATCCCGTAGATCCGGTGATGGAGCCAGTTCGACGCCAAATTTTCGTAGAGCGGCGTGTCGCCGGCAGCACTAGGCAGGCGGAATAGGAAAAACAGTCGAAGCAGAAGTCCGATGAGCAGCGGCAACAGGGGATGCGAGAAAACTCGCTTCATGGGTAGCGTGCATCTTACAATAGTTGCATCAGGCCTTTGAATAATGAATAAGATGTGAGCAGCTGGGCTGCGCGGCGCATTGCTTCTTCGTTGCTCGAACAGGCCTGCCGTAAAACGATGAAAGAGCGAAGTCCCATATTTTATGACGCGGAACGGGTGCGCTGGCGGCGCACCCGACGTGTGATGGAAATCAGCGGAGCGATGCTAACGCTGCTGCTGGTGTATTTCTTTTTCAACATCGCCGGGAGCGTTGATCTGCCGGCGGCGCTGTTGCCCGGCGCGAAATCGTCCTACCGCGCGCTCAAAGTCAAAACAAAACCGGGAAAGATCGTGCCATTGCGGGAAGGGCGCCACCGCCGGGTGGCCAACATCGGGAAAATTCCTGCTAGCTACGATCCGTTGCGAGCGGCTTTTTATGTGAGTTACGACGCCAACAGCCTGGCCACACTGAAAAAACATTATAAGGATTTGGATCTGGTGGTCGCGGAGGAGCTGCACGGCGTAACGGCCGACGGCGGACTGACGGTTGTTGACTACGAACGGTATCAGACGGTGAAAGCCTCGCCGGAAGAAGCACTTTCCATCATCCGCGAAGACCGGCTGCACCAATGGCTGCGTGCAACCAACGTGGAAATCCCCATCATGGGAATGCTGAATAATTATGACGGCCAGTCGTGGCGCATTCCGGAGATGGTGCAAATGCTGGCCGATCCCAGGGCTAGAGCTAGTCTGGTGCGGGACACGGTGCAATATGCAATCGAGGCTCGCGAAGTTGGAATCGTCGTCGATTTTGAAGAAGTTCCGCAACCAAGCGAAAAACATTTGCAGGAATTCGTCGCGGAGCTGGCGCCAGCACTGCACGCGGTGGGCTTGAAGATCATGATTTCGCTGCCGGCGCAGGACGACACTTTCGACTACGGATATTACGGCAAGCAGTGCGACGCAGTGGTGATGATGAATTACGACCAGCACTGGCCGACGTCGGCACCGGGGCCGATTGCCTCGCAAGACTGGTTCATGGACAATTTGCAGCAACTTTTACAGGTCGTTCCCGCGCAAAAAATCGTAGTGGGAATCGCCAATTATGGATACGACTGGCCGGAACCGAATAAGAGTTCGCACCCCAGCGCCAAGGATCTGAGTGTTCAGGAAGCGCTGTTGCATGCATACGAATCGGAAGCTCAGGTGGAGTTGGATCCCGCTTCTTTGAATCCACATTATTCTTATTCCGACGACGGCGACCGCGTGCACCAGGTGTGGTTTCTGGACGCGGTGACTGCGTATAACCAGATGCGCGCGGCAGAACGTTTGGGCGTGCAGGGAACGGCGCTGTGGAGACTAGGTTCATCGGACAGTTCCATTTGGAAAATTTGGGACGCAACACGTCCTGACGATGCAATCCGCGAAAGGCTGAAAGACGTGCCGCCCGGACCGGATCTAATTCTCGAAGGCAACGGAGATATCTGGAAAATTGCCGACAAACCGAAACGGGGCGTGAGGTCGTTTGCGTACGATACCAAGACGGACCTCTTCACCGCGGAGCGATATGACAGCTACCCGCTTTCCTATGAAATCGATCAACTGGGTGCGGCGCAAAAGAAGATTGCGATCAGTTTCGATGATGGGCCGGATGCACGGTGGACGCCGAAGATTCTTGACGTACTGAAAGAGAAGAATGTGCCCGCTGCATTTTTTGTAATTGGAGAGGAAGCTGCGAAATCTCCCGGACTTCTGAGTCGGGAGTACGCGGAAGGCCACTCGATTGGAAATCACACCTACACACACCCGGTGCTGGAAGAAATATCTCCGACGCAACTGCACTGGGAATTAAATATTACGCAACGGCTGATTGAAAGCACGCTGGGAGTGAAATCGATTTTGTTCCGGCCGCCGTATGGAATCGATCACCAACCGGAATTTGCGGAAGAGGTGGAAAAACTGCCGGTGGCGCAAGATATGGGGTACCTGATCGTCGGACAGAAAATTGATCCGCACGACTGGCGGCAGCCGTACGGAAAGCAAGTTCCCGCGCAGGACATTATCGACGAAGTGCTGAAGCAGGCTAATAGCGGAAATATTATCCTGTTTCATGACGGAGGAGGTGATCGCAGCCAGACGTTGGCAGCGCTGCCGAAAGTCGTCGATCAATTGCGCGCCCTCGGATATGAATTTGTGTCAGTACCAGAGTTGGTGAATAAAACGCGCGGCGAAGTAATGGTGCCGTTATCCGGGCGGGAATGGCTGGAAGCGAAAGCCGATGGCTTTATTTTCGGTCTTTATCACTGGTTTGCCGTAAGCATCGGCTACGTGTTTGTGCTGGGAATTGTTTTGGTGAGCGGTCGCGCGCTAATCATCGGAATTCTTGCGCTGTTTGAAAAGATGCGTCCCGACCATGTTAAGGCGCCAGATCCGCTGCCGGGGGTTACCGTGCTGATTCCGGCCCACAACGAAGAGAGCGTAATTGTACAGACGGTGAAGTCGGTACTGGCGTCGGACTATCCGACGATGCAGGTGATTGTGGTGAACGACGGCTCAATCGATGAGACGGGCACGCTGCTGGACACCCACTTCGGCGATGACCCACGAGTGCAAATCATTCACCAGGTGAATCGCGGAAAAGCAGCGGCGCTGAATAACGCCATGGCGCGTGCGAAAACCGAGATCGTGGTGACGATTGACGCGGACACGGAAATTGAATCGGATGCCATCCGCCAGTTGCTGCGGCATTTTTCCGATCCTGCGACCGGCGCGGTGGCGGGTAACGTGAAGGTGGGAAACCGTTCGCGCTGGCTGACGCGCTGGCAGGCGCTGGAATATATCACCAGTCAGAACATGGAGAAGCGCGCTTTCGATTTGTTGAATTGCATCACGGTGGTGCCTGGGGCACTGGGCGCGTGGCGCGTGAAGGCCATCGAGGCCGCGGGCGGAATTACGGCTGATACAGTGGCAGAGGATGCGGATCTGACGGTGGCAATTCGCCGGCTGGGTTGGCGTGTGAGCTACGAAGAACGCGCGATTGCGTGGACCGAAGCTCCGGATACCGCGAACGTGCTGATCCGGCAAAGATTCCGCTGGACGTTTGGGACGCTGCAGTCCTTCTGGAAGCACCGTGACACGCTGTTCCGCCCAAAATACGGAACGCTGGGGTTGATCGCGCTGCCGAATATTTTTGTGTTCCAACTGGTGCTGCCTCTAATTTCGCCGATTATTGACCTGATGTTTTTCGGCTCGATTCTGTTGTGGGGCTTGATGCAGTTGCACGTCTCGTGGATACCGCAGATGGCTTTCGTGACCGAGAATCTCCAGCGATCGATACTGTTCTTCCTGGGATTTCTGTTGATTGACGTGCTGACCTGCGTAGTGGCGTTCGCGCTGGAGAGGGATGAGGACTGGACGTTGCTGATTCCGGTTTTGCTGCAACGCTTCTACTATCGGCAATTGATGTACGTGGTGTTGTTCCGGTCGGTGAAAGAAGCGGTCAGCGGGCGGCCGGTGGGCTGGCGTGGCGTCGAGCCAGAGCCTCCGCACGGGCCTACAAAAACGCCCGAAATTGCTCACGCCCGAACCTAGCGTGCGTCTTATCTAATCTAGAAGTGCGCCTCGCCGGCACTGCCAAGCTGGATGCGAGTTTTCGCAGCAGCTTTTCGTATAAGGCCAGTTGGGTTAGCATGAGGGCGGCGGTTTTCGATTTGCGCGGAGGTTTTTATGGCCATCAGTTTCACGCTCAATGGAAAGTCTCAGTCTGTAGAAGTTGACCCGCAGATGCCGCTGCTATGGGTGCTGCGCGATACCCTGAACATGACCGGGACGAAATTCGGGTGCGGGATGGCGCTGTGCGGAGCGTGTACGGTCCACATCAATGGCGAGGCGGCGCGGTCCTGCATCACGCCGATTTCGTTGGTCGCAGGAAAGAAAATCACAACCATCGAGGGTCTTTCGGCGGATGGCAATCATCCGGTGCAGCAGGCCTGGGTGGAGATTGACGTCCCACAATGCGGCTATTGCCAGTGCGGGCAGATCATGTCAGCGGCGGCTTTACTTTCGAAGAAAGCCAGCCCCAGTGACGCTGAAATTGACGATTTCATGAGCGGGAACATCTGCCGTTGCGGAACCTACCAGCGTATCCGCAAAGCAATTCATCGCGCGGCGGAAATCCAGTCCGCGCATAGCAAGTCCGCGTAGTCTTTCGCACACCGTATTTCAATATCCGAGGTGTTTTATGTCGACGCTGATCCTAGACCGTCGCGAGTTTTTGAAAGCCGGAACCGTTGCTGGCACCGGGCTGCTGATCGGATTCCACCTGAGCGCGGCAGCGAAAGATCCCGCCGAGGAGCAGGAAAAGAAAACTCCCAATCCTTTCAACGCGTGGGTGCACATTTCGCCGGACAACCGCGTGACCTTGATTCTGCAAAAATCGGAAATGGGTCAGGGCATCATGACCGCGGTGCCCATGATCCTTGCCGAAGAACTTTGCGTCGACTGGAAAAGTGTGTCCGTTCAGCAGGCATCCACGAATCCGGATGTTTACGATCTCGGAACAGGTGGCAGCGGCAGCGTCGCAGGGTGCTGGCTTCCTATGCGCCGTGCCGGAGCCGCAGCACGCGAAATGCTGGTGGCCGCGGCTGCCAAGCGTTGGAATGTAAATCCCAACACCTGCAAGGCAAAAGATGGCGGCGTGCTCCACGGCGCCCGCAACAATTTTTTGACGTACGGAGAACTGGTGGAAGATGCGGCGAAATTGCCCATCCCAAATCTCAACACCGTTCCCTTGAAAAATTCAGACGACTTCACGCTGGTCGGCCGGGACACCCGCCGCTGGGAGGGCGCCGCGAAAATCAATGGTTCCGCAAGATTCGGCATCGATTCACGTGTTCCCGGCATGCAGTTCGCGGTCGTAGCGCGCTGCCCGGTGTTTGGCGGCATAGTAAGATCGTTCGACGCTGCGAAAGCAAAATCCGTGGCTGGTGTTCGGGAAGTTTTTGCAATCGATGCGGTAGCCAACGGAGCGTTCACAGCTGGCGGAGTCGCCATTGTAGCCGACAATTCCTGGGCGGCGATGCAAGGACGCAAAGCTTTGCAGGTGGAATGGAATAACGGGCCGCACACAGGCGAATCTACGGCAACATTGCATCAACAGTTCCTCGACCACGCGGCGAAGCCCGGCAAGGTCGTTCGCAACGATGGCGATGCAAACGCGGCGATCGCGGCGGCCGCTCGAAAAGTCGCTGCCACCTATGAGTTCCCTTTCGCTCCGCATGCCACCATGGAACCGATGAATTGCACAGTGCACATTCGTCCCGATAGCGCCGAAGCCTGGGTTCCGACGCAAGCTCCGCAGTGGGCGCAGGACACCATCGCCGGAGTGTCCGGCTTGCCCAAAGAAAAAGTCATCGTGCACACCACGCTGATGGGCGGAGGCTTCGGGCGGCGCTATATGGCCGACTTTGTCATGGAAGCGGCGCAAATTTCAAAAGTCACCGGCCAGCCGGTGATGGTATTGTGGACGCGCGAAGACGACATGCAACACGATTTTTATCGCCCATCGTCTTACCACCATTTCGCCGGCGCAGTAGACGACAAGGGAAATATCTCCGCTTGGAAACATTTCCAGACTTCAACTTCGATTGAGGCCATGTGGAATCCCAAGGGCGAGGAAACCCCTGAAAAATCCGAATTCGCCACTGCTGCATTCATTCCATACCAGACGCCAAATTATCGAGTCGAGTATACGCTCGCGAAGTCCGGCGTTCCGCGTGCGTGGTGGCGTTCGGTCGAGCATTCGACCAGCGGCTTTGTTGTGGAGTGCTTTGTGGACGAACTCGCCGCGGCAGCAGGAATCGATCCGCTGGAATTCAGGCTGCGATCGATCGGCGATGATCGGCAGATTCCCGAATTCACCGATCCTAAAGAAGGAGTGCCACTGAACACTGCGCGACTCAAGGGCGTCTTGAAATTGGCTGCGGAGCGGGCCAGCTGGGGTTCGCCTCTGCCAAGCGGCGTAGCACGCGGGATCGCCGGCTATTATTCCTTCCACTCGTACACTGCTGCCGTAGCCGAAGCCAGCGTTAAGGACGGAATGCCAAGAATTCACCGGCTGGTCTATGCCGTCGATTGCGGGCGTCCGGTCAATCCAGAAGGGATTCGCGCGCAAGTCGAAGGCGCTGCAATTTACGGCCTCTCCGCTGCTCTGCACGACGCTATTACGATCGAAGGTGGGCGCGTCGTGCAATCCAATTTCAACGACTATCAGATGCCGCGCATCTCCGATGCTCCCAAAACCGAAGTGCACATCGTGCCAAGCAAAGAAGCACCTAGCGGAATAGGCGAGCCGGGGCTTCCCGTCGTCGCGGCTTCGGTGTGCAACGCAATCTATGCACTTACGAAAAAAAGAGTTCGACGTTTGCCGATTCGAAGTGAGGACTTGGCTTAGCAGGCCCTCCGCTCAATGCTAGTTTTCGTTTCTCTCATTGTGCTCGTCATTTGGCTCGTGCTGTTTTTTGCGTGGGGGAATTTCTGGCAAATATGGGAATTCGATTCCGATCGCGCGCAATTCCCTGCTCCTCCGGAATGGCCGCGCGTAACTGCGGTCGTACCCGCACGGAATGAGGCTGCCTCGATTGAGGCGGTGATCCGCGCGTTCGCTGCGCAGGATTATGCCGGCGGCTTTTCGCTGATAGTGGTTGACGATCACAGCGACGACGGCACTGCGCGGCTTGCTTTTCGCGCGGCAACTGATACCAACGCAGCGTCTCGCGTTCGTGTTATTTCTGCGCCCGAACTGATCGGCGGATGGACTGGCAAGTTGTGGGCGCTGCACGCGGGCGTAAATGAATCGGCAGCAGCGGAGTTCTATTGGTTCACGGACGCCGATGTTGTACACGCACCCGATACCTTGCGCCGTCTGGTTTCGCGCGCCCAAGCCGACAACCTTGATCTAACTTCGCTTATGGTTCTGCTACGGGCGGAAACTTTTGCGGAACGCTTGCTGATTCCTGCATTCCTCTATTTTTTTCTGATGCTCTATCCGCCGAAATGGATCGCGGACCGCAATTCGCGGACGGCCGGCGCTGCTGGTGGCTGCATCTTGTTGCGACAAGCGGCATTAAAGCGCGTGGGCGGTCTTGCCGCAATTCGAGATGAAGTCATTGACGATTGCGCGCTGGCGCGCGCGGTGAAACGGTCTGGAGGAACCATCTGGATGGGGCTCACGCGAGCTAGCCAGAGCCTGCGATCTTACGAACACTTCTCGCACATTCGCGACATGATTGCGCGCACCGCCTTCACTCAGCTGCGATATTCGCCCATATTGCTGGCTGGCACCTTGGTCGCGATGATTTTAACTTTTGTGCTTCCGCTCGCTCTAACGTTCTCCGGCAATATTCGCGTGTGGCCGTTCGCGCTGGCCGCGTGGTGCCTGATGACAGCCTCATTCTTGCCGACAATAACCTGCTATCGGCTGCGGGCTATCTGGGCGCCGCTGCTGCCGCTGGCCGCACTTTTCTACACCTATGCAACCTGTCTTTCTGCTGCGCGCTGCTGGCTTGGCCGCGGAGGCCAATGGAAAGGGCGTTCGCAAGCCGCCAATCGCTAGTATTAGAGTTCCATCTGCAACCTAGTCTCTGATCGCTCACCTATGACACTGCTCGCGAATTCTGTTATTCTTTTCTTTGGTGCAGGGCTGCATCTTGAACTTAGAGAGCGGCACCGGAGGCCAAGATGAGCGTTCCCACCGGCAAGATTACGGTACCGTCGCTACTGCAAAGAAAATCCCTCAGGCCACAAGATTCGACCAAGATTACTTGTTTGACCGCGTATGACTACCCGACCGCCCGCTTGCTGGACGAAGCCGGAGTGGAAGTGCTGCTGGTAGGCGATTCGCTGGGCATGGTGATGCTGGGCCATGAAACCACGCTACCCGTAACCGTGGACGAAATGCTGCACCACACGCGAGCCGTGAGAAAAGGCACGCGGCGCGCGCTGGTAGTTGCGGACATGCCGTTTGGCAGTTATCACGCCGAAATTTCCGAATCCGTGCGTAACGCGGTGCGTTTTGTAAAAGAAGCTGGCGCCGAAGCGGTGAAAGTGGAGGGTGGCGAACGCCGGCTGGAGTTGATTGCGCGGTTGACGGAATCAGAAATTCCGGTGATGGGTCATGTGGGATTGACGCCGCAGTCGTTGCACGCCATGGGCGGTTTCAAAGTACAGGGAAAGACTCCCGATGCGGCGGAACAACTGGTACGCGATGCGCGAGCTGTGGAAGCAGCCGGAGCGTTCGCCATCGTCCTGGAAGGAATTCCGCGCGAGCTTGCGGCTCTGATTACTCGCGAGTTGCGCATTCCCACGATCGGCATCGGAGCAGGTCCGGAATGCGATGGTCAGATTCTGGTGATCAACGATCTGCTGGGCCTGACGTTCGGGCCGGTACCGAAATTTGCCCGCCAGTACGCCAACCTGAGCGAAATCATTTCCAGTACCGTGCGTGAATACTGCACGGATGTACGTCGCGGCAGTTTTCCATCCGACGCGGAGTCGTATCACATGCCCGAATCCAAAACGAGCCGCAAGGAAATCAACTTCGACGTTGAACTCAGCGATTAAAGCGTGTTTATAGTGCGGGGAAATGTATGACACCGGAAGAAATTCGCCAACTGTTCGATTATAACGATTGGGCCAATCAACGCTCGCTGGAAGGCGCGACGCAACTTTCTGAAGAGCAATTCACCAAGCCACTTGGCTCCAGCTTTCCTTCGGTGCGCGACACTCTGGTCCATATTTGCAGCGGTGAATGGGTGTGGCTCGAGCGATGTCAGGGACGCACGCCGGCTGCGTTTCCCGATGTTTCGCACATTCAGACCATTTCTGCGCTTCGCGATCACTGGGCTCCTCAAGCGGAACAGTTGCGAACATTTGTCTGGGACTTAGGACTGACCGATCTTGATCGGGTGATGGAATATAAAACTTTCAATTTCGGCGTGTACAAAAATCCGGTTTGGCAATCGCTTCAGCATCTCGCAAATCATGGCACTTATCATCGCGGCCAGATAACAACCCTGCTGCGCCAACTTGGCGCAAAACCCGTGCTCACTGACCTCATGCACTTTTATCGCGAACGCTCCTCCGCCGCCTGCGCATGATCCGACCTCGCTGCGCCATGCCCCCCAGCGACTCGTCATGGTCAGGATCTCAAACTATTCCCGATCCAAAATGTTTAATACCGGCGACATGAGCTAAGATTCCTGCGCGCATGGAAATCATTCGAACCATTTCGTGGATGAAGGAAACCGTGCGGCAGGCGCGCGCCGAAAATCATGTCATCGGATTCATTCCGACCATGGGTGCGCTGCATGAGGGACACCTTTCACTGATTCGCCGCGCCAGAGTGGATTGTTCCCGGGTGTATGCTTCGATCTTCTTGAACCCAGCGCAGTTTGGCCCGAACGAGGATCTTTCCCGATATCCGAAAACCTTCGAGTCTGACGTCGAGAAACTTACTGCTGCTGGCGTGGAGGTACTGTTCGCCCCTGAGATAAACGAGATTTACCCGCCGGGATTCCGTACCTACGTAAACGTTGAAGGCTTGAGCGAGCGGCTGGAAGGCAGATCGCGGCCTGGCCATTTTCGCGGCGTAGCTACCGTCGTTCTGAAGCTCTTCGAAATTGTGCAGCCGCAATTTGCGTATTTTGGCCGGAAAGACGCGCAGCAGGTGCGCATCCTGCAGCAGATGGCCACCGACCTGAACCTGAACGTGGAAATTGTGGTCTGTCCAATTGTGCGCGAAGGGGACGGGCTTGCGCTCTCCTCTCGCAACACTTATCTGAATTCCGAGGAGCGCCGCGCAGCCACCGTCCTGCGACGCGCGCTAGATGAAGCGCGCCGCGAGCTTAATGCGGGGACTCGTGATGCGCTGCAATTGCAAACTGCGCTTCGCAAGATTTTGTCGAACGAAACACTGGCGCGTGTGGACTATGTGGAAATGGTGGACGCCGAATCATTCGAACCGGTTTCCAGCGTTGGCGCGCGTCCGGTCTATGCGCTGCTGGCGGTTTTTATCGGCAAAACGCGGCTCATTGACAATCTCTTTATCGAGCCTGCAGCCGGCCAGAACGCTCCCGCCGCTTCCCTGTAATTTTGCGCTGTTCTCAGGACGCCTTTCACCCGTACTTCATCCCAGATTTCATCGATTTTGCCATCCGGCGCGATCAGAAAAGTGCTACGTACGATTCCTTTGAAAATCCGGCCCATAAATTTCTTTGGACGCCATACTCCATACGCCTCGATCATCTTGTGAGTCGGATCGCCGAGCAACGAAAAGTTGAGTTTCTGCTTCGCCTTGAAATTAGCCAGAGCTTTTTCCGGATCGGCGCTAACGCCCAGGATAACCGTATTCTGTTTATCGAAGCTCTTCTTTGCGTCACGAAACTCGGACGCCTCCGTCGTTCAACCTGGCGTGCTGGCCTTGGGAAAGAAAAACAGCGCCACGCGTTGTCCCTTGAAATCTTCGAGTGACACTTCCGCCCCGGTGTCGCTTTTTAGGGTGAAGTCTGGCGCTTTGTCCCCAATTTTGAGCATAACTTGCAGCCTCAGCCTGCCAGCAATTTCTTGAGAATTTCATTCACAGCTTGGGGGTTGGCCTGCCCCCGAGTGGCTTTGATGACCTGCCCGACAAAAAACTTGAAGACGCCTTCGTTGCCGGACTTGAATTTGGCGACATTCTCTGGATTTTTTTCGATGACCTCACTCGCAATTTGTTCGAGCGAGTCGCTACTGACTTGCGCTCCCAGTCCTTCGGCTTCGATAATGTCCGCGGCGCCGTGGCCCGTCTCAAACATCTTTGCGAACACTTTTTTCCCAACTGCGCCGGTGATCTTGGCTGTTTCGACCAAGTTGATCAGTTCCGCCAGGCGCACTGCCGAGACCGGGCTCGCGGTGATCTCTTTTCCGCTGTCATTAAGGCGCCGCAACAACTCGGTCTGCATCCAGTTGGCGGCCGCCTTTCCTGGGGCGCCCACTTTCACCGCGGCTTCAAAATAATCCGCAAGATCCTGCGAGCCGGTAAGAACATCGGCGTCGTACGCCGTAATTCCGTACCCGGTCACGAACCGCACGCGTTTCGCTTCCGGCAATTCTGGCAACGCATTCTTGACCGCATCGCGCCATGTCGCGCTTACATGCACGGGAAGCAAATCAGGCTCAGGGAAATAACGATAATCGTGCGCTTTCTCTTTCGACCGCATGGAAACCGTATAACTCCCGGCCTGATTCCACAATCGTGTTTCTTGAGAAATTATGCCGCCGGATTCGATCACGCCGACGTGCCGTTCGATCTCGTACTCCAAGGCTTTTTGCAAAAAACGAAACGAATTCAAATTCTTGACTTCGACCTTGGTGCCGAACTGCGGCGCCCCGCGCAGCCGAACGCTGACGTTGGCATCGCAACGCAGCGAACCTTCCTCCATGTTGCAGTCACTCACTCCGCTGTAAAGCAGAATCTGACGCAGCGTCGTCAGATACGCGTGCGCCTCTTGCGGCGTGCGCATATCGGGCTCGCTGACAATTTCGCTTAGTGGCGAGCCGCACCGGTTGTAATCGACGTAGCCTTTTGTGGCCGAATCCTTAAACCCCTCGTGCAGATTCTTCGCGGCATCTTCTTCCAGGTGCAGCCGGGTAATTCCGATACGCTTTTTTGTGCCGCCTTCGATTTCAATATGGCCGCCGGTGGCCAGTGGTAATTCGTACTGCGAAATCTGGTAACCCTTTGGCAGGTCAGGATAAAAATAATTCTTGCGCGCAAAACGCGAGCGCTCGTGCACCGTGCAATTCAAGGCCAACGCTGCCCGCATTGCCAGTTCGACTGCATGTTTGTTCAGCACCGGCAGCGTGCCGGGTAGACCGAGACAGACCGGGCAGGTATTTACATTCGGCGCATCGCCAAATTGCGTCGAACAGCCGCAAAATATTTTGGTCTTCGTCAGCAGCTGCGCGTGAACTTCCAACCCGATGACGGCTTCGTACTTGGCCATGACTTCAGGCGACACGGCGGCCTCGGCAGTCTTAGCGCACATGGTCTGGCAATTATATCACCGGCCTGCAGCGGCTTGCGGTCCAGCCAATCAATTCGCTGGCACCGCCCCATCCGGCGACAATCGCAACGCGGGAAGCATTTTTTCCGCCAATGCGAATGCACCGAAAAGGATTCCCGCGTACAGCGCGTCGCCACCCAAAGTGTTCCAGAAGAACGGCACGCCCGCCATAAAACAAGTCGCCAGGCCGGCAGCGGTTTTTGGATAATAGCCGCCAAGCGCCCACATGGCAAAATTCGTGATGACAAAAAATTGTGCCGCGCCGAGGAACACGGCTCCGCCAATTCGTGCTAGCGACCTGTTTTCACCGAGCCATCGGCCGATGGCCACGCTGATGGCAAAACTCGCGTACACGATTAGCATGAGTTTATGAAAGCCCACAAAAACATCTCCGGCAAACAGGCTTGCGAGGGGCAGCAGGAACGCAGTCCACCTGTTTCGGAACATCGCGCCGGAAAACAGTGCCATTGCGCCAACCGGTGTGAGGTTCCAGGGATGCGGCACAATACGCAGCACCGCAGACACCGTAATCAGCGTCACGATCACAGCGCCGCGAAGCAGCAAAGATAGGTTTTCGTTTTCTGATTTCATCGCGCTTTCTCCTTCAAATCACAAAAATAAAATCCGTCGCGTTCGACCACTTCGCCTCGTTCAACTGCAATCGCGTTGGAAAAGATCGGCCCGTCATAGACGAAAGTATGGAACTCGCCATTTTCGCCGCACGGGTCCACTCCCTCCGGTAAGTCGCGAAAAAAGGACTCGTCCACTTCCCGGCCCGCAAATTCGCAGCTCAATTTGTTCGAATCAATGCACACCGCGATGGCGCGAAATCCCAGGGCGCAGAATTCTTGTGCCAGCTCCCGCGTGTCGCACTTCCAGATCGGAAAAATTGCGCTCATCTCTACGAGCGCCAGGTTCCGTTCGCGGTACTCGCGCAAATCTTGCAGAAAAATGTCACCAAACGCCACGCAGCGCATACCGGCAGCCTTTTGCGCAAGCATCGCGTCGCGCATTCGTGCTTCGTAAATGGGATTGACGCATTGCGGCGGGATGCGTACTTCCTGCAGTGGCAACCCGATGGCACGCGCCTGTCGTAAAAGCAGCTCACGTCTCACGCCATGCATGCTGATGCGTTCGTAGCCTTCAGTCACGGTCGTCAGCAGCGCGGCGACCCGCAAACCGTTCTGCTGACGCAACACCCGCAGCGCCATCGCACTATCTTTGCCGCCACTCCAACAAAACAATACCGGTTTAGTCTCTTGTGCCATTTTTTGAACGGTACGCCCCGCCCGCACCACCTAGTTTTTCCCGCCGAATCGGTACTTCATGCCGACCAGCACCTCCCGCCCCAGCGCCGGATAACCGAGCGCGTCCTGGTAAGACTTGTCGAGGAGATTTGCGACCCGAACGAATGTCGTGATGCCTCGTCCCACTTCATAACTGCTCGCCAGATCGAACCGCGCATAACCAGCAGTGTGGTCTAGCCCAAGCCCCAAAAAATCGCTGTCCGTTCTCTGGCCCGTAAAATAGCCGGACAACGCAATATTCACTTTTCGCCATCCGGCCCTCGCGGACAGAGTCCCCGAATTCACCGGACGCCGTGCCAGCCGGTTGTCGGGCGTTTCCGTGGGATCAAACGTATTTGGAGCGGCGAGCACTAGGCTGTCGTCATAGCTGTAGCTGCCTGTGACCATCAGCCAGCGAACAATTTTCGCTTCCGCGCTGATATTGGTTCCGCGCGCGCGCGCCCGGTCCGTGTTGAAGAAAAATCCGAAGCTTGCCGGAGCAC
>Ga0193709_1000441_pt1 | contig 14837 bp, 10 predicted proteins | sample H3c2metaG_FD_160571 | JGI IMG/M metagenome (GOLD analysis project Ga0193709, IMG submission 160571) | Soil microbial communities from a riparian zone of the East river system, Colorado, United States - H3c2 | ecosystem: Environmental > Terrestrial > Soil > Riparian zone | place: USA: East River... | reverse complement strand
TCTAGCGGACCACGCCCGCGTAACGCACGCGTTACGCCCATGTTTGGGCGTTCGCCGGCGTGCGGCTCACCCCTGTGGCAATTGCGCTCGAATGTAGCCACACCCACCCTGGCGGCCGCGACGTCCGTGTCGTGGCGTTCGCCACAATGTTGCTCACCTGAATCCGGAATTCCACTCTTACGCGTCATGATGTCCGTCCAAAAAAGCGCGACTATCTCACGCGATAAGGCGCAGTTTCCTGTCCGAATACGCCGCTTTTTCGTGACGGCAAATCACCCACAAGCCTAGCTTGTGCTGAACAGCTTCCTGTCTGTGATCCCACACAAATCAGATACTTGCTTGCGCCTGGTGTACATAAAAATCCCTGCAGTCACCCCCCGAATGGGAGTCGATCTTTGATGACATTGATGTTGAAATGAATGGCAGAGAATGTTGATGTCGAGCCCGGCAACCAAATTTGGGAATGCACGACCAATGGCGTCAAGACTCGTTTCTCTCATTTTCCTCTTCTTCGTGATGACGCCAATTCAGGCCCAATCCAACGAGGAATTCATCTGCACTTTCGGCTCCGATACTCGAACGGTGAGCGTCGTCAAGACCGATACAGCTCGCGAGCCCAAGGCTTGCCGCGTGGATTACACGCGGAACGGCAGAACCACGACCCTCTGGTCCTCCAAAACCGGCTACGCCTACTGTGTGGCCAAGGCCGCCTCGCTGGTCACCAAACTCGCCGAGGGGCATTATTCCTGCAAGCCCCACTCCGTAGGGGCGCCCGACGATCGCAGCTAGTTGTATTCTTCGTCCGGGCAGGTCCGTTCATCCCGCGACAGCTTCGGGCATCCAAAAACCCCGGCTTCAAATCGCTTGCGGTCAGTCGATCGCGAACGTCGCTCAAATGCCTAACATGGGCAAACGCCGCCAATCGCATTGCCGTATCACTATCCATGTCGCTTATTCAGCCACGCGCCTCTCCGCCCCGCGGGCTCAGTAGTTCCCAAAAAAGGATGCCGCAGCCACGAGACAAAACGGGGGCACTAGGTCAGCGTGATAGACCTGCAGGACTGCAGCTGCGCCACCATCAGTCGCTCCGGAAGCGACTGCAGCGGCCGCGATCTGTGACTTGGCGGCGGCAAACGCGTTCTTTATGTTTGTAAATGCATCGCCGCTTGACACGGGTGAATCGACATCCAGAATCGTCGCTTGGCTGCCCGGCGCATGCGTGGCCCACCAATTCTGCATCAGACTTGTGTTGAGATAGAACACCGACGGATCCGCATTGCCGGCGCAGAGCAGCATGGGCGCGACAGGTGACCAGTTCCGAAGATCATTCTCCTTCAAATCCTGCCGCAGCGTGTTTGCCGGGCTCGCAGGCGGCGCGCCCGTTGTCAAATTCGGGAATCCGCCATCGGGTGCAGCCTCGGCGTCACGCAAGTAGCTCAGGCGAGAAGCGTTGGTGACCAGATTGTCCGTGCCGAATCCCGCCGCGAACACTCCGGCCAGCTTCGCCGGCGCCGTCGCGGGGGTGATGGACGCGAACTCGGGAGTCGGCGGCGTGCTGCTGAACAGGGCGCTCGCGGGCAATCGCCCCTGTGCGATGAGTGTAGTGATGTCGGTCGTGCTGGGGAGAAGGGAATCGATTCCGGATGCATAGGCGGTTTCGAAAACTTCGGTCGGGTCGGAGTACAGATTGCCGTACGCACGTTGGTAGCTCGACGCCACCATAATAAAGTCTTCAACTGCACCGTCATCAACCTGGCCCATGAAGATTGCGTCCCCGAAAGCGGATAGCGCGTACGGGCCTGACATGGGCGCAGAGGCAGTCACCGTTATGCCGGCTGCTTGTAACGCACGGTGAGTCGCCATGGCGACATATCCCCCTTGCGAGTAGCCAGTCACGAACAATTTGTGATTGTCCGCGACGTTCATAGCCGACAATCCGCGGTGCGCCGCAGTCAGCGCATCCATCATGTCGCCGGACTGTTGTTCCGCGTTGAGATATGGATGGTAGGTGAGATCTGAAATGTCATATCCAGCGTAATTCGGAGCCACCATGATATAACCACGAGCCGCACAGACCGCGGCGAGTGCCAAGCCCTCCCATTTCTCGTCCGACAGATCGGCCATGTTGAAGGCCTTGTTCACCCGCTTCCCATGAGCATAGATCACGATTGGATGCGGGGCCTGGCATATTGGATCGGACCCCGTCGGAATCATCAATGCCGCCGAGGCGGTTGTGTCCTCCCCTCGGGAACCGACGGTTTTGTACTCCAGATAGTACGTATCGACGGTGCATGTCGGCGCAAGGCCGAACTGCAACACCACTTGACCTGGCGCGCTGCTGCTCAGCGTTGCGAGCAAAGCCGAGGCCGAGGTCGAGCTCAGTCTGCTCGGCGGATCCTTAATGAGTTGCCCGCGTGTCGATGACACCTGCGGCGGCGGTGCCGGCGCATTTCCGCCACCGCCGCCGCACGCAGCTGCTAGTAAGGATGCAGTGATTGTCAGCAGAAGCTTTGGTCGCAACATTCCCGTTCCTTTGGAGGTTCGACGCCGAAGACGGCGCAAACCTACTTCTACTCCGTATTTTGAGCGGTGTACTAGAACAGGAGCAATCACATGCGACTCAGGGTTCACGGTGCAACCTGAACATCTGGGTCCAGGCGCTCGCCACGTTGCGGCCACTTCGCTTCGCTTTATTCGGCGCTTCGAGCCTCACCTCGCGCCTTCGGAAGACGCGATTTTCTCCCTAGAAGTTTACAAGGGAGGGAGACGCTGTTCTGATCGGCAACGATTCTGAATCGCTTTGAGCGCTGCGGCTTGGGTGTTGTTATCCGGAGTTGAGCGATGAGTATTTTGGTACAGGTTGTCTTCTCGCTGCTCACAGGCGATGGCCATGCCCTCGGGCGATCCGGCGGCGTTGCTCGTCATTTGCGTCGTGTGCGAGATCATGACCATGCGTCCGCGAATTATGACGGTGGTGCGAGCCGTCGACTTGATGGGCGGCCCGTAGACCGCTCGCCAGCGGGGGAAGTACTTGTCGAGCTCCATCTCCGCGAAATTCGCCGTCTCCGCGCTCGAGAGAGCCATATAGGTTCTCATTGCCGGTTCGAGTGCGCGGAACAGCTTTTTCGCCGTAGGTGAGTCGGTGAACGCGTGAAATTGCAGCAAGTACGGCTCGTATTCGTCGATTAGTGCATCGAGGGCCAATCCATCGTGTCGCGCGGAATAATCCGCCACCGCTGCCGAGCCGGCATAGAGATCGGACAGCGGTGGTCCGCCACCGTCCTTCACGATGCGATAATCCAGGGTCAAGGAGAGAAGCTCTTGCCGCCGCCGTAACGTGGCCGCGCTCGGCGTCTGGTCCGGGATGGATTCCTGCGCAAGGAGCGAGTCGAGCGCGTCATAGACTATGTGACGGACTTCACTCTCGAACGCGAGATAGCGGGCGCCATCCCCGCTTCCGAGAAATGTTAGCACCGCATCCAGATCCGCCTCGTCGGCACGGGCGGCAAACTGCTGAGCCGCCGCCCGCGACATCTCACTCGCAGAACGCCGAAGCGCCGTTTGGACGTCGCGGCGTAGATCGGCTTTCACGAACGCGAGAACGGAGTGCCACTTCGAGTTGGCCGGCGTCCACCTGGCGTTGTCGGGATCGAGCGCCTGCACCAGGTCCGGAGCCGCGTCGTCGACCGTTCGTTGAAGCAAGAAGGTCTCCGGCTCGGACGGAGCGATGCGAAGAAGATCCAGTATCCGTGCAGCTTTCTTGGTTTTGGCGCTGTCGAGCTGCCGTTCCAAGTCGGACGAGGCGCCCACGCGCGCCTGCCCTTGGTTCTCGTTTTTGTCGGGCACGCACGGCCGATCGCCGTACGTGTTGACGCCATTCGCGTCCACACATCGGAAGACGGCTGCGCGCACGTAGGAACCCGCGCACAGAGCAAGGCAGATGAGAGCCGCACCTAGTACCCGCCGGGCCCGCGCATGAATGAACGTCAGATTGTTGTATTGTTTGCGCATGTCCGTTGCCGAGCATCGAGGCGCCGCTGGCTCTCTACAGTCATATTAGCCATCCGGCTGCGCCGCGAACGTGCATTCGTCACATATTCAGAGGCGTTACTCTGACTCGACTCCCGGATTCTCGGTTGGAAACCTCCGAATCCGTTGTCACGTCCCCTGTGACAAACCGGCATTCAGGCTCGCCCTTGGCTCTTGGCCGCGCGCGCCATGGCGCCGCGCGAGGCTAATACTCTTTCGCCGTATCTCATCGGCATCCGCGTGTCTCGCCATCTAACGGCCTGCATGACCGAAGATAAATCAATGTTCAATGCCAGAAGATCCTGCGCGGCCCCAACTCTTGCAGAATGGCCTGAAATCCTTTCCCACTCCTCTTTTTCTAACCCAATCCACTTCCCCACTTTCCTTAGCACCGCCATCACACTCTGCGGCGTCAACTTTTCTTCCACACCCGCAGAACCGCGAACCCTCAAAAATATCGCGCCCTCTTTGATCCCCGCTTTGGAGTTCCATTCTCTGAGCAACCGCATCGTCAATGGCGACAAATACGCCGTCGCCCCCTCCCCCGTCGCCGTATTACTTAACGCAGCTTTTGCGGGCCTGGCCGTGTTTCATGCTCCCAAAGTCGATTTGCGTTATATTGTCCGCTGCTCTTTTCAATACTAAAAAACTGTAGATTCACTGCGAAAGAAAGGGATTTCATGATGCGCCCGCTGCCAAGGACTGCTCTTGTACTGATCCTGTTGCTGAGTTTCCGCGCTCACGCTGCCATCCACCTCATCAAGGACATAAACCCGGGCGTCACCGGCGGGGCCGGCGTCCAGTTCTCGGCGCAGATTGCTCTCAACGGATTGGTCTTAGGCACCCTCGATGATGGCATCCACGGTCAGGAAATGTGGAAAACGGATGGCACGCCCAGCGACACCATGCTCGTCAAAGACATCGCGCCGGGAATCGGTAGCTCCGGAATCCAACATCTGACGCTCGTGGGCCAGATTGTTTACTTCTTGGCTAACGACCTAACCAATGGACTCCAGCTATGGCGCTCGGATGGCACTGAGGCGGGAACGCATATCGTCGCGGCGATCCGCGCCAACAATTCGGGCGGTGCCGCCGACGAGGGCCCAATCTTCGCGCCGCTCGCGACGATTCAAGGCATTCTCTATTTCACCGCGAGTGATGCAGCGGGGCCCGGTCTGTGGCGCTCGGATGGTACGGCGACGGGTACCTATCGGCTCTCACCCGCGGGCACGACTGGCGCTAAGGTTGTTGCGACCAGTCAGCGCGTATTTTTCGTAGGAAATGATTCGGCCGGCGGCGATGAGCTGTGGGTCTCCGATGGAACGACTGCGGGAACCGGCCGAGTGACCGATTTCTATCCGGGCGCCCAGGGTTCGAGCCCCGGCAATCTGACAGTGACCACGGCAGGATTGTTTTTCACTGCCTATAACGGCAGCGGAGGCCGCAAGTTGTTGTTCGTCGGCGCCGATGGCAGCGGCGTGCATGCCATCGCGGACATCGGGGAAGGTGACAGCTTCAACACGGTGGTCGCCATTACGGCATTTGGCGCCGATGTGCTATTCAGCGCAAATACACCGACACCCAATGACCAAAAGGTCTTCCGCGCCTCATCGTCCACGCTCACGCTTTTGACGTCCAGCGCGCAAGCCAACGCCGGTTTCGTCAAGTTTGGCAACAACGCACTCTTCACCGTGGGCTCGCAACCAAGCAACATCTATCAATTGTGGACCACCGACGGGACCCCCGCCGGCACCAAGCAACTCGGCGCGGCCTCAGGACTCGTGGTGGCCGAAACCTTCGGTGGACCGTTTACTCCCACGTCGGTGGGCAGCGATGGCGTCTACTTCGGTGCATCCACAGGTAACGGCCTGGCTTCGAGTGGGTTGTGGCGCAGCGATGGAACAAAGGCTGGAACGCAGGTTTACGCCGCTTTGCCGAATGGTTTTTTCGGCAACGACCTCGCTCAGTTACAGGGCAAGATTTTTTTCGCCGCCGGAACCCCTGACACCGGTCAGGAACTCTGGGTTAGCGATGGTACGCCGAACGGGACACACCTGTTCGCCGACCTCGTACCCGGCACGTTTGGTTCGGCGCCGCTGGGATTTATCAGCACCAACGGCCGGTTGTTCTTCACCGCCTTTAACGGCACTTCTTTCACCCCGTGGACCTCCGACGGCACGGTGGCTGGAACTTATGCGCTCACCAACGGTTCGGCGTCACAGGGCGCTGGATCGACTCCCACCCAACTCACGCCCTTCGGCAATCGGCTCTATTTTGCTGCGGATGACGGCACACACGGATGGGAATACTGGAGTACGGACGGCACCAGCGCGGGCACCTCGCTTTTCAAAGATATCAATCCCGGCAGCGCTCAGGGTTCAAATGTCATCTATGTCGGCGGAGGATTGCTCCTCTTCACCGCCGACGATGGCGTTCATGGCTACGAACTGTGGGCAAGCGACGGCACTGTCGCCGGGACGCACATGGTCAAGGACATCAATCCCGGGCCGGCCACGAGCTCAATCACCCTTGAGAATAACAGTCTAATTGTGCTGAATGGGATTGCCTACTTCGGTGCTGACGATGGCACACACGGCTGGGAGTTGTGGCGTTCGGACGGCACCTCGGCCGGCACCTTTATGATCGCCGATCTAAACCCCGGCGCCGGCGCATCGCTGCCGCATTCATTTCGCATTTTGAATAATCAAGTGCTGTTCGTTGCGGACATTGGCAATGGCGGTCAATGGTGGACCACCGATGGCACGGCCGCAGGCACCAAGTTGGTGGCGCCGTCGGCCGTTACCCAGGATACCTCGGTAGTGTTCAATGGTCTGTTGTACTTCGCCGGTCAGCAGCCCCCTGCCTTTCCGACCAAAGGAGAAGTGTGGGTGACCGACGGCACAGATGCCGGCACACACCTAGCAGTCGCACTCACGCCCGGTCAGCAAGCGGTCGTCGGCGGTCTGTATCCTGTCGGTGCACGATTGCTGATGCTCGTTTCGACTGGCGCGAATTATCAGCTTTTCTCGAGCGATGGCACCGCCGCCGGCACATTCCTGCTCTCGAACGATCAGCCGCAGGATGCTCCGGTCTGGAACGGCTCGCAGCTTTTCTATCATGTCAGCGCGCCCGATCAATCGGTGCTGCGCGCGACCGACGGCACCGTCGCCGGAACGCATGACGTCGTGGCCGACCCCTCGATCGGCAACGGCTCCGCGCTATACGTATATAAGAACAGCGTTATCTTTACGAAGCGCGATCCAGCGATCGGCCCGTCGATTTGGCGCACCGATGGCACCACCGCAGGCACGCAATTGGTCGCGGCTATCGAGGCGGAAGGATTTCAGGCGTTCAACAACAGCCTGTACTTTGCCGGCGTCACCAATGCGACGGGCGAAGAACTCTTCTCGGTCGATGAGACCTCCCCGAATACCGCCGACGATGCCGCCAGCACGCCCGCGGCCACCGCGGTAACTATCTCAGTGCTCAGCAATGACGGCTCATTGATCGCCGCAATCGACCCGAACAGCGTCGCAGTCAGCGTCGCGCCCGCGAACGGCACCGCAACCGTCATTACCGGTACCGGCGAGATCTCTTACACCCCGGCCACCGGCTTTAGCGGTGTCGATCAGTTCTCATACACCGTCATGGATACGCTCGGCCACCAGTCGAATCCAGCGAATGTTTATGTCACGGTTGCGGCCGCAGCGGGGCCAGCGCCGAGCGGCGGCACGACAACTGCGACGGGAGGCCACGGCGGCGGTGGAGAGCTGTCTGAATTGCAAATTGTTCTGCTCGTAGCGCTTTGGGCGATTACGCTGGTTCGACGTCGTACTGAAAAGGTTGGCGCCATGAAGGCACGCCACAACGCCGCAACCGGCAGCTATTTTCCCGATATATCCGACCACTTTGGGGACCTCGCTTTTGGGGTTCTTCATAAGGCCCCAAAAAAGGCCCCAAAACCGTCCGGCTGTACGCGAATGACCTCGGACGCCCGCGGACGATGAACCGCGGTGACCGCAAAGGACAGTACAGCATTCGGGTCAACGATCAGTACCGGCTTTGCTTTCGCTGGACCGCCGAGGGTCCAACGGACGTTGAACTCGTGGACTATCATTGAGGGTAGCAAAGATGTTTAAGAATGGAATGCGACCGGTTCACCCGGGCGAGGTGCTTCGAGAGGATTTTCTGAAGCCGCTTGGCATGAGCGCTAACTCGTTGGCGAAGGCACTCAGCGTACCCGCGCCAAGGATCAATGATGTGGTACGGGAGCGCCGCGGCATTTCCGCCGACACAGCCATGCGATTGGCTCGATATTTCGGTGGTGATCCGCGTTCGTGGCTGAATCTACAGATGGCCTACGATCTGCGGATTGCGGAAATCAGCAATGCAAAGCGCATTGCGCGCGAGGTCTCGCCTGCCGTGGCGTAAGCGGTGTCAATTCGCCGAAGTTGCGCCTTAATTGGTGACCTCTAACCTTTCAGCCGCCAGACGCGCAGTGCCACGTATAGCGTTACAACACGCCGGTATACGACTTCGTTGCAAAATCAAAATCTAGTCCGCCCTATATGGTCCGAAGTATGCGACGACTTTACGTTGCATATCTTTATCGTCAAGGACAAAAACCTCGTATGTCATTCCACCCGGAGCGATACGAACTACGACATGACCTTCATAACTTTTGTAGATTCGATCCATGATGGGACCGATTGCAATCCGAGTTTCGGGACTCATGCCTGTCGAAAAGACGTCGCGGGGGCCTGGGTAAAACTCATGAGAAGCCATTCTCACGACAACTTCCTCGCCTGGTTGGGCTGAGAGCCAATTCTGCTGAATGATCACCCGAGGCCTTAAGGCCCGAAGGATAGCGCCGTTGGTGGAATCGCGGTTGCCGTGGTGGTCCAAAGTCATTACATCCACCGGACCGACCGCGGCCGCGACCGGCGTTTCTATGTCCCGCCAGAACGGCTGCGTGTAATCGGGGACGCCTGGAATATCCCCGCCCGAGTAGTAACTGAACTTTCCGTAGCTTAGCCGGATCACGTTGCTGAACGGATTTTCGTCGAAATGGCAGTCCTTTACCGCATTCAGGGGGATGTATTGCTCGGTCTCTTCGCCACGGCCGGTCCAGATCAATCCACTGGCGGCGATGTTGCGGATATGGAAGTCCGGGTAGCGGTCTGGTTGGCGCAGCCGGATCTGATCCAGGAGCCCGGCATGGAGGCCGACCACCGCCTGACCGCTGCGCAGCCGATGATTGGCGAAGCTCAAGTAGTTGGCCAAGGACGCGGCGTCGGCCCCCTCCTTGCAGTCGCGGAGGTCGACCGGCGTCACATAGGGCGGCCCCGACCGGTCGATCAGAATGCCAATCGGGATCAGGTCCGCGACTTCGGTAATGCCGGCTAAGCGGTAAGGCCCTAGCTTGGACGCTGGGCTGGATGGGGTGATTGTGCCGATATGATCGGTGTGGAAATGGGTGACGAGCGCATAGTCAAGTCCGAGCGTCCGCCCAGCTGGCGCGAAGTGGCGAATGTAATCTGAAATCCAATAGCCGGCTGAATGGGCGGCGTCGGGGCGTGCCGGAAATCCTTTCAGTGGCGCCACGCTCGCGATGAACGACGGATCCGCCTCGCCGGCGTCGATCAGCATCGTCGTACCATCGGGCATGACGAAGTAGCTCGCATTGCCCCGGCCGGTGCTGATGTGGTGGATATATAGATTGCCTTCCGTCCATGCCGGAAGCGCCCGTTGTCTCTCCGATGTCGTCGTTGAAGTCTCTGACGCGCTTTCAGGAGAGTGCCCGTCGGCCTTCACCGCCCGGGCGCCAGAGAATGAGAGGATGAAAACGCCGATGAGCAGAAGGATGCTGCGAACGGCAACGATGCGATCGCCTCGACCTAGATTTAAGATCACGCCTAGCGCCAATGCATTTCTGTAAGTTCTATATCGCAATTCGGTCACTCACAAAGTTCGCATCGCGACTTCAAACAGAATGCCAAAGTGACTAAAGACGGCGCGGCGCGGTTGTCAGCGTCGTTACTCGGTGGAATTCCGTACCACTATTGATTGCACTATACCTTCGTTAGTGGCATCGGGCGGCAGGAATTGCTGCCAGCAACGACGCGTGATAGTCGACAGGCCAGCTTTGCGCGCGACAATCATACGGTCAGTACTGTCAACTCGTAGATTGCGTATCCGCAGAACGGGGAATTTTTCAAACGTCGATTTGGTGCGACGTTCTTGACCACGTCCCGGGACTTTCCCGTGAATCCCGGCGACGTAATCTCTATCCCCTAGATGACCGCTTAGGTGTCGACTCGGGTTCTGTCGCCGCGCATCGCCTAGCAGGCCTCCGCTGGCTGATAGGCCTAGTGTCTTGACGCGCTCCTTCGCCAACACGTCCAACTCGACGCGTAGACGCCAATCGCTATCGACTCAGTTTGTCGAACCTCCGGCGCGCCGATACAATGTGTATAAACTTGATAAAGGATACACACTGTGCGAACGAACATTGTCATTGACGACAGTCCGATCGCACAATCGAACTATCGCGGCCATTCAGATCATAGTCAGCTTCGGGCATCGGGAATTCGAGGCGATCCTTTCATTGCTCTCCTGCCGCCGATTGCACTCGCCCCCGTGTTCACCGAGCCTGGTTTGTGTGCGCGCTCGCTCCGTCAAGAGACTGAGTGATTTCGGCTCCGTCCTGGGGACGGTACGGTCCGGGGATAGCGCTCTCCGTCAAATGGGTTCAGCTCGCGCATCACGTCCATTGCTTGTGTTGTGAGCGGCACAATCAAGTCTCTACCCGTCGTCATTCGCTCACCGGGAATATGCCACTCTGCACCCATGAGATCGAAATATGCCCACTCCGCAGTTCGCAACTCACCCCGTCTCAAAAAATGTGAGCGGCGCCAGGCGCAGCGCGTCACTAAAGCGCCGTGGTAGGTGTCGAACGCTCTGAGCAGAGCCGCCGATGCCGTTCGGATCGGTGATGCTTGCGAAGTGGGTACTCTTAACCGGCGGCAGTGCACTGCGAAAATCGGGGACGTGATTCCGCTGGGCCCTGCCCGTGGCAATGGCGTAACGGAAGATTTGGCCGCAGTATCCAAGGCATCGATGATGCGGTTTCGAGGGCGCCGCGTGCTTCGGTGCGGCGAATCGATTCTAACAACTCAACCGTACACTTACCCCTAACCGGAAACGGCTGCTCGGGGAAATGACTCTCTGGACGAGGCCCCTTCCATTTCCAGTGCGTTAAAAAAGATACAGCCGACCCCGGCTTTTTTGGCGAGATACATGGCGGTGTCAGCGTTTCTTATCAATTCTTCTTCGCTAGTGCCGCCGCCCGGATAAACCGCAATGCCGATGCTCGCGTTGATGACAAGTTGCTGGTCACCCACGTCAATAGGCTGCCCAATTGTTTTCCATAGAGCCCCAGCAATTCGTTCAATATTCTCACTGCCCTGGGGGTTCATCAATAAATACAGGAATTCATCGCCACCGTAACGGCACACCGTGTCTTCGTCTCGAGCGTGTTGCAACAGCCGTTTTGCCACTTCGTTCAATACCAGGTCGCCCACGGCGTGGCCGTGCGCGTCATTGATGCATTTAAAGCGATCTAGGTCGAGGAACATCACCGCCAGCGTCCAAGTGTGGCGCTTGGCCAGTGCAATTGCATGCGTCAGCCGATCGTCGAATAGGTTACGATTTGGAAGACCCGTTGTGATGTCGTGCAACGTCCTCTGTTCCAGCAGCTTGTTGTAATTCCCAAGCTTTTTGTACAGCAGCCGCACTTCCAACATATTGTGGATGCGCGTCGTCACATCAACGATATCAAACGGTTTGCTAATGAAGTCCCTGGCGCCAGCCTGTAGTGCACGGCGTTTATGGGCGGGTTGGGCAGTGAGTGCGATCACCGGAAGGTAGTCTTCTGATTCGTCGGCTTTTAGGCCATCCATCACCTCAAAGCCATCCATGCCAGGCATCTGCAAGTCGAGTACAATTAAGTCGTAACGATTTTTCTGATGAAGTGCACAGACTTCCAGCGAATTCGTCGTTGTGGAAACGTCTGTATAGCCATCCTCCCTCAATATCTGAGCTACCAAACTGACATTGGCCTCACGATCGTCGACAATAAGTATCCGGGCGTTGAATATTTCGGTGCCGTTTATCATTGTTCCAGTTCCGTTTGAGGGATGCGCCCGGATTGCGTCCCTGCGCGTTCCAGAGCCAAATCCAGCGTCTCCATGAGCTCGTTGACCCTTATGGGTTTGGTGAGATAACGGAAGAACCCTGCCTCGAGGCCCTTCTCAATATCGCGAGGTATCGCGTTGGCACTCAGTGCAATCACCGGGATGTGCGCCGTGGTCGGATCTTCAGCAAGGATTCCCAGCGCTTTGATGCCGCTAATACCCGGCAGATTGATATCCATCAGGATGACATCCGGCCGGGAGTTGCGCGCAATCTCGATGCCGCGGTTTCCGTCCCGCGCACTCAGCAAGCGAATATCGGGCCGGCGTGCGATGAGATCCTCGATCAACATCAGATTGGCTGGGTTATCCTCTACATAGAGCAGAGTACGCAGCAGCGACGTGTCGATTCGGATTGGCACACGGGCGGCGGCTGAAAATATCGCGGTGCCGTGAGCAGGTTGCCGTTCTGCTGACAGACTCAATTCAATCCAGAACATACTGCCAGTCCCGACAGTACTTTCCGCACCGATGCTGCCCCCCATCAATTCGATCAGCCGCTTGGTCGTCACCAAGCCGATGCCTGTGCCTTCCTCGCCGTTCGCCTCTTGTCCGAGACGATTAAACGGTTGGAAAAGCTGCGTCATCCTTTCAGCAGTCAATCCCTCGCCGCTGTCCGTGACACAAATGCGTATGCGTCCCGGGATGCTCGTGACGTGGTCGACGACAACCGATCCGCCAACCCTGTTGTACTTGATCGCGTTGGACAGGAGATTGATCAACACTTGCTTCATCCGTGTCCGGTCGGCCTGGACGAAGTATGGTGTGTCGAACTGAGGAAAGACCAGGCTGATGCCGCGCTTTTGCGCCTGCGGTTCGATCATGTCCTGACATTCTTGCAAGACTTCAGCCAGCGAGATGGGTTCCAGCGACAACGACAACTTGCCGGACTCTATCAGCGCGAGATCGAGGATTTCGTTGATAAGTTCCAGCAAGTACCAGCCGCCCTGGAGAATCTGATCGATGCTTCGCTTCTGGGAGGCTGTGGGCGGCGGTGAACCGGATTCCATGAGTTGGGCAAAACCGAGGATCGCACTGAGCGGCGTGCGTAGCTCATGACTCATGCTGGACAGGAAATCCGATTTCGCAAGGTTGGCTTTCTCTGCGACGAACTTCGCGCTCTCGAGTTCGGCATTTTTATCCTGCAGTGCCTGATCGAGCAGCGCCCGCTCCGCCTCGACCAGCTGGCGCGCCGTGTTGTCGGTGCCAATCAACAGATAGCCGATGATGGTGTGCTGCCCGTCGCGGAGCGCCGTGACTGACACCACCGCCGGGAACCGGCTCCCGTCCTTGCGGATGTAGGTTAGCTCGTAGATGTCTTCGATCTCGCGCGAGGCCTTGAACACCAGAGCCTCGAAACCCGGCGTGATCGGGGTTGCAAGTTCGACGCTCAGCGCTTTGGCGCGCGCGATCAGCTCCTGTGGATCGGAAATGTCGGCCGGCGTGATCTTGTTCATGACTTCGGCAGCCGTGTAGCCGAGCATCCGCTCGGCGCCGACGTTGAAGATCTGGATGACACCCTTCGCATCGGTGGCGATACTCGAGAAGTTGGCGCTGTTGAAGATGGCGCTCTGCAGGGCCCCCGCTTTGAGTAGTGCCTCTTCGGCCTGCTTGCGCGCGGTGTTGTCGGTACCAATCAACAGGTAGCCTATGATGGCGTCCTCTGCGTCGCGGAGCGCCGTGACCGACACCACCGCCGGGAAGCGGCTTCCATCCTTGCGGATGTAGGTTAGTTCGTAGATGTCTTCGATCCCGCGCGAAGCTTTGAATGCCAATGCCTCGAAGCCCGGCGTAATCTGGGTGCCCAGTTCGAGGCTCAGTGCCTGCGAGCGCGCCATCACTTCCTGCGGATCATGGATGTCGCTGGGGTTAATTTTGTTGACAACTTCGGCGGCCAGATAGCCCAGCATGCGCTCGGCGCCGACATTGAATGATTGAATGATCCCTTTTTCGTCGGTAGCGATAATCGAGAAATTGGCACTCGTGAGAATTGCGTTCTGCAAAGCGCCTGTTTTAAGCGACGCTTCTTGGCGCCGTCCTTCGAATGTGCCGTCCGCGTTGCAAGCATCATCGAGAAGGAAGGAATCGCTTCCTTTTGCGAACATGGGAGGCCTTTGTAATTGCTGTGGATTCGGCCGCCGCAGTCGCGACAGATGTCAATGGCGATTTCGAACAGTAAAGATTACTGCGCCTATCCCGATTTAATCTTTTATTATGCCGCGCCTTCAGCAAACCATCTGTACGCCAACCCACGTAAGGCGGGCGTCGGCCGGATTCGAACCAACGGCGGTCTTCGATGCTTACCGCCGAACTCGCTGCACGGTCACGCAGCGCGTCTACCCGAAATCTGTGCGCTCGCTTTCCATTATCCTTTAAACTAGATAACAAACAGCTTGTATCTTATTGAATTTATTGGTGGGACGGCTGGGACTCGAACCCAGGACCAAAGCCTTAAAAGGGCCTTGCTCTACCAACTGAGCTACCGTCCCATTTGCAGGCGCGCATCATAGCCGAACTTTGCCCCCAGATCATGGCCAAAGCGCTTCAAGCGTAGGA
>Ga0193709_1000440_pt1 | contig 14863 bp, 14 predicted proteins | sample H3c2metaG_FD_160571 | JGI IMG/M metagenome (GOLD analysis project Ga0193709, IMG submission 160571) | Soil microbial communities from a riparian zone of the East river system, Colorado, United States - H3c2 | ecosystem: Environmental > Terrestrial > Soil > Riparian zone | place: USA: East River... | reverse complement strand
GATATGCCTCAGTACATTTCCGACAACACCGACGACGAGATCAGTCATCACAGATTTCTGAATAACTACCTATCGTCGAAGGGTGCAAAAACGATCGACCTGACGAAAGAGTTTGCCATTCTGCCGCCGAGTCAAGTAACCGGCGTGCCGCAAAAAGGGCGGCTTACCAACCTGAAGCAATTGACCGTAGACACCTCATGGTGGACGCGGTATCGCAGCGAAACCGCGAACCCGGACTTCGGAGGGAAATTCCCGAACGCCGTTCCGGACTTGGCCAGGGGACAACATCCGGCCATCCCCCTGCATGACGGCGATCTCGTTCTAGATAACAGCGGCAACATCTCAAACCACTTACAAGCCATCGCGAACACTGCGGGATTCCACTTCGCGTTCATCGAACAGGGCGGCAGCAGCTTGTATCCCGCGCTGGCGCAGAAGGTAACCAACTTGGAGGTCTTGCGGATACTGCTGAGTATCGGCGGCTCCGAGATCGCGCACTTCCAGACTTGGCACGACAAAGCAGGTAATGCGGCCAATATAACCGACGGCGACCTCACATTCCCGAACCTCAACAGTGCAGTCGATCCCAATACAGGTGCCACTGGTGCCGGCATTGCCGACAAGTTCCAGACCAACCTGATCATGCCGGAGCCAACTTTGTTCCTTAACGAAAAGCTCGGCCCCGTTTCCATCATCCGGCCGACCTCCACAAAACAAGGCGGAGCGGTGGCCTCGGTTCAGAGTTTCGTTGATGATGGACTGTTTCTTGACCCCGCAACAAATAAGAACACTGGGATCGTGCAGGTTCTTTTGGGCCTGGCGGAAGAAGCCGATGCGGCCCGGCGCCGGCTCTGAGCCAGGAAAACTCCGCCTAAGAGCGTCGGATTCGAAACTATCGCCACCTGCAGTGTAAGTGTTCGATAGTTTTCGAATCTTTTCGCCGCTGAGCAAGGCGGCGTTGAGGCCGCCTTGCTCTTTCTTGTTCTTCAGTTTAGGGATGTTGGGTTCGCAGCACTGGAGCTGTATGCGGAAGCTGTCCCGCAAGTTCCATAGTCCTTGATCATGCTGCGCATTTGAAAAGTCGGATTTCCAGGACCATCAGTCGTCACCAGAACTCCCTTGAGAGTGATCCGCTCGGCTGCTTTCAGTGATTTGCTGTTGGTCATGATCGAGTAAGTCTGATTGTCTTTCTCATCGGTCAGGTTCATACCGTCCTGTACGGGCCGAGTACAGCCGGTTACATAAGTCTCCTGCGTTTTTTCTGCAGAGTGGTGATGATGCCGAACCAGAAGGGCAACACCCACGGCAGCTGCAGCGCCAACGCCAATTCCAATCGCCTTTCCGGAGCTGTATCCTCCTGCTGGTGGCGTGTATCCGCCACCGCTGGCGCCGGTCCCGCCCATTCCGGGCGTACCTCCTCCGCCATACTGTGCGGACGCAGCGCCGCACACCGCCAACGAAAGTGTCGCAATTCCTGTGGAGCGTACCAAGCAGTTTGAAAACATTACCTTTCCCTCTTTTCTTACTTAGTCAAAGTTGAAATCTGAACCGATACTGCCGGCTCGGTTCCGTTGGTCTCGGCGTAACGCGGACCGGGAACCTCCGGATATCGGCACCTAATAACAACGACTGAGCCTCTCGGCGTTTTATTCCGTCACCGTTTCGGCGCGCTCAAAGCCTTTGGTATGGCTCAGTGTTGTTGCTCGCCCATTCGACAAGCATTTCGGCAGGCTTCTGTTGCCTGGAAAAACAAACATTTTCGCAAGGGCGCGGAATGAAACGGGACCAGGCTCGGTCTACTCAGAGGAAGCACGTTCGCGGGCGGCGTGGTTTCTTGCACCTCTCTCCCCACGTCGCCCATTTTCCAGTTGACGTACAGCTATGAGCAACGACATGAACTGGGGGGAGTCGATCGAGTGGTTTTGTTTAGGCGAGTCGTAAAACTATTCATTAATTCGCGGGACTTGGGAATTTTCTCCTCAATCTCGCGGTCTAGGTATCTGCAACAGCGTTTGCAATTCTTGTACCACGTGCTGCCGCGCCATCGCCGGACACAGAAACGAAGAGGAAATCGCTGATGTCAAAGATCTTTATTGCTTTCGCACTTCTTAGTGCGACGTTTTTGGGAACCGTTTGCAACTCTTATCCTGCTTCACCTCAGGCTGCTGGCGGCTCTTCCGCCCAGCCGGTGAACCCGGTCGTCCAGTGGAATAGAACTCTTCTCTCCATCGTTCGCACACCTGGCGCTCAGTCGCCGACCGTCCATCCAACTCGAGGCTTTGCGATCATGCACGCAGCAATCTATGACGCGGTTAACGCGATTGATCGAGCCCACCGGCCATACCTGGTCCGCCTTAACGGTGTGCCACGAAGTGCATCCCAGGATGCAGCGGCAGTCGCAGCAGCTCATCAAGTTCTTCTCGCTCTGTGTCCCGGATTTAAGTCCACACTCGATGCCGAATTTCAGCAGTCCCTGGCACAAATCCCGGAGGGCCACGAGAAAATCGAAGGAATCCGCATAGGACAGACTGTTGCGGACCGCATCCTAGCCCTGCGGAGCAATGACGGCTCCAATGCCCAGCTCATTCCCTATGTTTTCGGAACTGCCGCGGGCGACTATCAATCAACGCCTCCCAATTTCCCGCCCCAGCCCCAATTCACGCATTGGTCCCGCGTAACTCCGTTCGCACTACAAAGTGCGCATCAGTTTCGACCCGGGCCTCCCCCGGCTCTGATCACTGATTCGTATAGCAATGCTTTCAACCAAATCAAGTCATTAGGCATCGCCGACAGCACCACCGCAACGAGCGATGAGGCGTTGACCGGTCGGTTTTGGAATGGAGCTATTCAGAATTATTGGAATGAGATCTCGCAGACGCTCTCGCTAAACAACAATTTGACGACAGCGCAGAATGCCCGGTTGTTCGCACTGCTTAACCTCAGTTTTGCGGATGACGTGATCGCCTTTTACGATGCCAAATACACCTACAATTTGTGGCGACCGGTGACCGCCATCCGCGCCGCTGATTCCGACAACAACCCTGAAACAGCGGCTGATCCGAATTGGCTACCGGAAGTCGGGAAGACTGCCCCCGACCCATCCTACCCGGGAGCGCATGCGGTCATAAGCGCTGCCGGAGCAGAGGTGCTGATTTCCTTTTTCGAGCGGGATCGTTTCGAGTTCAACGTTACATCGGAGGTTCTCCCCGGCGTAGAACGCTCTTTCACGAGCTTCTCTTCCGCCGCCGAAGAAGCGACGTTAAGCCGTATTTTCGCTGGACAACATTTCCGCTTTGACCTGACGACTGGTCAGCGGCTGGGCCGCGAGGTCGCTGACTTTGTTTTGGATAACTTTTTAACTCCTGTGCACCGAGAAGACGAATCCGACGACAGATGATCGCAGGGATACAGCAGCTCGCCTGATTGTTGTGGTCGGACACGCCCGGCGCGGGCATCAAATCATTTCATTCGAAAGTGGGCAGGTGTCAACGATGCCCGACTTACTCTGCATGGCGCGCAAGCAAAAGCGTCAAATCCTCCGTTTGCTTCAAACCCTCCCCAAAACTCACCAAGTCCTCGTGACATTCGGAGGTCTTGGCGACCGCCGCCAAGTATCAAGGTTTCACGCCTAGGACGGCGACAGATAGTAAAGCGCAAGGAGGAAATGCGACAACAATCAGCTGGAGCGCTTTAAGTTCAGCGGATCCGATGCAAGTACTTACCAAGATCGTAAGTCTCATAGATACAGTTAGATACAGAAATTGGCCACGGAGGCTGGTCCTTATATATGTATACGTACGCTTTGTGGGCGGATTCCCTGGAATCGTCTGGCGCCTGCAACGGCCGCCTTGGTTGGCCTTTCATTCTTCGCCGTCTGGGATTTGATCCCGCAGCCAGCTGCGCACCGTTCGTTAGGACTCCGCTCGATGTTACTTTCGGTTGGGATCCTCCGAGTGTCCAATAGAGGACAGACGGAAACCACGACGATTACTAGACTTTACTGACTCGTAGAGTACACGCCGAGTTCTTGCCGAGTTGCAGGCGTGCGCCAGTTTATCCTCTACGGGCGGGTCGTGAGTTTTCGGGCTCCCATCTAGCTAAAGGTGTCGTTCCACAAATAGATTCCGCGCACAGTCGGGTATCGATAGGGAAAGATGCTCGGCGTCTACTTGTGACTGCGGTCACAGCAATGGCATGCGTCGCGCTGATACGTTCAAGAGCGCGGTACAGTCTCCGTTTTGAGGACGGTGGCAGAGATGAAGAAGTCCGGCTCGACAAACCTCAGATTCTACTTATTGACCGGAATTGCCCTGCTTTTTCTCACAACGGTGCGCTCGTCCGGCACACAATCCTCGGTGCCGGATGCGAAGAATCAGCCAGCGCAAAGTTCTTCAGCTGCCGCGATTGACGTTTCTCAATACGTCGGGGAAGAGACCTGCAAGACTTGCCACGCCGATATGCCCCACAAGGACTTCGTCAAGAATTACGAAGCTTCTCCGCACTTCGCCACGACGATGGACACCAAGAAAGGCCCGGAGTGGCATGGTTGCGAAGCGTGCCATGGACCGGGAAAAGAGCATGTCGATGGCGGCGGAGACAAGACAAAGATCTTCACGTTCAAAAACGCTTCAGCGAAAGAGATTAGCTCCCGGTGCCTCACCTGTCATCAATATGGCGAGGAACACAGCAACTTTGGACGATCGGCGCATCTTCAGAACAATGTAGGCTGTACGGCCTGCCACGATCCTCACAATCCAAGAGAAAACCAATTTCTGATGAAGGAACACCAGCCGCAGCTTTGCTACGGCTGCCACCTTGAAACGAAACAACAATTCAATCGAACGTTCCACCATCGGGTTAATGAAGGACTCGTGCAGTGCAGTGACTGTCACAATCCGCATGGCGGATTTCTGACCCGCCAACTGCGGGCGACTTCTTCTCAGGACAATCTCTGCTTCAAATGCCACACCGATAAGGCGGGGCCGTTCGTATATGAGCACCCCGTGATGAAGACCGAGGGTTGCGTGGCTTGCCATACGCCGCACGGTTCATCGAACCCGCGGCTGTTGAAGCGCAGTCAAGTAAATCTGATGTGCCTGGAATGTCACTCGTTCAACGTTGATGCGGGCGCGCCTTCTACGCCCACGTTCCACAACCAAGCGCAAAAATATCAATCTTGTACGTTATGCCATACGGCGATTCACGGATCGAATTCGAGCAACGTGTTCTTCAAGTAGGAGAGCGGCAATGCGGAAACTCACCAGGATGCCGGCCGCCATTATCCGCAGATGGATGGTGCCCGCCTGCTTGCTGGTGTTGACGTCTCTAGATGCGCTGCCCGCAAGCGCGCAAGAGGAGTCTCAATCGGGAATCGATCAAGGCAACTACAACATCAAGCAGTCGATCGAGTTCGGAGTGCGATTTACGAGTATTGGCGGGGACCAGCAGACCTATGACACGTTCTTGAACCTCCAGCAAGGCCCGCGGTTGCTGGGGTTCACCACGGAAATGCAGTCGCTCGACCACCACGCTGCACTATTTGACAGACTGTATTTCAGTAACTTCGGTTACGGCGGCGATCCGAACAACGTCTCGCGCCTGCGAGTGGCCAAGAACAGGTGGTACAACTTTGACGCTCTTTTCCGGCGCGACGAAAATTACTTCAACTATTCGCTTTTGGCGAATCCGTTGAATCCCGTGGCGCCGCCTTTCAGCAACGCACCGGCCGGCTTCAATCCCGTGATTACCTCTTCCCCCCATATGTTCGATACGCGCCGTCGGATGAGCGATTACACCTTGCTGCTTTTGCCGGAATCGAAGATTCGTTTTCGCCTGGGGTACGCGCGCAACATCAGCGCCGGACCATCACTCAACACAATTCATCAGGGTACGGAGCAATTGCTCTTTCAGGATGAGAAAGACACGGTGAATACATATCGGGTGGGCGTCGATTTCAGATTGTGGGCACGGACGAATATCAGTTACGACCAGATTTTCACGTACTACAGGGGCGACACAGGACTGACCGACAACAACCAGACGTTTTCACTCGCAAACGGCGCTCCCGTGGATTTGGGAGTTTCGTTCAATGCAGGCGCCAGTCAGCCCTGCGCCCATACGTTCGTCGCAGGCGGGTCCGTGAACCCTGCGTGCAGCGGCTACATCGATTATCTTCGGCATGGGCGCACGCGCACGAATTCGCCCACGGAACAAGTGTCGCTGCAATCGAACTATTTCAAGAATTGGGACCTGTCGGCGAAGGTGAGTTATACCTCCGGCGACATGAACGTTAATGACTGGATCGAATCGTTGACGGGCAGAGAAGCACGGACGAATTTGTATAATCAGACGAATTCCGGCCCGGTCTTTGGGCGGCATGTTGCGGCAAACACGGACTTTGGCGCGACCTGGCGGATCAGCGACAGGCTGAGTTTCATCGATTCGTTTCATTTCTCAAACTTCCACAACCCGGCGGAATTTGACAATTCCAGTTGTTCCTTTTTTTCGCCCAGTCTGCTGTCCGCTCCGAACTTGTTTGCCTCCTTGGCAACGCTACCGATTTCTCGTCCCTGCGCGGCGCCGCCAAACGGCGTCGCAGGAACTCCCGTGCATACAACTTCTTCCGCGCCGGACGTGTCGTTCGCAATATCGAGTTTGTTCCTAAAGCAGGATGAGAAAACGAACTTGGCGGAGCTTGAGTATCAATTTTCCTCCAAACTCGGAGCGCGCGGCGGCTTTCGCTACCGCCACCGGTCGATCAATGACAACGACTTCGAAAGGACTACGGAGCTGTTTTTCCCAAACAATGCGAATCGCGGGGACTGCGCGCTTTTGGCGGGCGCCCTTCCCGTGGGATGCACACCCAACAGCGATGGTTCATTTTCGTTTGTGACGCCTGATGCGGTCTCCAGTGCGGATCAGACGCTGATCAATGAGTATTCCGCGGTATTCGGACTGTGGGCGAGGCCGGTGGCCGGACTGAAAATCAGTTTCGACACCGAACTCATGAGTGCCGACAACTCGTTCACGCGCATCAGCCCGCGACAAACGCAGGAGTACCGGCTTCGCACGAAATACAAACCCGCGGAGTGGGTGAACCTGAGCGGCTCGATCACGATTTGGGAAGGGCGAAACAATGTGGCCGAAGTGAACAACCTCCAGCACAACCGGGTCTACGCGGCTTCCGTGATGTTTCAGCCAAACGAGAAGATCGGCTTGGAGTTGGGCTATGACTACAATGACGTGTTCTCGCAAATCCTGATTTGCTTCACCAGCAGCGCGGTTGTCACCGGGCCCTCGTCAGTACAATGCCCTGGAATCACCGGCCTGATCGAACAGGTCTCGACGTACACCAACAAATCAAATTTTGGATATTTCGACGTTTCCTGGACGCCTACGCGCCGCTTGACGGCGCGGCTGGGAGCCAACCTAACGGGAACAACGGGCAGCGTGCTGATTATTTCGCCCAACGCTCCGTCAGGACCGCTTAACTCCACGTACTTCCAGCCGTTCGGCGGAATCGATTACCGTTTTGCGAAGCAATGGACAGGAAAAGCGTATTGGGGCTACTACGGATATCACGAAGACGCGAGCGACGTTGTGCAGGACGCGTTGGCACCGAGAAATTTCCGGGCGAATTTGGTGACGCTCTCTTTGCGCTACGCCTTCTAGAAAACGGACGAAAGTTCAAGTGGAGGATATTATGAAACGAAAACTAATATGGCTCAACGTTCCAATAACGACCGCAGTAGGCCTTGCGCTTATTTGCTTGTGGGCCTTGCCTGCGCGCGCGCAAAGCGGAAGCGAGACGCTTTACAAAACGAAATGCGCGGCGTGCCACGGTCCCGACGGCAAAGGAGAAACCGCCATCGGGAAAGTGAATAAGCTCCGCGATTTTGGTTCGCCGGATGTACAGAAGCAGAGCGATCAAGAGTTGAGCGGAATTGTGACCGCCGGAAAAGGCAAAATGCCGGCATACGGGAAGAGCCTGAAGCCAGAGCAAATCAAGGATTTGGTCGCATATATTCGTAGCTTCAAGAAGTAAGGAAGGCAGTTCACTCGGAATTGATGCCCACCTCCGCGATTGTTGTTCTTATCCTCTTCAGTGCACTGCTTGCCGGTGTGCTAGTGCTACGCCCGGCGATCACCTTGCATGCCGGCGGAAAGATTCTCGCGTTCGGTGTGCTCTTTTTCCTACCACTGTTCTGCTTGTTAGCCGGCATGGATAACGAGATGGAACGTTCGAAGAGCACGGCGTTTTGTTTGTCGTGTCACATCATGGAGCCCTACGGAAAGAGTCTTCATGTGGACGATGCAAATTACCTTGCTGCAGCGCACTTTCAAAATCATCGCGTGCCTGCGGACGAAGCCTGCTATACGTGTCACACCAATTACGCCATGTTCGGTTCATTTAAAGCCAAACTTGGCGGCTTGAGACACCTGTACGTTCACTACCTGAAAACCGAACCCCGTCCGGAAGACATCAAGTTGCACGAGCCCTACAACAATCGCGAGTGCCTCCACTGTCATTTGGGAGCGCGTTCGTTTGAACAAGGAGCGGTGCATAACGCGGACCCTGATACGCTTCCGGCGGTAAAGACGAACAAGTTGTCTTGCGTGTCCAGCGGGTGCCATAACGTGGTGCACAACGTAGGGACGCTCGACAAAGTGAAATTGTGGAACGAGGGAATGCAATGAAACGGCCATGGCACTTCCAGCGAAAACTGCAGACCTCGGGCATGCTGGTCCTATTAGGACTGTCGGTGGAGGCGGTGTGTTTGCTTTGGTCGCGGCCCATTGCGTTTGTAATTCTTGCGAGTGTTGGCGGATTGCTCGTGGTCGCGGGCGTACTCCTTTTCTTGTACTCATTGGCCTTCGTCGATTCGCACCCTGAGGTTTCAAAGACCGCGCCATCACCAAGCTAGTTGCGGGGACACCGCGCCGCTCTGAAAAAAGATTGTGACCAATGCTTTTCTCCCTTCAACCATAGAGTGGAGAGCCAGCGGGGAAATTCCTGCTTTCTACACGAGCAACCTATGGGGCAACGTAGCATCGGTAGAAAAGCAAGGTTGTCCAGAAAGGCACGCTGTTGGGAAGAATCGGCGGGCTGGCCGTTATCTTGAGGATGTGACTCATATCGAACAGATTTAGAATTCCTAATCTGGCAGGCTTGTCAGCATAAACACGAATCCAACGAAGCGTCGCGATTCGTGCCTTGCGTGCCATGCGGATTTCTGATGGCGCGCTTAGCGAGAAAGGGAGTTAGAAAATGTTGGGAGCAATTGCGGCAGTTCTGATTATTCTTTGGTTGCTTGGTTTCTTCGCGTTTCACGTTTCCAGTGCCATGGTTCACGTGCTGCTGGTAATCGGTATAGTGATGCTCGCCCTGCATTTCTTCAGGGGCAGAGAAGCCACAGCCTGAACTACTGGTCGATGTAACAAAGTACTCTCTCCCTGTGGATGACGAGGAGAGATTGCTGGGAGTTTTCATGCAATTCAGTAAGGTTTACGGGTTCGCCCTGGGTATGCTCGGGGTTGTCTTGCTTGGCCTTCAGGCATGGTTCTATATGGCGGCAAATAAAGTTATGAGTGGCAACCACTGAAGCTGCGACACCGAACTGCATGGTCTAAAGAATGAGCACTTCGGAGCCTCGTGAACGAAGCGCCCGGTCAAATGTGACAAGCTTCAAACCCGCCACGGTTGCGAATGCCAGAAGATAGGAATCCGCCCAAACTTTCGGCGAAGAAGTACCGAGTCTAGACTGACGGCAGAATTCAGGCTCTATTGCCTCGGGTTCTGAGAGGTATGCGACCCTGTCGTCCGCGCAAACCTTGTCCCATAGTTCCCAGGCTTCTGGCATTTTTCTCACGTCGTTTCCCATCACAGCTGACGACGTGAGAAGCCGAAGCACCGTCAACTGCGTGAATCTCTCTTCCTTGGGGCTCAAACTCATGTTTCGGCACGGTACCGGATTCGGTGGGCCAAAGCCGAGGAGCCCCAATCATCCAGTGGCGTTCTAGTCTCAACCGGTGCGGGCAGCACGGGCTGGTTTTCCTCGGTATTCAACATGGCTTCAGGGGTTGCTGCCCTGGCTGGCGGCCATGCTGTGAACCCGATACGTTTGGAGTGGGAGGACCGACGACTCCTATTTGTAGTTCGCGAACCCTTCGTCAGTCGTCATTCACGGGCAAATATCGTTGCCGGGATTCTCGAGCAACGGCATGCCCTGGAGATAGACTCGCTGATGCCATCGGGCGGCGTCATTTTCAGTGATGGTATCGAGGCGGACTACCTGCAGTTTAATTCAGGTTCCAGCGTCGTCGTTAAGGCAGCAGAGGAAACCGCTCAGCTCGTCGTGGGATGACCATGGAAAACTTGCGCGTGACCGTTGACATCGTGATCTTCACCGTAACAAACGGCTCCATCCAAGTGCTTTTGGTAAAACGCGGAGTGCCGCCATTTGAAGGTCAATATGCCATACCGGGAGGTTTCATTCGGGAAGACGAATCGCTTGAAAATGTGGCGCTTCGGGAACTATACGAAGAGACGGGAGTGCGGAATGTGTTCCTGGAACAACTGTATACGTTCGGAGATCCCAAGCGGGACCCACGTGGGCGAGTGATTACGGTTGCCTATTACGCCTTGATTGCTTCGGATAAATATTCTCTTGTCGCAGGCGCCGATGCAGCTGAGGCGCATTGGTACGCTGCGAACGACCTTCCTCCTCTGGCGTTCGACCACCGGTCCATTTTTGACTATGCCCTCGAGCGCCTGCGCAACAAATTGGAATACACGACTGTTGGGTTTCAGCTTCTTCCGGAAAAGTTCTCGCTGGGTGAACTACAAGCGGTCTACGAAGCGATCCTTGGCAGACGATTAGACAAGCGTAACTTCCGCCGTAAGCTCGCACTATTGGGCATCTTGAAACCTCTGCGCGAGTGGCAGCGGACTGGGCACAAACCAGCTCAGCTTTTTCGGTTTGCCGCTCGCCACGGAAATCAAGAGGTTGATTTCGACCCGTGAGTTTAACGATGCTCTTCCAGGAAATCTTCCGTCCGGTCCAGCCAGCCAGGACAGAGTCGGCACGATTATTTCGCGGCTGAAAGTGATTGCATCGCTCTAGCCCGGGCTGTGGCGAACCGCCGTTTTCAACCGCTCGAGCATTCCACCGCTTGAGCCTAGTTCGGAACGATAACGGTCTTGTGAGCCGTCGCTCCCTTCTGGGGAACGGAAGTGGGAATCAACCCTTTGGTTAACAACCAATCTAGTTAGAAGTTGCCGGGATTGGTGCTAAGCGAAGCAATTTCAGCCTTGGTTCGCCTCTCATTCGCATTGTGCCGCCATTAATATTTCCTTTTCATGACGGCGCGAGGGAACGATCAGCATGCTCGGCGAGCGCCGATCAAAGCAGAGTGCCCCGCAGTATGACCAATGCAACCAAGAAGTAAATGCAGAGCCCGGTGACATCCACGAGAGTCGCTACGAAAGGTGCAGAGCTGGCGGCGGGATCGAATCCAAGGCGGCGAAGAATGAACGGCAGCATGCTTCCAGCCAGTGTTCCGAACATGACAACGCCGATCAGACTTGCCCAGACCGTAAAGCCCAGCAAAAGATAGTGGTCGCCGTAGTTTGTTAGGTGGAGATGCTGCCAGAGAACAATTCTAAAGAAACCGATAACTCCCAGCAGAAATCCGAGTGCCAGGCCGGAGACGAACTCTCGCCGGAACACTCGAAACCAATCGCGCAGTCTCAATTCTCGCAGTGCTAGGGCTCGGATAATTAATGAAGCCGCTTGCGAACCGGAATTCCCGCCACTGCTGATGATCAGCGGAACAAATAATGCCAGCACCACGGCGCGCGCTATCTCTCCTTGGAAAAAACTCATCGCGGTCGCCGTCAACATCTCGCCCAAAAATAGCGCGGACAGCCAACCACCACGCTTGCGGATCATCGACCATAGACCCACCTGCGTGTACGGGGCGTCGAGGGCTTCCGAGCCGCCTAGTTTCTGGATGTCTTCGGTAGCCTCCGATTCCGCGATATCGAGCATATCGTCGGCGGTAACGATGCCGAGCATGTTCCCAAGGGCATCGGTAACGGGGAGAGCTGCGCGGTCATATTTTTCGAACAGCTCAAGAGCGCGCTCCCGGTCATCCGTTGCGAGCAGCGAGACCAGAGGAGGGTCGGCGATGGCCGTGACTACCGTCTGAGGGTCTGCAAGAACCAAGGAACCAAGGCGCACGTCTTCCAACAACTTTCCCTTCTCGTCCAAAACATAGATGACGTTAAGGGTTTCCATTCCGTGACCTACTTTGCGGATGTGCTCCAAAGCCTGCGATGCCGTCATCTGAGGCCGGATGGCCACATAGTCGGGGGTCATATATCGCCCGACGCTGTGTTCCGGATAACCTAGAAGCTGACGTGCATTCTTCAATTCCTCTGGAGAGAGCACCTCAAGAAGTTGCCGGGTTACGTTGGCGGGCATTTCCTCGAAGAACCGCGTCCTGTCGTCGGGAGGCATCCCGTCCAAGACGTTCTTTACTTCATCCGTGGATAGGGCTCGAAGCAATGCTTTCTGCCGGTCGGTGGGGAGATAGGCGAAAACCTGGGCGGCGGCGTCGCGAGGGAGAAGGCGGAAGACAACCGCTTGCTCCTTCCCATGGATTTGGTCCAACGCTTCCGCGATGTCCGAGGAATGAGTTGCTGCTAGCTTCGCGCGCAATTCCTCCCAGCGCTGATTATGAATGAGGTCTTCCCATACCGACTGCGTCAGTGTTTCGTTCATGTATGCTCTCTTAAAGGAGTGCGCTTGCAGCTTCGTTCCACACCAAGACCAGAAGAATACGTTGGCCGACCGATTAAGCCCAGCTACTTGAGATAGCTGATCACATAATCGGATGCAAAGTCGACGCCATAGCTTTGTTCAAATTCCTCTATGACAGGAGAAGTAGAGTCTTCGCTGACAGAACTCTAATCTGTGACCTCCTGCTCACGAGGCAGGCGGGCCTCTCAGCGAGTGCAAGGCCCACTGGGAATGTATCCAGCTCACGTCAAACCTCACCGCAAGCGGAATACGAAGCAAACCATAGCGTTGCCATTATCAACTCCCTGGGCCGCCAGGCTTCCAGATTTTTAAGTCATCGCACTGAGTTCAGTAGAACAGTCACGAAATGCCGCTGCGCTAGGCTTCGATTTCTGGACACTCCCAGGCAAAGAATGCGAACCCCTGAGTGCTGGCTCTGATCGCTGAGATTGTTATCGCTTCCAGATTAAAGTTGCTGTTGTTCACAAAAGTCTGCAAACTTGCTATTGTGTTTTGCGAATCGTCTGACGGTTCATTGTTTTTTGCGAAGGCTTCAATTGATTGAGTGGCCGAATTGATTTCTGGGCATGCTACCAGAATTGAGTCTATTCCGGGAACGGGTTCAGCGTCAGGGCATTCTACGAATCCGTCTCAGCAAGCCTCGATCAGAAACTACCATAGGCTGACAGTCCTACTATTATTTCTAAATACGCTAACTGCACTGCTATTCATCCTTTTCGTTAATCACGCGGATTACGACGAAGTGTATCATCTTCCGGACGTTCATCGTTATGCCCACGAGGGAGTGACGGCCAATAGCATTCGAGCCCACATAAACGCGCCAGGGCCAACGGCCTACCTCTGGATGGCTCTGGCCGTACGCATGTTTCCGGCCAATGAACTTCGGAGTGCGCGGGCCTCCATACTGGTTTGCTGGCTCCTTCTGGGTGCGGGGATCCTAGCTGCCGCTCGTTATACGCGTTTCCCTTCCTTCTGGTATTCCGCTCTCTTTGTCACACTGGCCTTTCCCCATGCACTTATCGCAACGGCTCTTGTCATGACTGACGGTCCTGCGCTGCTCCTCGCAACCTTGGGAACTCTCATGTGGGTAGAGTTCCTGTCTCTGCCCACTTTCGATCTTGACAGAGAGCCAGTCGGAGTCGCGGGGGGAGTTTTGATTGGTCTCGCGATAACATGTCGGCAATACTTTTTGGCTTTACTGCCAGCGGGGCTAGTTTTTGCTTTACTCCAATGGCGGAAACGTTCCGCTCAGGCTCGCTCACTCTGGGTTCTGCCAATCTTGCTGTCCCTCGCGGCGTCAATACCGCCCGTACTTCTTTTAGTAGCCGTGTGGAAGGGTCTTTCAAGTCCGAATATGGCTTCGGGGATTTCTTACCACAATTGGAAATCCACTGTCGGGGCAAATTTTTGGCGTCCGATTGTCACGACCTTCTACATCGCGCTCTATTCTCTTCCTTTGACATTTCCAGCGATGCGACACGTACCACGTGAACAGCGTTGGCGAACTCTTTTGGTCGCTGTTCTCGGTGGGTTTGCAGCCGTTCATTTCATGTCCGCCTTGCTGCAGCCGGGCCCGTTCAATTCAGTTGTCGGGATCCTGTCGCGCACGCCTCGGGTTCAGTCTTTGTTCTTCGCAACAATCGTGGGCGCAACAGTCTACAATTTAGTCGCAGTGGTTTTACTGTTCTGGGAGAAACGCACAATTCTGTTTTCTTCTCCTCCGGTCGTTTTCTCGATACTCGCGATTATATTTTTTGTGGCGGAACAGTTCGGAATCCAAGGTAACCTTCCATTTTACGACCGCTACGTAATTCAATTGGCGCCGTTCCTCGGAATCACTGCTTTTGCGCTGTTGCCAAAGCTCAGCACGCCACGCCTTCTGGTCCTAGGCGCTAGCTCGGCCTTGGGGCAGTACATGTTGTGGAGGTATGCTTTCTGAACACGATGGCATGTCGTGAGATTGAAGCACGAGTAGCGGAATTGGAATCACAACTCGCGGTTGTTCGTCGAACGCGCCAAGCACGACGATGAGCGACTAT
>Ga0193709_1000439_pt1 | contig 14897 bp, 15 predicted proteins | sample H3c2metaG_FD_160571 | JGI IMG/M metagenome (GOLD analysis project Ga0193709, IMG submission 160571) | Soil microbial communities from a riparian zone of the East river system, Colorado, United States - H3c2 | ecosystem: Environmental > Terrestrial > Soil > Riparian zone | place: USA: East River... | reverse complement strand
ATATCGTCACCGCTCGACGACTCGCGGTGCCGGCGAGAATTAATCAAAATCACTAGCATTATTGGCTCAGCAACTTCCTTTTCTGAGAATCGAACTCTTGTTCCGTAAGGACTCCCGACTTCCTCAGCGCGTCAAGTTTATTGAGCTGCTCGTAAAGGTCTCCGTCAATTTTCGCACTTGAGGGAGAGCTTACAGTCCGCGCATACAGGCTGTCCCATTGCGCACCGAGGTTAGTCATGAAGTCTTCAAAAGCAGGATCGTATGCCTCTTGCCAATTAACATCTTTAGCAACTTGCCCGTGATTGATGCCGTGTCCCCTGACAATCGCCGTTTGAGCGCCAGCAGCATTGGTAACCGAAATCGTGCACTGAAGCTTTGCCTCGAAAGTAAGGGCCCAAAACCCCGGGGTGCCCCACGCCCAGAATTCATCAATCGAAACCCCCACGGTGGTGGGTGCCTTCGGGTCGTCTGTGACCTCATACCCTTTTCGTCGCAGTCCCTCCCCTACCAGCAGCCGCGCTCTCTTTGTTACCGAATCGTTCTCTGCCAGTCCAATGTCCCCCATCGCTTTTCCGAAGGTATTCCGCTGACGCCCGATCATTCTATCTTTCGCCTGGACCGACAATTTGGTGACATCACCGTCGATTGAGGGGACCGAGGGGTCGGAAGGCTTGTTTTCGAAATGCCGATTATCTGTAACCGTTGCGATGTACACGCTACCCTTGCTGGTCGCATGCGATTCTTGCGTCGAAATAGGGAGCGAGAGCGTTCGTCGCCCCGTCACACAGCCTGTTTGCAAAACCACAGCAACGCCGATGAGCGCAAGAAGCGGAAGCCTCATAAAAACTCCTGTATGCCGTTGCGACGGCGTTACGTCCTTGTGGACCGAATCATTTTTCTATTAATAGCGGGCGCCTGGAGTGATAGCACTCACATATTACTCGTCCATGTACGCTTTAGGGTGGCCCCGTAGGGGTCGCATGCGTCGAACGGGCGTACATGGGTCCAACGCATGCGTTGGACGGGTGACCATGGAAGGACACCTTGGGCTTGAGCACAGCACGGATTGCGTAGCTCAATGTACGCCCCGGGCTTGCGCGCAGCACGGACTGCGCAGTGCAATGAGGCGCATCGCCGACTAACGCGGACGGGAATCGCGCACGGCGGCCTGAAAGGCGAGACCGAAGGTCGAGTAATAATCCGTTGATACACCCGTGTAGCGATGCTTAGCGCGCGCCAGCCTCCTCTCCAGCATCGGCCGCGCCAGCCCAAAGCCGCTGTCACGTCCGTTGCTTGTCGCCTTGAGATTTAGCCAGGTTGTGCGTGGCAAGTGCCGCTTGATCGATTCCGTCGCGGACCCTGCGCGGTCCGGATTCTTTGTGACCGGATATTCTCAGTCTGGCGGGGCTGTTCGGGCAACATCACGCCGTCCATGGCTAGTCAACCCAGCTCAGCCATCCCTGGCTGATCGTTCGGTCGGTTCGACGAGATTTTGTATCTCGTCGAAAAGACATCCGCCCTCACCCTCGCCCGGCACCGGCGAGTCAGGCGCGCGAGTTATTCTTCGTCGAGTCGAGCCGTTCGCGCTCCCTGCGCTCGCTCGACCACGTCGTCCCAGAGGCGCGACTCCGGTCCGCCTCTCCGATCTCGGTCGCGGCCGCCCATCGATCCGTTGCTACCGCTTCGCTGCGCATTCCTGCTCCGCTAGCGGACCGGCCACTACATCCCTGTAGTGGCGTTCGCCGGCGTCCGGCCCACCCATGTAGCAAGCCAGAACGCGCGACATTCTCGACTCCAGCACCGGCCGCGCCAGCGCAAAGCCGCTGTCACGTCCGTTGCTCTTTTTGCACGACAGTAGCGTTCGAATGGTGATGAGCGTCGCTCGTTCCTTGCGCCGTCCTTTTTGGTCCGGGGTCCTTGTGACCGGACCAAAAAGGCGTCCGCTAACACAAGGAACCTCTCAAATGACACTCTTCACCAAAACACAAACCGAACAACTCATCGCCAATTGCCAAGCGCAAATCGCCCGCATGGACAGCAAACAACCCGACATCGACTTCACCCCCGTCGTGAAACTCTTCACTCCTGACGCGCAATGCACCTGGCTCCTCACCGAGCTCGGGCTCGATGACATCGCCTTCGGCCTCTGCGATCTTGGCATGGGATGCCCAGAACTTGGCTTCGTCTGTATGCACGAACTGCGGGACCTGCGCGGCCCACTCGGGCTTCCCGTCGAGCGCGATCAACATTTCGACGCCGACAAAACGCTGTCCGCGTATGCGGCCGAGGCGCGCCAGCACGGACGCATCGTCACCTAGGTAACTTTCGGGCGCCTCGACCGCGAGGCGCCTGATTTTGAAGGGCCGCGGAATTGACTACTTTTCCAAGGAGTTTCCGCGCCTCCTTGGCGAGAGGTATCCACAACGTATGGTCAGCGGTCACTACCAGCCATTCTTTCATTACCCGACCGCGGCCAGGATCGAAGCGGGAACCTTTGCCGGCGGCGACGAGTTCATTGACGCGCTCCTCTGACAGCTTGAGAACGAACTCCCCCTTCGATGACATCATGGCGAATATCTTCCCGTTTACCTTGAGGGCGCCGGACCCGAACTCTTTACCGGTCCCCGGAGGGGAAACTTGGCGGTCGTCGGCAAAGGCGTTTACAACTAAAGCAAACCTAGTCTCTCGTAGTCGAGTCGGCGCGGATGTTTTCTTCATAGTGTGTTCTCAGTCTGGAATTCTTCGTCGGCCGGGCCGTTCGTCCGCTAACGCTTCGTTGTCCCTGCTTCGCTGCGGTCCAGTCAGTGCCGTCTCACTGCGCGTCCATGCTTCGTTCACGGGCCGGTCCGGACATCCATGTCCGTCGCTCGCCACTGTGTTGCTCGCCCATGCGCTGGCGTTCGCCGACATGCGGCTCACCCTGCCCTCGCCCGGCACCGGCGAGTCAGAGGCGCGAGCCAGACCGCTACGCTTCGGCTCCTGCAAAAAGGCGTAAGGGCAGAGAGGAAAAGGGATTCGGAGGAAGGCAAAGGCACTCAGCGATCTGCTGTTGTAGCCGAGCCCTGACGCAGCTGCATATAGACGCCAAGGCGGTCAGCTATTTGCCAGTGTCCCGTTAGGCGACCGCCGTCGAAGTAGTACACAGTTGCACCAGACATGTGGATGTTGTTGCCAGTGGCGGGGAATCCTGGAATATCGCCCTTGTGTGTAGCGCTCCACAACCAAGTCATGATCGCAGTACTGCCCTCGACGACGAGGTCTTGAATGATGAAGCGCTGATCTGGAAACGGCGCGCGTGATATGCGCAAACGTTCCTTGTAACCGTGGAGATCAAGCTCCCGCTTGTCCCACGGGTCGCCTGGATCGTGGTGGATCGTGTACTTCGGAGCGATGTACTTGTCGGATGCATCGACGTTGCCTCCGTTCCACACCTCCTCAATGAATGCGGTCAGTATGCCTTTAACACCACCGGTGTTGGCTAAGGTCATCGCTTTTCTCCGTCTGGCCGGGATCTTCTCCGTCTGGTCGAGCCGTTCGGGCATCCTTGCCCTCGCTCGACACGGTGAGTTAGAGGCGTGACTCTAACTCACCTTCCGGATCTCGGTCGAGGACGCCCATCGATCCGTTGCGACTTCCCTATCGCAAATGGCGCTCGAATCACGCTTCATCGACCAGAATTCCTTCGCTGGAGACGATAAACCGGTCACGGCTTTTGGTCTGACGCGCAAGCAAAATAATTGTAGTAGCGCGCCGCCCCGCCTGCGCGGCGGCCTATTTGAGCGAATGACGTTAGGAGGTTTGGAGATGACGAGGATGATTGTGGCGGCTGTCATGGGTCTGTGGACCTTGGTAGCTGTGGGAGCTTCGGACCCGAGAATGTCAATTTCCCAGCTTTACGCATCCAGTTCGACTTGGAAGCGAATGGACTGGAACGACGCTGAGCAAAGTCAGGTTTGGACCGCCAACGGGTGGTTGGCACACACCGGGGAGCAGGACTACGATAAGCGCGTGGAGGTCAGCGACGCGTCGGTAGAAATGGCAGGCATCCGTTTCACGGCTACGATCGGCCACGGGAGCGGAGCTGACTCTCAACAGCACTTCAGCGTAATGCACACGGATGCAAGCGACTGTCGCGAAGTACTGCCGAAGCTCTCAGATTTATACGGAGTAGCGCGCACAAGTAACATGGAATTCGCAATCAAGGTTACACCGGACTACGCATCTACCTTCACCGCGAACAGGGCGCAATGGGACATCGGGACGACTCGCGTAACTGCCAATTGCGTCAAGGGGCCCAGTCCGGACGCGGCCCACGCGGCAAGTATTCAATTATTTTTTGAGCCGATTGCGAGTGCAAAACTACTGACCCCCATGTTCGCTTTGCGATGCAGCAGCATAAAAGTTCAGATGTTCGGTAAGGAGCGCGACGCGGAAGACATGACGTGGTGGGTAGATCAGTTCAGCGGCTCAATAATGCTCCAAAACCACCAATCATTTGCGAACAACGTTGGCCTCTCAGATACGGAACTCAAGTTCTCGCGAAATGTCGGCAGAAGTGCCGGCGGACATGAGTCTCACAGCGAGTTTCAATACACCATCGATCGCATCACTGGGAACCTGAACATATCAGGGGTATCTGATGGCCAAACCGTGCGCATGATAGGTAAGTGCGAGAAGAGCGACGAGATGAAGCAGGCGTTTTGACACGAGCGCGACAAGAATCGCGCCGCGCGTCGTCGCAATGTGAATATTCATTATTGTGCATTCCCTGTGTTCATCTCTTGCTGGCTAGTCGAGGCGTAAACATTCCGACCCGCATTTTATAGCTTTTATAGTCCGCGCCCAATGCGCTTCCTAACAACACCCGCTCATCATCTACCGCCATATACACAAACAATCCGATATTGAGCAAACAGACGCCGGCGACAATCAGCGACGGGAAGGCCACGGCTACCGCGACAAACGCCACCATATAGCTCAAATAAAAGGGATGTCGCACATAGCGGTACGGGCCGACCTCGCACACCGCTGGCGGGACTTCGCCGGCCAATCCAACAAAGAAGTTCCGATCGATGACGATGCGACGGGTCCATTCATAAAGCACAACCGCGCTCAGCGCCAGAACGGCGCCACATACTGCCGCAGGCACCAGTAAACCGTAAAACAGCCCCATGACGAGCACGCACACCATCCCCGAGATGAAGGAGATCTGGCCGAGCATCGCGCCATTGTCGCGAAGCTTGGGGATCGTGAAGATATTTGCGCCAGCAGTCATGAAGTACGGAAACGGAATCGCCATCCATAGGACCAACGCCAGATGAAATGCGGTTTTCACAGGCTTTCGCTAGGCCACTTTGGGGCAAAACGAAGGATGCTGCCTTCTTCGACTATCTTGATTTCAAACGCATTCACTTAGTTATCGCTTGCGAGACAGCCTTTTGACGGCTGCATCAGCCCGATCAGACCAGATTGAATGCGGCTGAGATTTCAATTCGGCCGCGACCATCTTCCAAGCCTCCAACGCGTTTGCCGAACGGCCCGCAGCTTCCAGTGATTCGGCCAGGGCCACACTTAGCGTGGTCTTCTGTACCACGGAAATTCCCTCCGATTGCAGCGCTGACTGCAACAGTTCGACTTGTCGCGTGGCAGGTACTTGAGCGAGTATTCGCTGTTTGAGCGCCTCGTCCTGAAGGGCCTGAGCGTACCGATTGCAAACCTCGTCGCGCAGCAATGAGTCGGCTTTCTCGCCTCCGGCCTGCATGTCGCTGACCACGCGCAACCATGCAGCATCCGTGTCATCGGAACGCACATTAGCTAACGCGGATAATTGAAAGTGGTGTACCACAGCGCGCGCCCTATCCGAGCTCAGCGCAGCGGCAAACCGCTCATTGGCGTCATTTAATGAGCCATGCTTCCATAAGATCCAGTGCCCCCAAAAAACGTTTGCGTAAGGGTTTTTCGGATCTACCGCGACTGCCTCTTTGTATTCGGTTTCCGGGCGAAGGCTTTCGTCCCCGTCGCGTCGCTTCAAAAAATACGCCCAACCGAGGTGCGCCAACAGGTCTGCCTTGCGCGCGCCACTTGAAGTGTTGGCGCCAATCGACAAAACGCTGACCAGCTTATCGGCGATCGTCGAGAATTGAGTTCCCTCCGGCACACGGCTGCTTCGCAACCACTCCATCGCTAGGTCCTGCTCGGCCGTACGAACCTCCCGCTGTTCCGCGCTCAACCCACCCAACAATTTCGCCAAAACCCCCTCATCTGCAACGGTGGCCTCCGCATGCGTCAAGCTGTCCCAGGCGCCGGCGAAGTCCCCCGCCGCCTCCTGCGCTTGGCCGCTTTTGAGTTGCTCCTGAAATACGCGCTTATGGTCACGCAGCCCACTGGCCGAGTGGATCAGCCCGTACAGAGCGCCGCCGAACGAGATCAAGGCGGTAATTATTCCCACCCATTTCATTACTGCAGCGATGCGAGAGTTCAAGGCGAATTCTCCGTTTTCCGGGTATTCTTCGTCTGGTCGAGCCGTTCGGGCGTCGTGCCCTCGCTCGACCACGGCGAGTCAGGGTGAGAGCGACCCGCTCGAACGACCGCACAGGGAAGTGCGGGCTGGGCCGCAGCGAAGCAGGACGCGAAGCTTTGCGGCGAGCCCGACTCGCCGCAAAGAATTCTCTGCGCGTCACCATCTCCGAGCTCTACCTCACCCCGCGCCCGCCTCGGCACGGTCCCTTCTTTCCCGCATAGACGATGCAGAGTGGTGGAACTGTAGAGTGGCGGTGGCAGTAGACACCCCCAAAACTCTTGCTAACGTGGCCTTCACCGTTGCCTCATCGTCGTCAAAGTCGCCATGATGTTGAGACTTGCTGGCTCCAATAGATCCCAGTGTCGCGTCGTTTGGTGAATAAACAATTTCGATCTGGCCACGTTTGACCCTTACCTGAATTTCGGCATCCTTCTCAAGGAACCTTTGCATCCCCAAGATCGGCACGCCATCCCGAAAGACAGGAATCCTGGGTTTCTCCTCGAATGCATCGGCCACCAAGTAAAGAAGCGACTTGTGATAAATGTTGGCGCAGTTGTCGTCCTGTTCGGCTTTGTCGGTTAGCGCGTAGATGGCCTGTTTCCTTATGCCGCCTGCGGCGATTACCGGGAGATAGTACTGCTTAAACATCGCAATATTGCAGGCAGGCGCCCAAAGGGTACATGTCTCGATTGTAACGCCGGCCTTTGTGAGGGCCGCGACTAAGGGCCCATGAAAAATGGCGCCCGCACTATGACCAACGACATGCACCTGCAAATTCGGTCGTTTCTTGCATAACGTAGCCAACAGTCCCGCAACCAAACGTGCTCCGCCCGCTGCACTCTCTGATGCCTTGATGGCATTTTCCTTCATCTCGTCCCATACGCTCTTGCCCGTCAGGGCTCGGGCGAGTGGCTCTAACGCATCGTCCAACCGATCGAGCATAAAATCTTTGACTGAATCCAGCGCTCCTTCGGGCTTCCGACGATTGAATGCATCATTGAGAATATTCTTAATGGTGGTCCAGTAATCGGTGTGCCAGATAAACGACAGGGGATAGACACCCGCGGACAGCATCGCAGGGCGGTAATCCGCAAGTCTTTGAACTGCCGATTCCTCAGGAGTCAGTCCTCCATGAGCATAGAGTAGGATATGTTTGCATTCGAGAGTATCGAGGCCGGCAGGAATCTCGTTTGCGAACAGCCCCTGAATGTCGGAGGCGGAGGTGCCGTAGTTTCCCCCTGCCCTGGGCTCGCCGTTATTGCCAAGACTGATGATATGCGGGCGAAGATCGGGATAAGAGTAGGCTCGAGACTGTCCGGCCGCGGCAGAGTGGGTTGTGGCGGCACTTTCTAGGTGTTTAAGGACAACTGGAGCACCCAATCGCGCGACCCACACGTCCGTCGCATTCTCCAGCCAGTCGTCATACGAGACCAAACCGAAGCCGTGGAATCCCCAATCGTTTCCCCATGAATTTTGGATCCAAAACCCACGTTCATCGAACGCCACTATCGCAAATGCATGTCCACCCGTTCGTGACGATGAGTAAGGAATAGCCCCGTCTTTCCTTGGTGTGTCCCACCCATCGTGCACACTAGATGTCGCATACAAAATGCCGACCTCGGCAATAGCCGAATGCATGGCAACGAGGTCCTTATGGTTCACCCGAAAATAGGATCCGAGGGGTCGCAAGCGCGCGTCAGATGCCCTACCTACCGTAAACGAATCGTGCGCTTTGGCCTTCTTACCCGTTAGATAGGGCCAGACGAGTTCGGTGGTGACGCCGTGTTTATTCCAGCCTTTCATGGCTCCCCTGGCGCTGGATCCGTCGTAGTCCTCGCCCGGCCACTCATCGTACCGCCTCGCCATCACGTAAAGCATTCGAGGACTCACCGGCGTCCTATCTGCCAGAACCCTTCGCGACGTCAACAAATAGTTGGCAACCGTTGCCAATCCGAATCCAGTGCAAGCGCCTTCGCTTCCCTGGTCCAAGATCGGCACTTTAAAGGCCCGGTACCGCGCGAGGTCTATCCGAGTGGGCACCTCAACTAGCGTTGGTTCATACATTCGATCTCGAAAATCGAGAGTGTCTGGACGAGCATTGAGCAAACGAGACGAATGTTTCCCCGTCTTCCCCTTGACTGTGTTGCGCTTCGTGGCCATTGATAGGATCCCTCCTGAATGCCAATTGAGCCGCCGCTTCCGGGGCGTTCATGAAACCAGCTCGAAATGATCCGTCAAGATTTGACGATGATATTTTTGTAGATCGTTTGCTTATATCACCTCGAGATGGCGGCGTCGAGGTTGCGATTGGTGACAGTTTATATTGTTCGTGATCATGACGCTGGCATTCACCAAGCTCATCTTCTTCGCAAAGGATATATACAGTCCGCAACCGAGCGAGAGTCACGCTTGACTGGTTGGCAATGAAATATATCAGATCCCATCCGCTGGCCTCGCCAACACATTTGCGCCGCAGCACTAATTGAACGCTTGAGCTGCAATTCAAGCAAGGGCAATAGGCCGCTAGCGCTGTGGCTCGACTCGGCTTGTTGCAAGAGCCGGAGCATTACCAGGGAACAGGTGGCAGAGCTAGTGCGCGCGCAACTGCTACCGAATGTTAACGAATTGCTTTGAACTGGGAGAACGCGATGTCGGAGATTGACGGGTCGGCGCCAAGCATCTTCGTTGGTTAAACTACAGTCGCAAAGCATTAGGCCCGAGCAATGCCGCATCGCTGCCCATACGCGCTCAGTCGAACAGACTGAGAATGCTTTGATACTTTTCTATGTAGCCGCTATTTTCGCTGTTGTAACGTGGAATGCTGACCGCTTGCACCAAAGAGCCATCCTCGCGCCAGACACAGGGGCAGACGACTGCGGATCCCGGTGGCAGCTTGCCGGCGCGTCGCAGTTCAGCAAGTTGGACACCCATGCGGTTGAGCGCCCGATAAAGCTTGGCGACGTTGCGCGGGCCGCCATTGTAGGCAGCGACTGGAAAGATGCCGAGCACATCGGGTTTAGCGCGATAGGCGGCGCGGATTTCGCTGTTCATCCGTGACAGCTCAATATCTAGCAGGCAAACGGCGGCCTTCATGGCATTGCGCAGACGGGTCGAGCCGCGCTCGAAGTTTGGGTCCAGCTGCGCGCCGCGACAGCTACGTACGACGAACGAATAGGTGCCATGGCCGCGCCGATCGGTGAACTGCATCGGGCCCAGCGCCTTCGCGCTCGAGACGCTATAGCGATAGGCTTCTTCGCGCTTCAGTCCGTACTGGCTGAGCACTTCGTCGAATGCATCTGTGCCCTTCTCGAGGAAGTCCTCGTCGTCGGTCTGTTCTATAACCGCGAGCGTCGCAATGACCTCCGCAGGTATCACGTCCGCGAGCAGCTCGCCCGGAAAGGCCTCGCTGGGCACGCTTGCGTCACGAAGTTCGTCGATGGCGCCCCGTGCGGTGGCGAGCAGAAAGTCCCTGCCGCCGCTAGTGAAGTGCGGGTCAAGGGTATCGGAGGTATAGGGCAAGTAGACAATGGATCGTGCCGTCGCCGTCGCCTGGCGCCAGCGCTTCTTTTTGATCAGGGTGTTGTCGAACACCGGGAACTTGCGGCCGTACACCTTCAGCTCCTCGCCATCGTGCGAAAATTTGAACATGAGCCGCTCGGCCCCGGTTCCCTTGACGTGCCGCGCCTCAATTCCGGGAGTACGCACGGTGAAGGGCAGTTCCCCGCGGCCAGGCTTCCATTTCACGGGTGGGCGGGGGATCTCCAGGTGGGCAATGGTCCAATTCTTCTGCGCCTCGCTCCACAACGCGAAGGCGACCGGCCGGCCGCGCAGCACCTCATGTCCAGCCTTACCGGCAAAGACGTACTGAAGTTGCACATCGCGCAGCTGCGCCTGGCCCTCGGCAACCAAGTCGCGGATGACGAGGTCGCGCGTGCGCCCCTTGACGATCAACTCAAGCAAGTCTCCAGGCTTAGGCGGCGCCTCGTGCTGTTCCGACTCGGCAACGGCCACCGGAACTTCACTGTCACCCTCGCTCTTTGCCTCGCTCGCAGCCACCGGAACATCGTGCAACAGGGGTGCTGGAGCGGTATCTGAGACCAGCGGTGGGTCGTCCACTGGCTCGATTCGGCCCCCGGAGGAGATACATCCCGAGCAAATCGAGATGACCAGCAACGGCAGCGCAAATGAGGCACCACGAGGGACACGTGCAAAAGAACTCAACAATGCGGAAACGGGAGGTAGAAACGACATCATGACCATAATAACTGCGAACGGCGCATCATACGACTTTAAAGAGCGCGTCGTGCTTCGCAGATTATCACTCGAGATGCGCGTGGAAGTCGGAAAACGGCAACAAGGGCGTGAACGCGGAAGACTAATCGTGGAGTTCGGCCACAAGTCCGGAAGTGAGCAAAAACCGAGCTCTTAGGCCTGCGGATACCGTGTTCTGCTAGGGCGCCACGCCAGCCGCCCGCTCCGCATCGCCTGATGCAGTGGACCCGACGCCTGTTGCTTAGGAGTTCAGGCTAGCGATCCGACCGGCACACGCACAAGATGCGTAGGCTGGCTGAAGAACCCGATGCCTGCGACACACAGCGGCAAGGGTCAATAACAACTCAAAGGAGGGAAAGCATCATGAGGAAATTAGTTGCTGTAATAGCCGTGGCAGCATTTGCTTGTGGAGCGGCGAGCGCTTCGGACAAGACTGACGCGATGGTGATCGTTCATAAGTGGGTCGATGCATTCAACAAGGGCGACGGCAAAACTGGCTCATCCTATTGCGCCGACGGAGCGATCGTCATAGACGACTTTGCGCCGCATGTATGGCAGGGGTCAGGGGCATGCGCTAGTTGGTACAAGGACTACGAAGCGTGGGCCGCAAAGGCGCAGATCACGGCGCCGAGCGTTGCGCTCGGGAAGACGCGCCACCTGGACATCGATTCTGGTTACGCGTACCTCGTGACACCGACGGCACTCACCTTTACCAAGGCGGGTAAGCCAGTTACGGACAAGGGCATGGTTACGATGTCCTTAAAAAAGGGTAGTTCCGGATGGCAAATCACTGGTTGGGCATGGGCGGACCAGTAGCGGATTTCCAATCCGTGGGTGTCTGTCCATAGAGGGTTCCGGGTGACGGGTCAGGTCACAAGACTTGTCACCGCCCGGAGCCCAAGGCCTCATCGGCGGTCATTATTCGATGTGCGCCATGGTTCGTATGCTTCGCCGTACTCGGCCCGCGAATTGACGAACTCCGCACACCACGCCTGATCGAGCAACGCCCGCGATCCGGCGCCGTCGTTCTGTAGAGCCTGCACACGATCCTCCAAGACCTCGCACTGACCGCCGTTCACGACGTCCGGCACGACGACGAAACCATCGTGCTCCAATTGTTGCGAGTAAATCATCATGCTATTTCATCGAGTGGCATATAGAGGTCTATCGATCAAGGCGGCGCATGCCGATGTTTGACGCGACCAACGTGGTGGCGTCGTCCGCTGTGCCTTCCTTAATCACCGAGTCCGGCAACCATCGGACAACGCCAGGCCTCAGCAGCAGGATGCCGTCCGAAAAACGTACTGCGCGAGGATAGTAAGTCCAATATTGTAGAGATTGTCCGTGCTGCCCGCGGCCCGTAACGCCTTCCTCGGACAGCGTCACTGTTCCTTCCGTACTTTTGCCGCCCCCTTGCAACTTCGCAAGAATTGACACGTTAGTTAAGTAGTAAAAGCCAAAGGCAACGAGAATGCCCGCCGGTATCCCAACGCTCGCGCCATCTTTCCACGCAGCATCGCTCGCCCAAGCATAAATCCAAGGCACGACCAGGCATACCCCTACAATCGAAAATTGCGAGGTTAATCGAAGTAGAAACGGACGCTGCTGGTAGTAGCGCTCCCTCACCGCTCGAAAATAACCGGCATCGCCTTTGATGTGGTAACTAATGCTCATGCTCGCAATCTCGCAATTGCCGATTCCAAATTTCCCCGCGCCGCCACCTCATACCGCCTCTGAAACTCCGGGTACCGATAGATCGACGTTCTGTTCAGGAACGACTCCAATATCGCGCACCGTCCAGCCACATAGCGTGGGCGAGAAACCCACCAATACTCACGCCGAATGTTGCGCTCGAATTCCTGATACACACTTTCCGGCTGACCCAATATCGACAAATCGATGTCCACCACCAGCGCCGCATCCCCATTCGGCTCCCTTCCCTGATGCCGAGTCGCCATGATGGCCGCGTTCACCCGCTCAATCGCGCCCGACTCCGCCCCGCCGCGCCCCATGATCTCAGCCGCCAGCAAGGCGCTTCGCGCCTCATTGTCTGAACGCCAAGTTCGATACACCACGTCATGAAACCACAACGCCAACTCCACCTCATCTGCAATGACGGCTAGATCGCGCACCTGATCGAATTCCCCGAGACAAGCATCGAGATGCCCAAGCGTATGATAGTACCGACCCCAAGACGACCATCCACGGATGACGCGCCTATAGTCTCGCGACGTACCCTCAAAGCCGCACGCCTTGCAGACCGATTGCCACCGCTCGAGAGTCGCCAATCTCACGAAGCCACCTACTCCGGCAAATTCATCTTCTTCAAAAACGCCTTGTAACGCGGATCGCTCTCGAGTGTCTTAAACGGCACATCCCCTTTGATGTGGCTGAGACTCAGATCCTTCTGTTCATACGCGCGGTCGAGCCAGTTGAAGGCCTCATCTGACTCGCCGCGAAACGCATAAACCTGCGCGATGTAAAACGGGTTGTGTTTTGCCTGGTCTTTAACCATCTGTGCGAGCGCTTCGTCGGAATCTGCCTTTCGCCTCAGGGCAAAATAGGCCATCGCGGATCCGCCTAAGCGCGTGGCGTCGTCTCCCTCCTTCTGCATTTCAGTCAATGCCGCTTCAGGTTGGTTATGCGCGAGCAACACGCGCCCAAGGTAGAAGTGGGCGCGGCTGAATGTCGGGCTGATTGCGAGGGTGCGGCGTATGGCCGCTTCCGCCTCTGCGGATCGGCCGCGCCGCAACTGTACCTGGTAAAGCACGAAGTAACCGCTAGGATTCAACGGGTCCTGTGTCAGGGACGCGTTTACCAGCTTAAGCGCTTCGTCCCAATGGCCCGTGCTCAACGATTGCAGTGCGCCCACAAATAAGATGCGCGCGTCGTTTGGCGCGAGGGCCTGTGCGAGTTTAAGTTCCCGGTCGGCAGCTGACCAATCCCAATCGTAGACTCCATGTATTCTGCCAAGCCCTGCATGCGCATCGGCAAGGTTATGGTCCAGCTTGAGTGCGAGTTCTTCGGCGCGACGCGCCGGCTCGAAAGCGACGGCCGGAGGCATGAAGCCCCACTCTCCGAGCACCATATACGCGGCAGCGAGCTTTGACGCCGCGATCGCGAGCGACGGGTCGAGATCGAGCGCCTGTTGAAAGTAACTCGCGGCTTGTTCGAAGCCCTGCTGGTCGAAGCGATCAAAGGCATGCTGTCCCTGCAGATACAAGGTGTAGGCATCCGTGTTGCGCAGCGCCGGGCGAGAGGCGATGCCCTCGGAGCTCATTTCGATTTGCAGCGCCCGCACTAGTGTGTCCGCGATCTCATCCTGCATCTTGAGGACGTCACTCAACACCCGGTCATAGTTCTGCGAAAACAGGTGCGTGCCATCTCGACTGTCGATCAGCTGTGCGGTCACTCGCAATCGATCACCGGATTGGCGTACGCTCCCCTCGAGCACATAGGCCACGCCGAGCTGGGTCGCGATGCTGCGGAGATCCGCAGTTTTGCCCTTGAACTGAAAGGATGAGGTGCGGCTAATGACCTTGAGTCCCGGAATTCTCACGAGTAGATCGATGATCTCTTCCGCCATACCATCAGCGAAATACTCCTGATCCTTCTTCTCGCTCATATCGATAAACGGCAGCACCGCGATCGACTTGTCCGAGATTGCGGCGACCACCAGCGCCTGCGGACCCCCCTGCTTCGACGGCCAGTAGCGAACCATAACGCCGACGACAACGGCGGCGACGAAGAGGAACGCCGCAGCGGCGACCACACGTCTAATAGTCAGATAACTGGGTTTACGTTTTCGATCGGCCGGATCTCTGACATCAGTCCCAAAACCGGAACTGACCCACGACGAGGGCGCAAGACTTTGCCCCGCTGCTTGCGTGAGCTTGGTCAACGCCGCCGGCACACCCAAGGCCGTCACATCAAGCCACTGTGACTCGCTCAAGAAATACTCAAAAGACCGAGTCAGTGGTGCCGCATCGGTCCGCAGCACGATAATTCGCCGCCGCTTTGACGCGGCCCGCTCGAGCTCCCGCCCGACATGCGGAGAAGCGACCGCGTGTTCAGAGAGCACCAATACAAATACTTTGGCGTCATT
>Ga0193709_1000438_pt1 | contig 14904 bp, 8 predicted proteins | sample H3c2metaG_FD_160571 | JGI IMG/M metagenome (GOLD analysis project Ga0193709, IMG submission 160571) | Soil microbial communities from a riparian zone of the East river system, Colorado, United States - H3c2 | ecosystem: Environmental > Terrestrial > Soil > Riparian zone | place: USA: East River... | reverse complement strand
GACGAAGGCTTTCATCACCCAGGCCGGCGCTTCAAACGTCGGTAGCAAAATCGACGCAGCTTGAATGAGCAGCCACGCCACCACCGCGTACGTGATCGCAACCTTGTAAACGTTGCGCCGCTTGAGTTCGGCAAAGAAGGTGTCGATTCTCATTCTCTTAGGTCGTCGGGCTTCGCTTCAAACGCCGAGACATATCTGAAATCATCGAGGTTTGCATCCTAACTCTTGGTCATTCCTCCGAAAGCTTTCGGGGTCGCGCCAGTCCGCCGCGGCGGACTGGTTACCGCCTACCCACGCGGCTCCCGCTCGCGTGTGTTCATAGCTGGAATCCCATGCGCCGCAGAAGATCGGTGTAGCGCGGGTCTGAACGGAGCGACTCGAAGGCTGGTGTCCACCTCGTCCAGCCCAACAGCCCACTGCGAGTTTGAAAATCCTTTTCCAGCCAGACAAAAGCTTGATCCTTCTCTCCGAGACCGGCGTAGACCGCTGCGAGATCCTGGCCGATGGCCTGGCCCTTTTCATATTTCCCGACAAGCTCCTTGATTATGGCCTCGGCTTCGGCGCGCTTTCCGGAAATCGCGTAGCCATATCCGAGATCGCGGAGCGGCCATCTCTCTCTTCCAGACAACTCGACTGCTTTCTGAAGCTCGGCGATGGCTTCGGAGTAACGCGCTTCCTTTAGATAGGCCAAGCCTAGATATTCGTGCCCCCTCGAAAAATTGGGATCGAGTTCGACGACCTTTTTGCTTTGCGCGCCTGCGAACTTCGCGTCGCCTTCCGCGAGATAGGCGTAGGTGACCGTAGTGCCGATGATGAGCGAAAGAGGGTCAAGCTCATGCGCGCGTTTGATCTCCGCTTTGGCCTCGGCAATTCGGCCCAGATCTAGCAGGCAAAGGCTGTACCAGTGATGTGCGTTAGGATAATTAGGATTCAGCTCGATCGCGCGTTTGAATTCTTGTTCGGCTTCTTCCCATCGCCAAAGGCAGTTATAAACGTAACCCAACGATGTGTGCGCTTCGGCAAGAGAATTATCAAGCTGGAGAGCGCGCTCGGCGAAGGCTTTGGCCTTTGGCAAAGTCTCGTTGGCCGGGGTGCCAGCATAATTTTCCAGTAGCACGTAACTGTCGCTGAGTCCCACGTAAGCAAGCGCGTAATTCGGGTCTTTATCAGCGGCCTGTTGGAACTGCTCCATCGCTTTCGTGAGGTTCTCCGCCGTCCGCTTATTCCAGTAATAGCGGCCTCTTAAGTAGAATTGATAAGCCTCCGGGTCGGTCGTGTCGCGCTGGGTAAGTCGCTGCTGCTGCTCACCGGTCAACTTCAACCTCAGTTTTTCTGTTACTTCGCGCACCAGCGCTTGCTTCACCGCAAGTACGTCCACGAGTTTGCGCTCGTATTCCTGGCCCCAGAGTTGGGAGCCCGTCACGGCATCAACCAAATCCACTTGAACATTGAGTCTGTCCCCCAGCTGCCGAACGACTCCCATCAAGACAGTCTGCACCTTCAGATCCCGTCCGACGCTCTGCGGATCGATCTGTTTTCCTTTGTATCGAAAAGCGGTGCTGCGGGCGACGATCTTCAACTGCGGCAATTCGCTCAGGCTATTGATCAGCGCCTCGGATATGCCGTCGGACAAATATTCCGTGTCCGCATTGCGGGTCGCATTATCAAACGGCAAGACCGCTATCGATTTGGCGGGCGATTCGGTGCGAGCCGCACCGGTGTTATTCTGCGCCGTGTAGCGTCCGATAAAAAACAGTCCGACCGAAAGCAGCGCGCCAACAATCACGACGTAAATCCAAGCGTGAGGTTTGGTGCGTGTTTGCGCCGCAAGATCGACATCTTCCGTGCGCTTCAATCCTTCCGGGGTCAATTCGAACGCCCAGGCGATAACGAGCGAGATTGGAAATCCAATGATAATCGCAAGCACGATCAATCGCATCGCCCAATTCGGAATTTCAAAGATTGGGAACACCTGTGTCGTGATTTAAACTAGCAGCCAGCCAACGACCGCATACGCGACTGCAACTTTGTAAACATTGCGCCGCTTCAGCTCGGCGAAGAAATTGTCGATCTTCATTGGACGCGGTTAGGAGCCCAGGGTGTAGAAAACAAAAAACCAGATGTTCTGGACGAACATCCCGCCGACGCCGACCCATTGCAGCCAGCGCGGCTTTGCCCAACCAGCCAGCACCGCGCAAACGGCGAGCAATAATCCGAGCAGCTCTGCTCCGATCCAGTCGTTAGGCTTCCATCCCTCAAAGTTATTGCGGTCGAGGTAGTTGGCCAGCCCTCCCATCACGGATAAGGCAAGGGTGGCAGAGAAAATAACCCGACGCTTTTGTTCAAAGAAGGCTGGCATGTCGAGTAATCCGCCTTCGCTATAGGGCATCGCTACAAGTGAACAGCTAAAGTAATTCGGGACCACCCAGCCAAGCTGAAGCAGCACTTCAGCAGGTGACCAATGCTGCATATTCTGCAGCTCCCAAAGGCCGAGCCAGTTGATGATCACACCGAGCGCAGCGTTGACCATCGACACCGTAAGCAAAGCGGAAAAGCGCACGCGGTCTTGTGCGAGGAGCAATTGCGACGCGCTCGAGAAAACATGCGTCAGCGCGATGGCGAAGATAAACGAAACAAGAACTGTGACGTGTTGAAACATAGGCCAGTGCTACGGCGGCTCGGAGTTCATGGGCCCACATGTTCTTGCGTCGTGAGCAGTTGTTGGAAGCCGGGATCGTGGCGGATCGGGTCCCAGACCGGATCGATTTTGAGGCGCGCGATGGAAACGCTTTCTCCGGCTGGTAACGAAAGGAGCCGGCGCAGAATAGCTACCGCATCTGCGGTTGCACCGGTGTGCGCTTCGATTTGGGCCAAGCCGGCGAGGTTTGCAGCGCCGAGCAATGCATCTTTTTCCGGTGGTAAAAGTTCGACAAGCTGGCGCGCGCTCTTAAGAGCGTCGCGATTGCGTTTTAGCGCAAGATAACTCCAGCTCAATTGTCTGATCGAAACCAATTCGTTAGGTTGTTGTCGTAACCTGTCCTCCAAAAGTCTGACCGCCTTTTCCGCATCCGCTTTGGCACCGGCAAAATCACCGGCAATAACTCGAATCGCTGATCGAGCGGCAGCCTGCCGGCGATCGTCAGCAGGAGCGTTTCCAACGTTGTCCCAAACTTTCAGTGCGGATTCGAAATTCCGCACCATCACAAAAGAGTAGGCGCGTTCGCCGGTCACACTTCCGACGTCGCCGGCAATGGACATGATAATGATTTTGTTATCGGGGGGGAAAGTTGCAACGACGCTCTGGGCCTCGTTGATGTCGCCTTTTCCATTCAGAATCGCCAGGAGTAGAGCGCGCATGCCGATGACATCGTACGGATCAAGACTGACTGCATGACGACTCACGCGCTCAGCATCTTTCCACATCCGCAGCAATCCGTAGGTCTGCCCGAGGTTTCCGGCCACATCGGCGCTCCGCGGATCGATTTGAAGGGCTTTGCTGAGTTCCTCTAAACAACGCTGCCACTGGCCCTGACGTCGGTGCACGTAACCCGAATATTCAATCGCCGGGGCGTTATTTGGTTGCAATTGAATGGCTCGATTGAACTCGTCCAGAGCTTTTCCGTAGTCCCGGTATCCATAGTAATAGAAGATGCCAAGTGAGACATGCCCTTCAGCTAGATCGGGCGCGAGCTTCAGGGCGTGCTCGGCGATTCCCTTCACTTCGGCGAGTTCAGCGTCGGTAAGTGTTTGAACGAACCAATGCCGGTTCAGCCTGCATTCGACAAGCTTAGCATAGGCAAGGGCGAAATTTGGGTCGCGCGCTGTCGCCTGCTGATACCAGGCTGCGGCTTGATCGAATGCCTCGGCTTTTAATGACGTGTTCGCAACACGCAACTCAAACTCGCCTTTGAGGAAGAGATCGTAGGCCGCCGTATCGGCCGTGGGCGCTTTCATCAGCGTACTGGCTTCCGCCGGGGAAAGTCTTGCTTGAAGAGAGTCGGCGATTTCCTGTGCTACTTCGCTTTCGACCGCGAAAACATCTTTGATGTCGCGGTCATACGACTTGGCCCACAAATGCGAATCTGCGCGAGCATCGATGAGCTGGACATTGACGCGGACTTTGTCGGTGGCCTTCTGCACACTGCCTTCGAGAACGGTCGCGACTCCGAGCTGTTGCGAAACTGTTTTCAGGTCTTCGGGCTTGCTTTTGTACTTCGCGGTGGAAGTGCGCGAGATCACTTTCAAATCGGCGATGCTTGCGAGCTTCGTCAGGATTTCGTCCTGAATGCCGTCGGCGAAATAAGCGGCATTCTTGTCGTCGCTCAGGTTTTCAAACGGCAACACCGCGATTGATTTTTGCGGGATGGATGGGGCCGCCTCGCTCTGCTTGTCGCGCCGTAGTTCCTCGAAGGCGGATCGAGACGCCGCGTAGTTCCCAGTGCTATAGCGACCGAGAAAGAACAGGCCGATGGAGAGAACTGCGCCGACCGCAACGACGTAGATCCAGGCGTAAGGTTTCCCCCGTTTTTCCGTCGCACGATCGGCATCTTCGGTGCGCTTAATCCCTTCCGGTGTTAGTTCAAAAGCCCACGCAATGACCAGCGCGATTGGAAACCCGATCACGATCGCGAGCACGATCAATCGCACCGCCCAATTCGGAATTTCAAAAAACGGAAAGACCTGCGTCGCGACTTGCACGAGCAGCCACCCAACAATCGCATACGCAACCGCGACCTTGTAAACGTTGCGCCGCTTCAACTCAGCGAAGAAGTTGCGCTGGTTCATTTCGGATTTGGCGGAAACATTTTCGCGATCAGCTGCTGGAAACGCGGTTCACTTCGCAGCGGATCAAATATTGGATCGACCTTTAACCAGGTCGTGTCCGGAGTATCGCCGTCTTCGTTCGCTTTTTCGAGGTAATCTATCGCGGTCGCTTTGTCGCCGAGTCCTGTATAAACCACGGTGTAGAGGTACTTGCGGACGTAATGTTGTTGGCCTTTCTCGTTCAGCTTTTGGAGAATCTCGAGAGCCTGTTCTCTTTTGCCCGTGTCGGCGTAAGCGCGCCCCAATAACGCGAGGATTTGCGGATCGTCATCAAGGGCTGCAGCCTTCTCATATTCCGAAATTGCAGCCGGGATGTCTCCTTTTAGATAAAGCGCTTCGCCCAGGTTCCAATGGGCGTAGCCAAAATTTCCGTCAAGTGCCAATGTCCGGCGCAATTGCGCGATCGCTTCGTCGTATCGGCGAGCAATCATCAAGGTGCTGCCAAGGTCCGCATTAATGATCAGCGAAAGCGGATCCAATTCGACGGCGCGTTCACCTTCTTTGATCGCTTCGTCAAACCGGCCAAGCGTCACAAGTAGACTGTTTCCAAACCAATGGTGAGCGGTTGCGTAGTTTGGATTAAGTTCAATCGCGCGCCTGAACTCTTCTTCTGATTCTTTGAATTTGAAGTCAAAGAGAACCAACATGGCGAGCGCGCTGTGCCCCTCGGCGGAAGTCTCGTCCAACTTGATCGCTCGATGCGCCGCGACCATTGCCTTGGGAAAGAAATCTCGCGGCGCGCCGGCGCCAAAAACGGGAATCAACAAATAAGACTGGGCCAGGCCGGCATAGGCGCTCCCGTAGCTCGGGTCGGCGGTAACGGCGCGTTCGAAGTACTGAGCCGCGGTCTTGAGATCGGCGCCGGTCCGTTTATTCCAAAAAAACCTGGCCTTGAGATAAAGCTCATAAGCTTCCGGATTCGCAGTCGGCTTTTTCGAGATGGCGGTCTTTTCCGAGCCGCTGAGCTTGGCCTGCAACGTGTCGGCGATTGTTTTCGCGATGTCGCTTTCAACCGAGAAGATGTCGAGCAATTTCCGATCGTAGGTGTCGGCCCAAAGATGCGCGTCAGTGAGTGCATTAATGAGCTGCACATTCACCCGCACTTGATCGTTGGCTTTCTGAACGCTTCCCTCAACAATGTGGGCGACGCCAAGTTGCTGCGCGATCTCGCGCAAATTGGCCGGTGCGCTTTTGTATTTTTCGGTCGAGGTCCGCGAGATCACTTTCAAATCTCCGATCTTCGCCAGTCGAGTGAGGATTTCGTCCTGCACACCCTCCGCAAAATACGCGTTGTCAGGATCGCGGCTGAGGTTGTCGAACGGCAAGACCGCAATCGATTTATCCGGAACTGTAGCCGCCTCGGTGCGAGCCGCACTGGCGCTGCTTCGAGACGCTCCGTTGACGGCGCTGTAGCGACCGAGAAGAAACAACCCGATCGACAGGAGCACGCCGATAACGACTACATAAATCCAGACGTGCTTCTTTTTTCGTGTCGCCGCCGGCATCGCGTCGGCGGTTTCGGTACGCTTAATTCCCTGCGGCGTCAGCTCGAACATCCAGGCGAGAACAAGCGAGATCGGCAAACCGATGATGATGAGCACCACAATTAATCGGATCACCCAGTTCGGAATATCGAAGACCGGAAACACCTGTGCGATTCCCTGAGACAAAGCCCAGCCGGCAACAATGTAAGCGACCGCGACCTTGTAAACATTGCGCCGCTTCAGCTCGGCGAAGAAGTTGTCGATCTTCATCGCGGCTCTCCAGAGAAGATACGCGTGATGAGCTTCTTGAATCGCGACTCGCTGCGAAGGGGGTCGAGCCGGTGGTCGATGAGTATCCAGCCCAAATCAGCCGAGTCGAAAGGCGCATGATCTTCATAGCTCTTCTCTAGCAAGCGGATGGCTTCGTCTTTGTTGCCGAACGTTAATTGAACCACAGCCATCGAGTAAGCCGGAACATATTGTCGTTCTGACAAGGATTTTAGCTTATTCCAAAGCTGTTGCGCCTCCCCTTTTCTACCGTCGAGAAAATAAGCGCGCGCGAGCTGGGCAAAGTCAATGGGGTCTACGCTTAGCGAAATACTTTTTTCATATTCGACGATCGCTTCCCTCAGCTGCCCCCTGTGCTCCAGCACATTGCCTAGTAACCCATGGGCATTGCCAAAGTTCGGATCGATCTCGATCGTTTTGCGCAGGTGCGCGATTGCCTCATCGCTCTTCCCGACCGTATCGAGAGCAAATCCCACCAGCGCGTTGTTCACGAGCGACAAGGGATCAAGCTCTTGGGCGCGCTTCAGCTCCGTCAGCCCCTCTTCCAGACGCCCCTGACTTTGCAGGCATTCTCCGAACCACTGATGGGCCGTGGCATAGCTGGGATTGAGTTCAATAGCACGATTGAACTCCGACATCGCGGCGGGGAGTTGCAGATCTGAAGCGAGCGCGCGGGCGAGAGACGTGTGCGCCTCGGCCAGGCTGTCATCGAGCTCGACTGCTTTGTGTGCTGCGGCCAATGCTTTCGGCATTTCATCGCGCGGGTAGGTGCCGAGCTCTGGATAAACCGGCAAGAGCACGTGGCAGTCGGCCAGTCCCGAGTAGGCCAGGGCATATTTTGGATCCTTGGCGATCGCCTGCCCAAAATATTCGGCCGCCTTTTGCAGGTTTGCGCCGGTCCGGCGGTTCCAAAAGTAGCGGCCTTTTAAGTAAAGCTCATGCGCCTCGGGATTTTCGGTTGGACGCGAGGCAAGCACATGCTCCGCAGCGCGGCTCAACTTCGCCTGCAACGCATCAGCAATGCTTTTCGCGATCTCGCTTTCGACCGCGAAAATGTCGGTCAGCTTGCGATCGTAGGTGTCGGCCCAAAGATGCGCGTCGGTCATGGCGTTGATCAGCTGCACATTCACCCGGACCTGATCGCTCGCTTTCTGCACGCTGCCTTCCAGGATGTTGGTGACTCCGAGCTCTTTCGCGATTTGCGGGAGGTTATCAGGCGAACTCTTGAAGTGTTGGGTTGAGGTGCGTGAGATCACTTTCAAGTCGGCCACTTTCGCCAGGCGCGTCAGGATTTCGTCCTGCACCCCTTCGGCGAAATAGGCATTACTCTTGTCTTCACTCAGATTATCAAAGGGCAGAACCGCGATCGATTTCTCTGGGATTCTGCCCGGGATGGGTGGCGTATTCGCACTGGGCAGAGCCGCGGAGGCCGTCGCTTTCGTTGATAGGTCGGCAAACCGCCAGAGGAATCCGCCGCCGATTGCCAGCAACAATGCCAGAATCAACAACTCAGTGCCGGTCACGCGTTGCGCCCCGCGTTCCCCGTGATACCAGGCCAGGACCAGCGTCACAAAAAAGCCGACGCTCAGCGCGATGATGACGAGGCGCATCGTCTGTTCGGGCCAGCCAAATCGCTGCGCCACAATATCGATGCCCTGGAGGAGCGCGAACGCGGCCGCGACATACGCCAGCGTCCATTGCACCAACTTTCGTTGTTTCAGGCGTTGCAGGAACTCACTCATGCGGACGCGACCGCGACTTTGTAAACGTTCCGGCGTTTTAGTTCGGCCAGGAAATTGCGCGAGTTCACAACTTTATTTCTTCGATCCTCTCACTTTCCGCACGAGCGCTTGGAATCGAGGCTCTGCGCGCAAAGAATCAAGCATCGGATCGACCTTGATCAGGCCGATCTCGTAGCCCTCATTATTGGCGTAGCTTTGCTCGAGGAATTGCAGCGCCCGGTCTTTGTCCCCAAGACCCAGATAGAGAAGAGCCCGCCAGAAAAAATCGACGTATCGGTGCTTCTCCAATTCGTCCAAAGCCATGAGCGCTTGGCGTGCTTCTTCCGGTCGACCCATTATCGCAGCGAGCTGTCCGCTCAGCGCGATAGGTTCCGGAGCGTTATTTGCGGCGCGCGCCTTGGCATACTCCACGGCGGCGCCTTTCAGATCTCCGCTTACCTGCAACATCTCGCCATAGTGCCAGTGCGCGTAGGAAAACGCCGGGTCGATCGCGAGCGCTTTCTCGAAGACCCCCTTCGCTTCCGTGAAACGCCGTGCCGAGCCGTAGATCCTGCCTTGATCAACCAGATTCACGGCCGAGAAGGGGTCGAGTTCAGTTCCCAGTTTACTTTCGGCGATGGCTTCAGCGAACTGCCCCTGTGACTCGAGCGTGCCGCTGAACCAGTGGTGGGCGCCCGCATAATTCGGATTCAACTCGATGGCACGCTTGAACTCCCGCGTCGCTTCGGCAAAGTCGACGTCGTAATCCATCGCGATCTTGGCTAGCGCATTGTGCGCTTCGGCAAGGTTAGGATTTAGCTCCAAGGCTTTCAGCGCGGCGACCCTGGATTGCGGACGCGTTTGGCTGGGGTAGGCGCCGGTATAACGGGGAAGCAGAATCAGGGCTTCGCTCAGCCCTGCGTAGGCGGCCGCGTAATTTGGATCGCGCGCGATAGCCTGATGGAAGAATTCGATCGCGCGCGGCAGGTTATCGTCGCGACGCAAGGCGAGGAAGTGGCGTCCCTGCACAAACAAGTCGTGCGCCGCTGGATCTTCCGTGGGCCTGCTCGAAATCGCCCTTATTTCCGAGCCGGTGAGCTTGGCCTGCAGAGTGTCCGCGATCGTCTTGGCCACCTCGCTTTCGACCGTAAAGAGATCCGTCAGCTTCCGATCATAAATTTCAGCCCATAGATGGGCGTCAGTAACCGCATTGATCAGCTGCACATTGATCCGAACTTGGTCGTTAGATTTTTGCACGCTGCCTTCCAGGATGTTCATCACCCCGAGTTGCTTCGCGATGTCGCGCAGATCAGAAGGCGCCGCTTTGAACCGCTGGGTCGAGGTGCGTGAGATCACCTTCAGATCGGCGACCTTGGCCAGTCGCGTCAGAATTTCATCCTGAATGCCCTCCGCGAAAAAGGCGTTGCCCTTTTCCTCGCTCAGATTGTCGAACGGGAGAACCGCGATGCTTTTTTCAGGAATGGCAACTCCGTCGACCGTCGGTGTCGCTCCGGCCTTGGAAGTTGAACGCAGCGATTTCAAAATCGCGGGAGTAAAGATAAGGATGGGAACGCCGAGGCAAATTAAGACGATCAGGGAGGTGAGTACGATTTGACGAGCAGTTACTCGTTTTTCCGAGGAACGAGACGCTTTCTTTGCCGCGGCCAACCGCGCTGGAAACGCATGGTTGCCGACCTCATTTGTGAAAAGGTTAACGACGGAGACGCGCGCTCCGTGTTTGACTTCAAATTCGCCCAGTTCCTGCAAACGCGACCGCCATTGTGGATATTGTTCGAGATCGTCCGCGACCCGCTTGGAGAGGAGAATGTGACCGGCATCGCCGCAATCCATCACCCGTTGCGCCATATTAATGCCGGCGCCGGCAATGTTGGACTGTTCGTTCAGGTCGGTGACCTCGTTGACCGGACCGCTGTGAACACCCATGCGCACGCGAATTTCGGGATGACTCTTCAGCGCTTTTGCGATTTCCAGCGCGCACAAGACCGGCGCTTCGAGATTATTGCGAAAGACGAGCGCGCCACCATCACCGGTGGGGAGCCGCAGGAGCTTGCCTTCCGCTTCCGCCAGCCGGACCTGCTCGGTCCCGCGCACGATCTCTTTCAGCGTTTGAATCTGATTGCTCTGCTCAGTGATAAGCAATTTGGAGTAACCGACGATGTCGATGAACAGGACATGCCCGATCTCGAATTTTACATCTGAAAATTGAGACGGCACGGGATCCATTACCGCTTCGCGTATTCCGCTTTCGCCTGTTTCAGAATTGGAATGTCGGGGTCGGCGTCTTTCCAAAGAGTGAAGAAATCCTCGTAGGCAGATCTGGCCTTGGCTGAATCGCCCGTAGCCGTGTAAGCGCGTCCAAGTCCTAAATGGGCCAGCGCCCCAATTGGTTCATTCCCCACTATGCCGGCATGATCGAGAATCTTTTGAAATTCGCCCGCGGCGGCGGCGCCGTTCTTCGCTTCGAGATAAGCGCGGCCCCGTAGATAAATGGGATAAAGCGCAAAGGTGAAGTCCTCGTTTGTGTGTCCCAGTTCATAAGGTGCCGCCGCGGTCAGAGCATCCAGTGCGGCCTGCGCATTTCCGCTATTGAGGGCGAGTGCTGACCGAGCCATCGGCAGATATCGAGTTTGAACAACCGTGTTTCGCGGGAATCGCTTTGTTAGGTCCTCAATCGCCCGATTAGCGTCGTCGGTGTTGCCTGCGAGGGCGAAAGCGATGGCGGAAAATCCTTCCCCATGCTTTCCTTTTACTGCTGACAGAGCGGATTGCGCATCTGCTTTAGCAAAGTCGGCTAATCCGACTAGTGCTTCGCGAAGGGCATTGTGTCCCTCGTACTCTGCCGCAGTTTCATTTTCCTGCGCTCGTCGCGCCGAGTCGGCCGCGCGGCGCGTGAGTTCGCGAGCTTGGCCAAACTGGCCGTGATCCGCTGCGGTCTCGGATTCGACGAAAAACATTTGATCCTCCACGCCAGGAATTCCCTGAGTCGCGGTCGCTTGTTGCGCCATACCGGCAGGATTGTTCTGGAGAAAATCGACGACGTAGAGAATGAGCGGATACCAGGGAGAATTGAGCTTCTTCGCCCGCGATTGCTCAGCCGCGGCTTTCGCTTGATCGAGCCGGCCCAAGTACTGGTCGCAATACATCAAACTGACGTAATTGTTTGAACTGTCGGGATTGATCTCAAATGCTCGCTTCGCCGCCACGTCGGCCCTGGCGTAATCTCCGCATATGAGATGGATGTACCAAAGCATGATTTGCACACCCTCGTCGCGCGGATAGGTCTGCGCCGTTAACTCGTAGGCGCGACGGGCAGCCTCAAGGTTTCCGGTCACGACGATTTCGTAGAATGCTGCGATGTTGAGTTTTTCGTGGTCGCTTGTGCGTTCGCGGAGGTCGTAGGCCTTGCGCGTATACTGGGCGGAGAGGGTCAACTCGCCTTGAGGTTGATAGCAACCGCCTAACATCAAGTAGGCCATGGCGAAATTTGGATCGAGGGCGACCGCGCGCTGAAAGAACGTGATTGCGGCCAGATAATCATTATCGACATCGGTCGCCTTGTTGCCCATCGCGTAGGCTTGGAGCGCCTCCAGCGACGAAGTCGTGATATCTTCCGGCAATGCGTCGTACTTCCGAACCGATGCCAGCGACTCGCCCAGCCCTTTCCGCATTTTGGTTGCGGCCCGCCCGAGCGCATTCAGGACCTGCTCCTTTCCCGGTGCGGTCTCCTGTTGTTGCGAAAGCAAATTTCCATCCCGGCAATTCACTGCCTTCAGGGAGAGGACATACTCCGAACCGAGGAGGGAAATGGAGCCTTCGATCGTGGCAGCCGCGCCGACGCGTTGGCCAACCTGGCGCGCGAGCTCAGGCGTGAGCCGTCCGTCCTTCGGCTGTGACATCAACGCGAGAGTCTGCGCGATGCGCTGGTCCGAAATGAGACTTAGAAACGGCGATTGCTCCAGTTGCGAACCGAGCCCTTGCCGCAAGGTGCCGTCGAACACGGGATCACCGGTGGTGTTGGTGAAGTCCGCCAGGACGATCGTGTCCTTATCGGTCAACGCCTTGCTTTGACGCGAATAGTAATAAAGTCCACCTGCTCCTATTAAGATCACGAGCAGGGCAGCCACCGCGATCGTCCAGAACTTGGTTGCTCGAGCCGCTTTCGCCTGGCGGAGTTTCTGCGGAATCTGTCGATTTCCAGTTTCATCGTCGTGGAAGTTAACCAGAGAGACTTTGTGACCGTGTTTTACTTCGCATTCTCCCAGCTCGTGCAGGTAAGGCTTCCAATGCGGATAGTGCTCCAAGTCTTCGGCCACGTGCCGCGAAAGAAGAATGTGACCGGCGTCGCCACAATCCATCACGCGCTGCGCAATGTTAATGCCGGCACCGGCGATGTTGGCTTGCGCGTTCAGATCGGTGATTTCATTCACCGGACCGCTGTGGATTCCCATTCGGACCCGAAGTTCGGGATGATTCTTTAGCGCCTTGGCAATTTCCATGGCGCAAAGAACCGGCGCTTCCGAGGTGTTGTGAAAAACCAGTGCGACGCCATCGCCGGTCGGCAGACGCAGCAATTTGCCTTCGGCTTCGGCGAGACGGAATTGCTCAGTCCCACGCACGATCTCTTTCAGCGTTTGAATCTGATTGCTCTGCTCGGTGATGAGCAACTTCGAGTAACCGACGATGTCGATGAACAAGACGTGCCCGATCTCGAACTTCAATTCTGAAGGAGAGTCGGCTGACATGGCTACTCGTGAGGCCCAACCAGTTCTTTGCCTGCTAGCAGCTGTTGAAAACCGGGATCGTTGCGGATCGGGTCCCAGACCGGATCGATCCTCAGTCGCTGAATCGAAACGAAAAGGCCCGCCGGAATCGAGAGCAACTGGCGCAGATTTCCGATCGCTTCGTTTGTCTCGCCTGTCTGTGCCTCGATCTCGGCCAGTCCGGACAAGAAATACGGGCCGCCGATGGCATCTTTTCCGATGGGTAACGATTCACTCGCTTGATGGGCGAGATGGAGTGCTTCCGCCTTATGCCCGAGTGCGAGGTTCACCCAGGCCAATTGCATCATAGCGGAGCCATCCTGCGGTCGTTCATGCAATCTGGCCTCGAGTAAGGCGCGCCCCTTCTCAATCTCCGGTTGAGCACCGGCGGCGTCGCCCGCCAGAAAATGAATCGCTGCGCGCGCAGCGGGTCGCATGCGGCTTTCATCAGGATCGGCTGTCTCATTTTCCCAATCCCTCAGTGCGCCAGCAAAGTCATGTTCGAGGACATGAAGGTAAGTCCCTTCCCCGATAACGGCGGATGCGTTCCCGATCACCACTTTGTTGACTAACCGCAGATCCGGGGGAAAGGTGCCCAGCGCCCGTTTTGCATCGGCGATGTCGCCTGTTCCATTGACGTCACTAGTAACCACCTGCCGCATGCCCAAGATATTGTGTGGATCCAGCGCCAGTGCTCGCAAACCAAGGCGTTTCCCCTCCGACCACATTCGCAAGTTCGTGTAGACCGCGCCTGTGTTGGCCACGAGCGAAGCATCGCGCGGATCGTGTTCTTGGCATTTGGTCAATGCCGATAAGGCGCGTTGCCAATCACCCTGGCGACGATGCACATAGGCGGAAAACTCCAGCGCTCTTAAATTGTTCGGTTGCAATTCGAGGGCGCGCTGAAATTCCTGCAGAGCCTGATCGTATTGACGATAACCAAGGTAGTAGAAATTCCCGAGAGCCATATGAGCGGCCGCCAGATTCGGCCCGAGAACCAGGGCGTGCTCAGCCAGGCTTTTCACCTTGGCCAACTCTGTTTCGCTTAACCTGGTTACGAACCAATGACGATTCATCCTGCTTTCGACGAGGCGGGCGGCGGCGAGGGCAAAGCTCGGGTCGTGGTCCAGCGCCTGTTGGTAAAAGACGGCCGCCCGATCGAACGACTCGGCCCTAAGCGAGCCTTCCGCTTCCCGCTCCTCGTACTCGCCTTTCAAAAAAAGATCGTAAGCCTCCGCATCCTTTGTCGGGGCTGCCGCGAGAGAGTTGGCCTCATTGGGCGAGAGTTTCGCCTGCAACGCGTCCGCGACTTCCTGTGAAACCTCACTCTCTACCGCAAAGACGTCCTTGATATCGCGGTCGTAGCTCTTGGCCCAAAGATGTGAATCGGCGCGAGCGTCAATGAGTTGAACGTTAACCCGCACTTTCTCACCGGCTCTCTGCACCGTGCCTTCCAAGATCTTGGCCACGCCGAGTTGTTGCGAGACGGTCTTCAGATCTTCCGGCTTGCTCTCGTACTTCGCTGTCGAAGTTCGCGAGATAACTTTAAGGTCCGCGATACTGGCAAGCTTGGTCAGAATCTCGTCCTGAATGCCTTCGGCAAAGTAGGCGTTCGATTTGTCGTCGCTGAGGTTATCGAATGGAAGGACTGCGATACTTTTTTCGGGGATGGAGGGTCGAGCTCCTGCGAGACCGTCAGGATTCGGCGTCGCCGGAGCTCCGCCCTCCACCTGGGGTGAAGCCGGATTTTTGTGCGGCAGGGTTGTCCACCACCAGCCGATGCCGATGATGAGTAACAGGATGATT
>Ga0193709_1000437_pt1 | contig 14915 bp, 11 predicted proteins | sample H3c2metaG_FD_160571 | JGI IMG/M metagenome (GOLD analysis project Ga0193709, IMG submission 160571) | Soil microbial communities from a riparian zone of the East river system, Colorado, United States - H3c2 | ecosystem: Environmental > Terrestrial > Soil > Riparian zone | place: USA: East River... | reverse complement strand
TGTCGTGGTGCGATCAAAAGCGGAGAGGCTGTGCTGTCAAAACCGGAAAGTGTGCGAGCAAAAGCGGAATAATGCATGCTCGTCCGACTTTAGCATTGCTGTGGTTAAGAGCTGCGATGAAGTTATGGCGCTTCAGCGGAGGATAGGGCTCTGCGGGGACGCAACCTGAGCGCCGTCTGAAGGCTTGCAAACGGCAGTCGGGCTGGCTGGTCCAGCCCGGCATGCCCCTGCCGTTTCAAGCTTCAAAGCGAAAAATCCATTCTCCTGTGTTATTCTCGGCTCGATGAAAAACCACAACTAATCAAACGACTACCGGCTCCCTTCATCCGCCAACTTTTAGCCAGCCATCGGGCGTTGGAACTCTCGGCCCAGGAAGCTGCCAAAGAACTTGGACTCTCCAGTAGCCGCTTCTACGAACTGTTCAGCGAATATCTGCGCGCCTGTTCCGCTGGATGCGTTAACACCTGGTCTCCAGGAGCTTCTGGCGGAGACCACAGTCCAGACTGGCCTTTAGAGGTCGGCAACCTGCTTAAAAAATTGCTTTCCTCTAAACCGCCGTCCTCCTACAGCGCTGCGGCGAGCGAACTTCTTCGTCGGCTCGATTTCAAAACCGACCGTGCCAGCGTTCGCCGCTGGGCCCGACAAAATCAATTGGCTCCAGATACTGGCTTCAAAACCAAACCCAAACCGGTCAAACGCTGGCAGGCCCGTGACTTGGGCGCTCTCTGGCAATATGATGCCTCGCCTCACTGCTGGCTGCCTGGCCAATCCGATAAACAGGTTCTCCTGGATATACTGGATGATGCGACCCGCTATAACACCGGGGCTCGCCTCTATCCTGCCGAAACTCTGCTGGCGCATCTGGATTTTCTGTCGCGGGTTTTCAGTATCCACGGCCTGCCTTTGGCGCTTTACGTGGACTATCACTCGTTCTTTTTCACCCACAGCCCAGATGCTTTTACCCAACTGGGGGCCACCCTCCATTTCTATGGCGTCGCTCTGCTCTATGCTCCTACCCCTCAAGCTAAAGGCAAAATCGAACGCCGACACGATTTCTGGCAAAAACGTCTTCCCGCTTTATTGGCTGCCGATGACATCCGAGACTTGGAACCCGCCAATCTATTGCTGGACCAACTCCTGCCTCATGTGAATGCCAACGAGGTCCATCGCGAGTTGGGCATCACTCCACAAGCCGCCCGAACTCAAGCCCTTGCAGAAAAACGCTCCGTGCTTCGCCCTATGCCCGCTTGTCCGTGGTGGCCCTACGTTTGGAGCCTCCGAACCAAAGTCCGTGTCGGCGACGACGGCAAAGTACCAATCGGTTCCCAACGGGTATCCATCAATGCTCCCACCCGATCCTCTGTCATTCGCTGTTTGCGCCCCGACGGAGATATCTTCTTCCTTCGCTACCCGCCGGATCCCAAATCTACCCCGGTTGTCCTACTCCATCATCCTGTCTTCTAGGCCTTCCGGTTTTGCTCGCACACAAAATTCCGGTTTTGAAAATTACACGACATAGTCCTTGTAACTCTTTGCCAACGTGGTCAAATCAATTTCGGAGTGCTGACCTTGCAGTGTGGAGGGCCAACACAGGAATAACTGGAAACTGTTGAGCTACGTCTAACCTATGAAAACACCAAAAATCGTATCATCTCTATTCCTCGTCATCTCAACGCTTACCGCTTTCGGCGATTGGGAACTCTATGGTCCCGTCACTCCCTCATTTCCAGGCACATTCTGGTCATTGTCTCGGGGCATGTCCGGCCCGCCTGCTCCATGCGTGCCGTTCATCTTTTCTGATGCACCCGTTTACGGGATTGTCGGCAAGCCCGGCAGTTATGTGTATGACGACAGCGACAACCCGGGTCATACGCAACTCAGTGCGAACAGTTTTTCAAGCGCGTTTCCGTCTGGTCCCGGTGGCGGAGATTTTGTTGACCCATGGGCCTCCTGGGACACTCTGAGAAACATTGAGAAGTTCATGCCGCAGACATTCTCGCTCATTGACACGAACGATGCCGCCTCAAACGACACAAATCTATACAACTTCCTTATCTCGTTTCCCGACGACACCAATACCTATCCGACCCTTCAAATAAAGCTCTATGGAGCCAATGCGGTTATCATCAAGGCTAATCACTTCGATTATTCTGCTGAGACAGACCGAGACTTTGCCCTACTTGTCTCTGACTCTCCAGACAGAGCGACATGGAAAAGTATCAACCTTGATGGCTCCTCAGACAGTCAGGACGGCTGGCGCGTGCAGGGCCTTGTGTCAAATTGGAAAGTGACCGACCCTATGTTTATGATAGTTTCTAACATCCTCGCCTCCCGCGAGGCAGTCTTTCGCGCAATCCCGTACGGCGGCCCACAGGTCGTATTGAGCGGAGCGAGCGACTATGACACGGTCAGCAATACGTTAGCTCTGCAAGCAACGATTAACGATTTAAGTGGAACTACGAATGAGCAATTTGCCGTTACGGTCAACGGATTGCCTGCACGATACACCATTAGTTCAACCAACACATTCAATATCGATACGCACTATGCGGCCAATAGCAGCGTGTCCGGATACTACAACGAGATTGATGTCACTATCGGAAACACGAACGCACTGGTCTCGGACGGTTCGATATTTACAGCGGATACAGCATCGGTCTTTGAAACGACTACAAGCAAAACATTGGATTTTGAAAATCGCGTGTACGTTGCCTTTGCAAGCGATATGTGCTCGCCCGATGTCGGAACTAACTATATCGTTTTCGGCGTGGACCAAGGGCAGAACGTCAATGCGGTTATCAAAGACCCCGCAACGGGTAGAATCGTGGTGAGCAATTCAACGTCTGTTTCCTTCCCGATGACGGTAGGAGTGCCGTGGGACTTCAAGGAAACGAACGGCGTGCCATATACAAACGATACCTACACCGTGACTTTTGCGGCCCAGGCGGGAGCCACAACGCTCACGGTGACCAATCGAATTGATCGCCACGGGGTACGGAATGCGGCAGGCACCATTCTGACCTATGAGGAAGAAGACCCAACCACCTCTGCCGGCCCCTATCTCAATTCACAAGCAAACACGTGGATTGGCGGCTTGGCTGTGGGGCTGTATGAAGGCCTTTATTACAACGACTTCGCCTCCCTCACGCAGTATTACCCGTGGCAGATAGGAACCGATCGAGACAATCCGACGTGGACTTCATTCCCGTATGTGTTGACTAAAGCCAACGAATTGAGTTGGCCCGACCAAATTCATTACAGCCTGACAAATCGACTTTTCTCAGACTTTGGTTACTACGCGGGACATGGCAGCGGGTCTGGCATTGGCGGTGGACCTAGCGGAACCTCTTGGGTTACTAACTGGATTGGAACAAGCGATGTAAATTTGTGGTGCATCCAAGGCGCAAGTAGCAGTTCAAACAATTGGCGAATGCGAAAAGTTGTTGCATGGGCTTGCTACTCCGGTTCACCGACTCTCGCAACCGCCAATGGTGTTTATCCCACATGGCCCGCCGCATTCGGCATCAGGCCAACCGCAGTCCAAATGACCAGCTGGGGTTGGAAGAATGCGGGACTTTTCTTTAAGAAAGAGCTTCCGCAAGGCGGCTTCGGCGGGAACCCGACCATAACGTCGTCATACGTTGCGGCATCGTTGGATAGCCTGTGGGTGGAGGGTAAGAACGCGTTTCCCGGTGGAGCCGATCCGACGTATGCTTTTGCATGGGCGGTAGCTCAAATCGGGGGGATGTATCCCGAATTGAACAAAAAGAGCGTCGGCATGGACGGCTTCGGCTATCCTTTCTTGCCGTTCAGCCCCAATTATGACGCCACAGAAATACTAACGAACAATCCGGTGGACATTAAGACACATTGATGCTGAACGTGGCGGGACGGGCGTAGCCGCCCGACTCGCCATTCCACAAAATGCGAAAGAGATTGGCCATAGTTATCGTCCTTGCGCTGTTCGCGAGTTTTCTCCTCATTCGTTCTCGAAACAATCACAGCATCACACCGAAGGCTGAGACTCCTTCCGACCCTGCCCTTACGGAGGTCTCCGCATTCAACGGACAAAAAACCGAACCCACAAATGCTCGGCCGTCGATTCAACTGAAGCACCCAGCCTCTCAGTTCAATAATAAGCAGAAATCCGAATTCACAGAAAACTTCGAAAAGAAATACTGGCCTGCAATCATTAAGTGGAGCAATGCGTATGCAGGTCATGTTCCTCTTACGCCACAAGATGTGACTGCCGATAAATTGGCTGAGACAGTTGGCAACAGCGCGACGTATCACGAATATGTTTTCGTCGTAAACGGCATTACGCTCGGTGTCCGGGATGCCAATGGCACGGTGAGCGTGGACTATTTCAACGTGCCCGAACAAACGCGAAAAATGACGTTAGTGCCAGACGGTTCGGAAGCTCCTCGTCTCACCACCCCAGTCTCCAAGGAGGATATCCTACGAATGGTTCATGATGACGTGGGAACTGAATTCAGCCAGAAAGATGTTCGTGTGAGACCGACTGGAATTTCTGGCAGTCTAAACGGCGGCGCTACGGTTGAAGTTGGCGGCGATCCAAACAACTTTGCATCTTGGAGGCTCAGTCTGATTTTCGCGACAGACGGGACTTTGGCGTATTACCTCAAAGGTCCTGAAGGTCTTGAGTAGCCGACTACCGGAATCTCTGCGTCGCTAACTCCAAATTCGCGAAAAAAGCGACTGCTATCGCAGTCGCATAACGTGTTTGTGCCTCCTCACTTCGCAAGCCATTCTCGGAAATATGCACCGCAATAGTCAGTCGGCTGTTTTCCCTCATCGGGTTTGATAAGCCTCACACGGCGATGGAGAGCCAGGCGCGGTAACGATTGCTCAGTGCATTTGCGGCCTGCTTCATCACCGTCAGGCATGAGCCAGACCGTGCCTTTGGGAGTTACAAGGTCTGTAATGATGCCCGCTTGCTCGTCGCTCATCACCCATCCCATGAAAGCAACGCTCTCCGGTATGCCCATTTGATGAATCCACCAGACCGAAGGGAACCCTTCAACCACGATGAGATTCTCAACTGGTTTCTGTATCCGATTGGCGTTGTATAGCAAGTCGAGTTTGTGAAACTCGTACGTGACACCCTCGCGTTCCCGTGGTGGCGGAAACTTGTATCTCGGATTTTCTTCGTTGATTTTGGAATCATCGACGATCCGTCCGCAATACCCCACGAGTTTCCCGTCTTTGGTATGAACTGGAATGGCAATACGACCGGCAAGCAGCCCCTTTGAGCAGTAGCCGAGGCCGAAGTGTGCGACCGTCTCTTTCGTGAAGCCGCGACCGTCCAAATACGGATGATTCTGGTCGAGCTTCTTCAACTCGAAATCAAGCGGAGCGTTCACAATGACTCTTGGTTTTGTCTCCGGCGCTTGTGGAAGCAGTTCCCGTTGTGGCTCGGGTTTCCGTTCCTCGCTCTTCCGTTTCTTGATTCCGACCTCTGGACAGAATTCTTGCCGCAGTTTCATCGCCACTTCGCGCATCGCTTTGCCGTCTGCGACATCGGCACCGACCATGAGTGCGGCAAAGTCGAGGATGTTTCCTTTGGCTCCGCAGCCGAAACACTGAAAGATTCCTTTTTCGAGATTGGCCGAGAATGATGGTGAGTTCCGCTCTCCTTTGTGTCCTGGCAGGGCACTTCGGATTTTTCGAAGTCACACTTTGCGTCCTCGCTCTCGCGATCGGCGCCTGGCTGAGTTGCCTGGCAATATTTCTGAAATGATCGCACGGTTTCTCGGGCGCTCTCATCGCTGCTTTGGAGTGATTAACGGCACGATCTCCCTCTCATGCCTGCGATAAACCGAAAAGTCCGTTTCATCGAGAGTTACCACCACCGAGTCCGAAGTCCGTTCGCTCATTGCGACAAGGCAAGCGTCGGCAAAATCCATCGGCTGGTCCGCGTACTTCTTCATCAGGCGCAAAATGCGATCAGCGGATTGTTCAATCTCAAAATCAACCACAACCGCGGAATTTAGAATTAGCTCAATCACTTTGCTTTGCTCCCGCCGATAATATGCGAGGCGAGCACACGCCTCAGCCAACACTGCTTCGCATGTGATGAACTGAGGAAATCGTTTGAATTGCGCGACGGCCCAATTATGCCATTCATCATCCCGATTTAAAAAAGCTACCAACGGTCCGGCATCAAGCAGCACTCTTTTTGGCATATTGTTTGAGATAATCCTTGCTGGTCGAAGCCTTACGATGCGCCGATATGGACCCGCAAAGCTTCTCCACTTTATCAAAGGCGCTGTTGCGAGCCTTCCGGGCAATCAACTCTTCAACCTGCTCCCTTAGCAATGCAGAGAGATTTGGATTAATACGCTTGAGCTTTGCTTTCGTGCCTTCCGGCGCTTTGAACATAATTGTTTCCATACCGAGATAGTAATACACTTCTGTCAGAAGCGTCAATCTCCGCCTTGCCCAAACCCAGGCTCCTGATCCCTTTACCGCTTCTTCGCCGCCTCCAGCGCCGCCGCAACCTCCGTCCCATCCTTCAACGCATAATCTGGCCGTGGATGATTCTCGTTGAACACTTCAAGCGACTTCGGGTCCAGCGCCGTATCCGATTCATCAATTTTGCCGTCCGACATCACCGCCTTCAAATTCAAGCCCAAATGTTTCGCCATGAACCGGTACATCGCCTCGCGTTTCGAGGGGCCATAATCATGCCCTTCCTCAGGCAAATGCACGTTCTCAACATTCCCAACTGCATCATACAACTTATACACGCTCTGGATGTACGGAAACTCAACCTGCGGCATATTCTTCGTCCAATCCTTGCCGTCAGAAACAAGGCACATTGGTTTCGGCGCGAAAAGCGCCGCAATCTCCGCGTTGTCAGTGTCATGCTTGTCACTGTGATGAATCGGCAAACCGCTTTCGCATTTGCAGCCGCCAAAGTAATGCGCCGAGACCATCACCACCGGCACGCTCACTGCCACCCGCGCGTCCGTCGCGCACAAAAGAAACGTTTGGGTTCCTCCGCCAGATTCACCCGAACAACCAATTTTCTTCGCGTCCACCTCCGGTAACGACGTCAAGAAATCCAGCGCGCGCATGCTGTCCCAAAGCTGCAGCGTCAGCACATTCTCGTCGTTATGCTTCGCTTGCGCCGAATCATTGTAACCGACCATATCGTACGCGAAAGCGACCGCGCCCATTCGCGCCAGAGTCGCCGCTCGCGTGATCGTCGCCGGATCGAGCCGCCCCTGCTTGCTATGTCCATGCGGACACAACACCGCGGGGAATGGCCCTTTCTCACCCAATGGTCGATACAGATTTCCAGTAACAAAAAATCCCGGCAGGCTCTCGAACGCAACATTCTCCACCGTATAACCCTGGCGCACCTGCCTGGCCCAAATAAGCGGCTTCAACGGGCACCGCGCCGGCAACGGTGTCAAATGCGCCTCTCGCAAAATACACTCGCGAATATTTTTGGCCCGCGCCTCCCATTCACTGCGCGTGTGCCACGTCTTCGCAAACGCCTCCAACTGCTCTTTCGCTTGCTCCTCCGTCAGCCGCGGCTCCTTCATCGGCAACTCTGCCGCAACCGCCCCAGTTACAACGACCACTAACACTGTGCTCAGCCAACACGGGAAATTTTTCATGTTTGTTTTCCTTTGATCATGTCAACAACTTGCACCGCCTCTACCGTCTCGCCGGCAAATTGCAATTTTCTTCGTCACAATTCCTCAATAGTAATGTCCTTGTAAGACGCTTCCGATTTCCCTCCGCCATGAATCTGGATTCCTATCAGGCCGCTCATCGGAATATCCTTTTCGTCCTCAGTGTAATCCACCGTTAGAATTCCATTCAGCCAAAGCCGAACACGAGGCCCCTCACAACGAATGACATAGTCATTCCAGTCATTCGTTTTGACAATCCGTTTCAGGATCGCCGCATGCGTAAATGCCAGCGTTTTTCTGCGGCGCGATTCATCATAAAGACTCCCCCAATACCCTTCGCCCATATCCGCCTGGTAGCCCACCATTTCAAACGCCGGCTCCTTCGCTCGCTGGCTGCGCAATTGAATCCCCCCATTCACAAACCCGGTCCCTTCAAGTTTCACCTTCAGTCTCAAATCAAAATTCTTGAACTCCCCGCTCGCGCAAAGAAAATCATTGTGCGCCACCGTCTCTTTCAAGCCGCCCCCGACCAGCGCTCCGTTTTCCACACGCCACATTTGATTTGTGTCTCCCTCCCATCCGGCAAAACTTTTTCCGTCGAACAACCGTCTCCGTTTCCCCGGTTTCGGCACCGATATATCTTCGTGCGGATCCGGAAACGTTCCCTTCCCCAAATACTGCGAAACCAGTGCCACCTGAACCTCGCCTCTCGCCACGCTCGCTTCCATGTCCAGCCTCGCCTGAATTTCCGCTTTGTTCGTCGAATAAAAAAGCATCACACCCAACTGATCTCCACCATCCGTGAATGGCCCGGAAATCAGCAATTCTCCTGTCTTCACCTCCTTTTTCAGTGACGGAAACAATCCCATCATCGAATCGGCCCTCAACTCCGTTCCCCACGATTTCCAATTCGCACCCTTTTTGGCAATGCACAACGTGTGTTGGCCCATTTGAAACGGAACTTTTGGCGTGCTGAACTTCATCACATCCACCAGCCACGGATGCGTCTCAACTTCCAAGATCCCGCTTTGCACATACGGGTCAGGCTTGAAACACTCCGCTATTTGCTCTGGTGCTTGAACAGCCAGAACCACGATACCTCGGGTCTTTCCTCCGCCTCCCAATGGGCCGGCTGCCATCAATTTCCCCTGGCTGAACTGCGCGCCAAAATTTCCGACGTGCTGCGTCTGCATCTTGCCGACCTCTTCGTTGCTTATTCCCTTGTCCTTCGGCGAAACGCCCGTGTTCAGGAACACAAACGTATTCGTTTGGATTCCTTGGATTTCTGCCTGCCCGCGCAATGCAGCCAAAATGAGAGCAGCCCAAACAAGTCGTTTCATGGATGTGCCACAACATACCCTTTTCCATCTCCGTATCGCCAGCAAATTACGAGGCCCTATGCATTCGGGCGCGGGATGGGAAATCTGGCAGTGAACTCGCATGCCCTCCTCGGGAGACAGATTTTCGGACCTGGAGTTAAATGACAATTGTGTCATGCGATTTTCATTAACTTTTCACCTCTGGCTGGCAGGCTGAAGAATGTGCGGCCGTCTGATTGTAGCTTCACAATGTGTATCAACCGTGTGATCACAAATTAGAGCCAAGAGTATGAAGATGAATACCAACAGTGTCCGGGGTCCCATTGTAGCGTGCGGAATGTTAAGCCTGGCTTCGATGGCTCTCGCCCCGACCGCCTTCGCTGATGCTACCTACAAAGTTCTCAAGACCACGCAGACCATGGGTACAGGCGGCATTGATTATGTCTATGCTGACAACGATAACCGGCGACTTTATGTTCCCCGTGGCGGCGAGGTCCTGGTCTTTGACCTCGATACGCTCAAATCGGCGGGCGCCATCACGAATGCGCGCGCGCGGGGCGTCGCCGTGGATCCCAGGTCACAGCACGGCTTCTGCAGCAGCAGTCCCGTCGTCATGTGGAATGCCAGGACGCTCGAAACGATCAAGACCATTGACGTTCAGGGCCGCCCGGATGGCATCGTTTTCGAACCTTTGACCGAACGAATTTATGTCTTCAGTCATAGCCAGCCCAACGCCACTGTCATTGACGGCAAGGACGGCTCCGTTATCGGCACAATTGATCTCGGCGGCGCACCCGAACAGGCGGCTAGTGATGGGCGGGGGCATCTGTACGTTGACATCGAGGACAAAGACAATGTCGCTGTCGTAGATGTCAAAGCGCTTAAGGTGACTGCTCACTATGATCTGGGCGGCAAAGGTGGCGGACCTGCGGGACTTGGTTTGGACGCGAAGAACAACCTTCTTTTCGTTATGTGCCACGAACCCCAAAACTGCGTAATAGTAAGCGCCAATGACGGCAAAATTCTTTCGACACTGCCGATCGGCAGAGGAACTGATGGGGGCGGCTTCAATCCAAAGACCATGGAAGCCTTCAGTTCGCAGGGAGATGGCACGTTAACCATCATTAAGGAAAACAGCCCAAGCAATTTTGAAGTGAAAGAAACCGTGCATACCAGGCCACGAGCCAAAACCTGCACGCTGGACACCAGCAACAATCAGATCATCCTAATCGCTCTCGAACCTGCAGCTGCCCCAGATGCATCGGCCTCGACCGGAATTCCCGCCACCAGCGGCGAACAAGGTTCGGGTGGCAAGAAAGGTGGGAAGAAGGGCAGCGGTGCAGGCCCTGGATACTTGGATATTCTGGTTGTAGGTCGTTGACCGACGCGGCCAGACAACGGCTCCCTAAAACTTCGAGCAGTGTGTGCAGAGGCCGATATTAACAAAGAGATTAAAGGGCGACCAAATGCAAACTCACCGAAAAGTGGACCGATGAAATGATTTATCAGACGTGGGACCACTCCGGCATGTTTACGAGCACAACCACTTCTGGCAGCGCATTCAGCAGGAAATTGGAGATGGATACACGCGGGCATCTATTGAAGGCGGCTACTCGTTTTCAAAAGGAAGCCCGAAAGTGATTTCATTCGCGGCAGTTAAGGCACGGCGCAGGCATTGCGCGGCACGATGGCTTCTTTCCGTGGGCCTCCTGGCGTCTGCAATATCTAACGCGATGGCGGGCTGGGTTCATCTCGGTTGGAGTCCGGTCACTGACACAAACGTGGTCGGCGTTCACATTTACTACGGTGCGGCTAGCCGCACTTATACGCACGTTATCTCACCTGGGCTTGCCACGGAGGTCACAATCTCTGGCCTTCGCGACGGCTTTAAATACTTTTTTGCGGCCGTTTCTTACTACGCGGACGGCTCACAAAGTGATTATTCCCCCGAGGATTCGGAATACATTCCCGCACCCAATAAATCCGCGAATACGTTCGGAGACGTCAGCGGCGCATACAACGGTTTGTTTTTCGCAACGAACCAGGCAACAAGTGCCGGGGCGTTTTCACTATTTGTGGATGGACGGGGTGTTTATTCGGGATATCTGCAAACAGCCGGCGTTCGTGCCTCCTTCCGGGGACAACTAGATCCCTGGTGCCAGGCAACCAGTTTGGTCAGTGAAGCGAATAACCGTTCGCTCACGCTTCGGTTCCACATAGGGAACAACGGACCGGGCCAACTCATTGGCCAGATCTCGGATGGCGCAATGATATCAGTGCTGACCGCCGGGCGCGCATGGTCCAATACACGCACAGCACCCGCCCCGTTTGCCGGTCGATACACTTGCGTCCTTCCCGGTCAAGGAAGCGATCCATCCTCTCCGGAAGGATACGGATTCGCCACAGCGCAGATCACCACCAGGGGATTGGCAATGCTGGCGGGCACGCTGGCAGACGGCACTCACTTCAGCCGATCCGCCCCGGTTTCCGAAGATGCTACCTGGCCATTTTATGCGCCCCTTTACTCTGGAGGAGGTTCGGTCGTGAGCTTGTTGACGTTTACAAATCGAGCAAGCGATGACCTTAACGGCATGATGAGGTGGATTAAGCCTGCCATGTCGAACACGCGGTATTACCCCGGTGGTTTCGCCAATCAATCACAAATGATCGGCTCAATTTACAATGTTCCGTCGCCGAGCACTCAGCCCGTGCTGAACCTTCCGAATACGTCAATCGCGTTCACTGGCGGCGATCTTGGCTCCGGGTTTGCGAATGTCATCTCGATTGGATCGTCGAGCCGAGTGATGAATCACAGTTCCAATAGTCTCAGTATGACATTTTCGATTCCTAATGGGACGTTCCGGGGGACTGTCGTCGATCCGGTAAATAACCGCGCATTGCCCTTCACCGGCGTTACGTTCCAAAAGAATGCGTCTGGTTACGGATTGCTGTTCGGGACACACCAAAGTTCCAGCGTTTTGATCGGTAGCGCTTTTAGTTTGTTATCGCCCGTAATTATTAGTGACTTGTCCGACCAAAGCGTTCTAAGAGGTCGCAACGCAATCTTCTCTCTCAACGCGTCCGGGCCTCCTCCACTAAGCTACAGATGGCTTGTTAATGGCGCCGTGGTGGCCGGAGCAGCGGAGAGTTCGTTTACGATTAGCAACGCGTTAAATACGGGAACTTATCGGGCGATCGTTGGGAACGCTTACGGCAGCGCTACGAGTCGTCTAGCGAATCTATTGGTGGGTATTCCCCCGCAGGCGCTAGGTATGTTGCAAAGTAATTCTTGCATTACCCTTCGAATGCAAGGCACACCAGGCTTTGGCTATGTCCTCCAGGCGGCCACCAATCTAACGCCACCTATCTATTGGCAGAACGTGCTGACGAATATCGCGGACAGCAACGGCAGTTGGAGTTTCACCGACACCAATGTCGCTTCGGAGCCGAACAGTTTTTTCCGAGTAGCTGCGCCATAGGCCAGCTTGGAGGCGAGCATTACCATGAACCACGAGGGCAGGAGATGTGAAAGCTCTCAAAGTGAATGCGCATTACGATTAGGAAGGCAATGACGAGGACCTGCGGACTCGGTCTGGACGAAGAACTATCCTCTTTTCGTTATGTGTCACCAGCCATTCCATTCTCCGAAACGGTGTCTCGAGATTGATGACAATTTAGTCATAATCCAAAATACCTTTGATTCGTTTTAGCCAATGGAGTTCACTCTTTCGGGACAGGTTCGCGAGAGAATCATCACTCCCGGTCGACGTTTGTGAACGGATTAATTAACGATTGCGATTGGTCATGGCGGTAGCATAGCAGCATAGATCAGATGCAACGCCTTCTAAAGATTCCCTTAATCGCGGTAATTGTCGTAATTCTGGCTGGCGTCCTTGGAGGATTCTGGTGGCACACGCGAAATAATTCCCGGCTGTCATTCCGCACAGTAGCAGTAAAGCGAGGTGACGTGGTTGCGACCATCAGCGCCAGCGGCACTATTGAACCGGTCGAAGTTGTGGATGTTGGCGCGCAAGTCGCCGGGCTGATTAAGGCTTTCGGCACCGACATCCATGGCAAAACGATTGACTATGGTTCGGTCATTGAGGACGGGGCCGTACTGGCTAGAATTGACGAATCGGTCTATGCCGCCGATCTCGCCGTGGCCAGGGCGCAGATGGAACAGGACAAGGCGGGCGAATTGAGCGCGGCTGCGAACCTCGACCAAATGAAGGCCAAACTCATTCAAGCCGACGCCGAGTGGAAACGCAGTCAAGAGCTAAACCGGTCAAAACTGCTTTCGCAGGTTGATTACGACACGGCAAGGGCCAACTTCGAAGTCGCCAAAGCCAACGTTTCCGTGGCCGAAGCGGCTCTTGCCCAGGCCAAAGCCGCGACGGTCCAGGCTCAAGCCGGTTTGGATAAGGCGCAACGGAATCTGGATTTCTGCACCATCAAATCCCCCGTTCGAGGCGTCATCATTGACCGGCGCGTCAATATAGGCCAGACCGTCGTCTCCAGCCTCAATGCGCCCAGTCTCTTTCTCATCGCCAAAGACCTCAGCAAGATGCAAATCTGGGTGGCTGTGAACGAGGCCGATGTCGGACGCATCGTTTCGGGGGCATCCGTCACTTTCACGTGCGATGCGTTTCCAGGCAGGGAATTCACCGGCGCCGTCGGCAAAGTCCGGCTCAACGCGACGATGACACAAAATGTCGTCATGTACACCGTCGAAGTGAACACAGAAAATCCGGACAATGTTTTGCTGCCCTACCTGACCGCCAATGTGCATTTCGTTACGCGAAAAGAATCCAACATGATTTTAGTGCCGAACGCCGCATTGCGATGGTCCCCAACTTCACCATCGCAAATTTCACCAGAGGCTCGCTTGCAGAATGAAGTTGATCCACCGCCCACTGAATCTGCCCCGGGCGCAAAGTCGTCAAAGAAAGGTAAAAGCTCCGTGGAACGCCAGGGAACCATCTGGCTCAAGGATGGCGAGTTCGTCCGTCCTTTGGAAGTGAAGGTCGGCACCTCGGACGGCGCGAACACTGCGGTCGTAGCCGAAAATTTGCAGGAAGGACAGGAAGTGGTCACTGGTGAAATATCCGCCAATGCCCAAACCAAAATGAAGAACCCCTTCCTGCCGCCAACCGTCAGGCGCTGATGTATCTATGCGACTGCGTTGATAATTCCCTTGGGAAGAGCCTCCAATATGGAACTTATCAGGCTGGAAAACGTCCATAAGACCTACTACCGCGGCGAATTGGAGATTCCCGTTTTGCAGGGCGTTTCCTTGAAGATAAATCGCGGCGAGTTGATTGCGCTCGTGGGCGTGAGCGGTTCCGGGAAAAGCACGCTCATGAATATTCTGGGCTGTCTCGACCGGCCCACTTCAGGGCAATACTGGCTGGATGGGCAGGAGATTTCTTCCTTTTCCGCCGAGCAGCGTGCCATTGTTCGAAACACAAAAATCGGTTTCGTTTTCCAAAACTTCAACCTGCTTCCCCGAACCAGCGCGCTGCAAAATGTCCTGATGCCGCTGAACTATACCGCCACTCATCTTTCAGACAAGGAATGCCGCGCTCGCGCGGAAACGATGCTCGCGCTCGTCGGGCTCGCTGACCGCACCGATCACGAGCCTTCGCAGCTTTCCGGCGGCCAGCAGCAGCGCGTTGCCATCGCCCGCTCGCTCATCAACCAACCGCCCGTCCTCTTCGCCGATGAACCTACCGGCAATCTCGATTCGCGCACGGCGGAAGATGTTTTGCGGATGTTTCAGAAGCTCAACGAGGAACAAGGAATTACCATTATCATTGTCACCCACGATGAAAACGTCGCCCGGCACACCCACCGCGTCATTCGCATCAAGGATGGAATAATTATCGAAGAAGGTCCGCCGCCAGAAATGCTTCCCAAAGGTCTTTCGAAA
>Ga0193709_1000436_pt1 | contig 14926 bp, 13 predicted proteins | sample H3c2metaG_FD_160571 | JGI IMG/M metagenome (GOLD analysis project Ga0193709, IMG submission 160571) | Soil microbial communities from a riparian zone of the East river system, Colorado, United States - H3c2 | ecosystem: Environmental > Terrestrial > Soil > Riparian zone | place: USA: East River... | reverse complement strand
CATAACTTCATCGCAGCTCTTAACCACAGCAATGCTAAAGTCGGACGAGCATGCATTATTCCGCTTTTGCTCGCACACTTTCCGGTTTTGACAGCACAGCCTCTCCGCTTTTGATCGCACCACGACAGCCGCATAATTTGATGACACAGGGAGGCGGGATTATATCTTTGACAAACCCAAATAGTTTTAGTCCCATGATTACCAACGTCTTAGCTGGAATTGATCTCAGGCCGATTCGCGACCCGAGAAAGCCTAAGTCAGGATCGCCTGTGACACTTATCGTTGGAATCATTGCGAAGGATGCCGTTGTGTTCGGTGCGGACAGCCAGACAACCTGCGATCTCAACAAAGTTCTCGACACAAACAAGATACATATTGTTGAGTTCAAAGACGGCAAGGTTATGGTGGCGGAGTCTGGGCACGTTGGGAACGCGAGCAACGTGCTTGAGGATTTCAGGACATATTCTAAAGGTGCGAAAATGAATGCTGCTCCTGATTTGCTGGAAAAAGCACTTCGTAAAAGGTGGAACGAATTAAGGAGCCGAGATTTTGATTGTTCACCGGAGGATTTAACGCAGACCATTTTGCGCGATGGGTTGCGCTGCGCATTCTTGCTGGCCACATTCAAAGAATCCAAGCCGATGATATACTGGGCTGATTTGCTGAATCACCGACCAGCCGACACACCCAAGCACTACGCTAGCTTGGGCATAGGGGCGGAATTCGGAACGCACATACTTAGTGAGCAAACGGCCCCGGATATGAGTATTGATTTAGCATCGGTTCTGGCGATCTACGCTATTGAACGTGCTATTGCCAATGTAACAGTTTGCGGTCCTCCCGTAAGAATTGGGCTGCTTCAGCGAGTTCCTAAAGGCTTGTGGTGGCCAGACGGAGAAACACCGAGCTATGATACGGTTGGCTACCAATTGACGGGGCAGGAGGTTAAGGAGTTATCCAATCTAGTAGCGGCTGTTACTGAAGCCTCAGCCACCCACTGGCGTGAAAAAGTGCTCAAGCGGCTTGAGAAACGAAGTGCGAAGATAATGCATAAAATGCTTCATCCAAGGCACCCAACCGAAGACATGGTCCTTTTGAATCCGCAGGATTTTGAACATCTCAAGAAGAAACTTCCGCCCCCCAGTTAAAGGCATTGCAATAGAACGCGCCGATTCGTTCAATGACCTTAAACCATGAAATACAATCAACTGATAATTGGAGCAATCGTTGGGATAGTATTGGGATGCCTCGGCACACTGGTTGGAAAATATTACCTCGCCCCCACAGACCAATTTAGCGTTCAAGTAATGAATGAAGACGTTGCGATCAAGCTAAACAAAACGACGGGAGAAACGTGGCTATATAATCGCGTTGTCGGGTCGTGGATGAAACTTTCAAATTAATTTCCCTTTAGTTTTCCCGGTCTTTTGCCGCCTCTCAATCGAGTTGGTTGGGCTGTGAGAACGAGGAGTTTGGAGCAAGCTTCTCACGGCATCCTTAAAGCCTACTCCGTGCAACGAGAGCCGCCGCTCAACTGCGGCCTTTTTCTGTTTCATAGATAGACCCTAATGGCTATAAATTGGCCGTCAAGACTGACCTACATGAAAGGGGGTGAAGAACTATGTCAACGTCCAAGAAAGACGCAAAATACGCAAGTAAGCTGCTACGCAGTAAGTCCACTCCGGCACGAGTTAAGAGTGTCGCCGGGTCCGACCTCGCCCAGGCAAAGCACAAGAAAAAGAAATAGCCGGTATCTTAAGCGGCACAATGCGAACAATGGAGGCTGTGGGGATTGTCATATCTCCGCAGCCTTGCTGATTTGCAACCTGTTCGTTCTTAGACAAATGTGGAACAACAACGACGCACTTCCTGTTGCGCCTAACTATCCAGCCTACGGAATGGCAAATCATCATTTGTGGCTTTCCGTTCGGATCGATCTCTTGCCAACTTGAAGAACAACCGTAGGAGTCCTCCCATTCAACGAAAACCAAATCTTTATTCGGTTTGATTCTCACCTTATCTTCGCCGCCGGTTCCATTTTTCAAGCATTTTCAATAACCTTGGGAGTCGGCGCAGTCAAATGACCTGTCGGTAAGTCAACCGTTTCCCCTCAGTGGCTTTGATAGCGGCCACGGTTCGCTCACCATCGCTCACCTTGCGATGGTTCCAGCGGAACGCAAATTCATTGGAGTATTTTGGAAGGTGCTCTCGGCTGACATGGTGCCATGCCCCGTACACACCACGCTTCAAAAGCGAGAAAAAGCTCTCGCAGGTGTTCACGTGAGCCAAGACCCCCGGAAGTTTCAGGACGTATTGCTTTTTCGAGTGATTGACCACGTGATGAGCCTTGTAAGGCTTAACGGTCCCGCGTGATGCTCCGCTGTCGTCGGTGTTCACAATCGCGCTTTTGTCTACGCATTCCTCAAGGCATTGGCGCAAATTCTTCTGCGTCACGCTCGACACAACGCGCGTATGCATATCGCCATCCCTCTGAATTAGAGCCACCACGGGTGTCTTAATCTTGAACTTGGTCTTGTGCGTTCCCTTGCCCCCTACGAATGTCTCGTCAACCTCAACGATCCCGCTTAAAAGCTTTCCCAGTGGCAATTTAGGCCCCATTGCATGGCGAATGCGATGAGCCATGAACCAAGCGGATTTATAGGTCATGTCGAGCATCCTGTGAAGTTGGTGAGCGCTGATAGCCTTTTTTGATGAACAAAGAATAAAGATCGCCATTAGCCATTTACTTATCGGAATGTGCGAGTCCTCAAATATGGTCCCGACAGTTACAGTAAATTGTTTCCGACATGCCCCGCACTTCCAAACTCCTTTGCGCGTCTTACTCCCCACCTTTGGAATTAGCTGATAAATCGCCTTTTCTTTCCCATCGTTTTTGCAATGCGGGCAGATCGTACCATTTGGCCAGCGCAATGACTCAAGCAGTTCGCGGGCTTTGTCATTGTCGGAATACTCACTGGCGATCTTAATCAAATTCAACTCCTCTGGATCAAAATCTCGCTTTTCTGAATTCATGCGCCAAAATTAGCTAATGACGTTGGGTTTGTCAAGTATATAATTCCGCAGGGAGGGAACTGACTTGAAAATCTTGATCCCGTGCTGCCGCAATTTGCGTCCTTGAACGTTGCACATCCAGCATCACGCCCCAAACTTATCGAACATTTTGGCATTGGCCTGCATCAGGCGAATCAGGTATTTCGCCTCAAAAAGACCCAAAGAACCGCTGTTCGCCCCGGTTTCGGTGAACCGCTCCAGCTTGTCAGAGCCGCAGCAGTTGGAATGAAGCAGAACCGGTTGTGGATGCCAGGAATGACCTTTGACCAGGCAAGGAGTTGAATGATCGCCTGTGATCGCCAGAACGTCCGGTTTTTTGCGGAGGAGAATCGGCAGGGCGGCGTCGAGTTCCTCGATGGCTTTGGTCTTGGCGGGGAAGTTGCCATCTTCACCGTACATATCCGTGTATTTGAAATGGATGAAGAAATAATCGTAGTTGTCGTATTCGGCGATGTAACGCTCGAATTGCTGGGCAATGGTTTGCGGGCCTTCGAGTTTGGCCATCCCAACCAGTTGCGCGAGACCCTTATACATCGGATAAACCGCGATGCAGCCCGAACGCAGGTTATATCGCTCCTGGAAAGTCGGAATGGCCGGCTGATGGGCGATGCCACGCAACAAAAAGCCGTTAGCTGGTTTCTTTTTTGAGATGACAGGCAATGCCGCTTTGTAGAAATCAGCCACCAGTTTGGCGGCTTTCTTCGCTTTGACCGATTTTGGATTCACCGGCCCGACTTTGGGCACGGGCAAACCTTCGCGATGCGGATCAGCGTCCGTTAACGGTCCTTCGAGTCCTTTGCCCCGAAACAGCACGACGAAACGATGGCCCTTGCCCGGCTTAATGATAACCTGGGCGTCGCCCACTTTTTTTACTTTTTCGGACAGGAGCGCGCAGAGTTCTTCGCAAACTGACGTGTCAATGCGGCCAGCGCGTCGGTCAGTGACAATCCCTTTCGCATCCAGCGTGCAGAAGTTCGCTCGCGCTGCAACATCGCCTGCTCGAAGCTCAAGCCCAAGGCCAAGCGCTTCGATCACACCGCGACCCACCTGAAATTCCAGCGGATCGTAGCCGAACAATGCCAGGTGGCCCGGACCGCTGCCGGGCGTAATACCCGGCGCGACTGGAATCATCCGGCCATGGGCGGAATCCTCGGCCAAAACATCAAGATTTGGAGTGGCTGCCGCTTCCAAAGGAGTGAGATTCCCCTGGTCGCGCGTGGCGAGATCGCCCAGGCCATCGAGGACGAGGAGCACGAGCTTGGCATTGCTTTTCAGGGTCAGTTCAGAATAGAGCGCATCAAGATTCATAGTTCAATTTCGTAAGAGTAACCGAGTCGCGGAAATACCGTCCCGGGAGCTAAATGATGTAAAAAAGACAGCGAAATCGTCAATGGGATTCGCGAGCCCACTGAGAGCTAGACTTTGCGATTCTCCGCTTCAACAATGATTCTGTGGCGCGTGTTGTCATCGAGCATCTAACCAAGCTTTTTGAAGGTCCAAAAGGTGAACCCATTCGGGCGCTGGAAACTGTCAATCTGACCGTCGAGGATAAAGAATTGATGGTCCTAGTCGGCCCTTCGGGCTGCGGAAAGACGACCTTGTTGCGACTGGTCTCGGGTCTGGACGAAGCGACCGAAGGCAGCATTTCCATCGCCGGCAAACCCATGAAAAATATCCCGCCCGGCGAACGGGATGTTGCAATGGTGTTTCAAAATCACGCGCTGTACCCGCACATGTCCGCCTGCGAAAACATGGCCTTTGGACTGAAGATTAGGAAGTGTCCCAAAAAAGAAATTGAGACCCGAGTAAAAGAGGCCGCGGAAATGTTGGGTTTGATGGATTGTCTTGGGCGCAGACCGAAGGAACTTTCCGGCGGAGAACGTCAGCGTGTCGCCCTCGGACGCGCCATCGTGCGGCGACCGGAGGTGTTCTTGTTCGATGAGCCGCTTTCAAATCTGGACGCGCCGATGCGAATCCAAATGCGCACCGAAATTGCGAAACTGCATAAGCGTTTGGAGGCGACAATGATATACGTGACGCACGATCAAATTGAGGCGATGACAATGGGAAATCGGATAGCCGTAATGAATCGCGGTGTAATACAGCAAATTGGCGAGCCGATGAGCCTCTATGAGCGGCCGGCGAATTTGTTTGTTGCGGGATTCATTGGCTCGCCGCCGATGAATTTTTTTGATGCTCACGTGGTGCGCAAGGACGGGGGATTATTTATCGAAGAACAACGCGACGAAATAGTCGAGCCGAGATTTTCGGCCAGATTGGACGATGCGTCTACGACGCTGTTGAACCCTTACACGGGAAAGAGAATTGTTTTTGGAATTCGTCCGGAAAAAATTCGGAGTCCGCAGAACATGTTGGGAGCAAATGGTCAGAACATCGAAGCAATCGTAGAGGTCGTCGAGCGAGCAGGCGCGGAAACGTTTCTCTACCTGACGAGAGGACGACAGTCTTTGGTAATCCGCACCACGCAAGAGGAACGCATAAGAGTGAACGAGAAGCGAGCGCTGACTCTTGACATGGGCGGAGCGCAATTCTTTGATCCCGCGACGGGAAAGGCTATCGTGCAATGATGATTTGCACGAACTGGTGAAAATATGGAAGTGGCGAATTTGAATGGTATCGAAATCGCAGGGCACTACGGCGACGTACAAGCCGAATATCGGGCGCTTTGGGAAGCCGCGGGCGTGCTTGATTTGAGTTTTCGCGGCCGTCTTTGCCTGGCTGGAGCCGATCGAGCGCGATTCTTGCACGGACAAGTGACCAATGACGTAAAGGGGCTGCGTGTTGGCGAAGGATGCTATGCGGCGCTCATCACGGCCAAAGGCAAAATGCAAAGCGATTTGAATATTTACTGCCTGTCGGACGAATTGCTGTTGGATTTTGAACCCGGTTTAACCACGGCAGTTTCGCAGCGTTTGGAAAAATATGTCATCGCCGATGATGTGCAAATCATTGATGTCGCAGCGAATTATGGATTATTGAGTGTCCAGGGACCAAAATCCGATTTGGTAATTCGAGATTCAGGAATTGCGCATGAATTGCCGACAAAACCGTTTGGCTTCGTTAGGAAGGATGAAACGGCTTTCGGTGAAATTCATGTATTTAATCATCCGCGACTGGGAGCGGCTGGGTTCGATGTGTTAGCGCCGACGAATGGGCTCGAAGAAATCAAAAAGAAACTCGCGGCTGGCGCTAAATCTGTGGGCGGCTGCGCTTGCGGTTGGGATGCCTTCGAAATCGCCCGCATTGAGTCAGGCATCCCGCGATTTGGCGCGGACATGGATGAAACCATAAATCCATTAGAAGCGGGTTTGGAAATGCGCGCGATTAGTTTTAATAAAGGTTGTTACATTGGCCAGGAAGTAATTTCGCGCATTCGGACGTATAGCGAAGTGGCAAAAGCGCTGCGCGGGATACGATTAGCTGACGATTTGAGGAGCTTGCCAAACAAAGGAGACAAACTATTTCACGACGGGAAGGAGGCGGGCTTTATTACGAGCGCAACGAAATCGCCAAAACTGAACGCGAACATCGGGTTAGGATATGTGCGGCGCGAAGTAAATCAGCCGGGAGCGGAATTGGTCCTGCGGACAAAGGATGGAGAAAGCAGCGCGCGAATTGTCGAGCTTCCGTTTGTGACGCGCTGATTTTGTCAGCCCGCTTTGGCAGTTGCCTGTTTCAATCGAGCCTGACAAATGTTCGCGTCGCGCCGGAGCGCCTCGCGATCCAATTGGCTGAGGCCGAGCGGATCAAAACGGTAGCGATAGTGCAACCGGAGCAATTGTTGAAGCGGCTGACGAATTTCAAGCAGGCCAGGCTCGGCAACAGCCCGCGACAACCACACCGAAAGAGGTTCGCCAGGATGACGAGCGGCGCCGCGCTGACTCAAGTTTCGCTCCAGTTGGTAGAATTCCGAGTCGAGGCCTGGCCAAGTCAGATTTTCGGCAGCGGGCCGGCGCTGAGTCTTGCCGCGTTTGCCGCGGATGCGCCGGATGATTTGATAGAACAGCAGGCCCAAAGTCGGCACAAGAGCCCAAAGAATGTATTGTCGGAGTCTGGTCTGTCCCCAACGCAGTTTTGCCAACTCGAATCTTAGCCGCGACCAAACGTCGGATATAGACTGAAAAGGTGAAGCTCGGTTGGATTCAGCTTCGACCCAGGAAGCCGGAGTGGTGTCGAAGTCGCGCCAGATGCCTTTTTCCTTGTCCCACACCAGACACCAGGCGTGGGCGTCGCGTTGGCGGACAACGTAACCCTGACCGGAAGGTTCGTGGACTGCATAGCCAACCGCGTAGCGGGCCGGTATGCCGAGTTGGCGCAACAACAGCACCGTGGCAGTGGCGAAGTACTCGCAATGACCGCTGCGAGTCTCGAGGAGAAATCGAGTCAGGGGCGTCTCGTTGGTGCTGCTGGCTCGGGGCTGGTCCTGCCACATGCTGTAACTGAACTTGCTCTGAAAGAAGGCGTTTATTGCTCGCATGGCTTGCTCAGTGTTTTGCCCGCTTAATCTCTGTTCTGAAATGATCGTGTCCAATGCATCCACTTCCCGCGGATTCACGTAGGTGTCGTCTCGCGGGTCCGGTGGATAATCGATTGTGGGGCCAGGGCCAAATCGAGCATCAAACATTACCAGGCCGGGGCCCTGGGCAAGCACCGCGCCTGCGCTGTTCTTCGATAGGAGATATGCCGAGAGATGCTCCAATCGCCCGCTGCCCCCCGGCAGTGGCAGCAGCGCCTTGCCGCCCGGCAAATAGCAAGCCAGATTGACCGCAGACGGATTATTGGTTTTTTGTCGCAGGAGAATCCATGTGCCCCGGTTGGTTTCTTCAATGATGTTTTCAAAATCGTTGCGAGAATTTCCGGCGTACCAGGTTTGGGCCTTATAATTACGATAACTTGCCTCGCGGAGCAGTGTCGGGACTGGATTGACGCCGACAGGCTGAACACGAATCATGATTTGAGAGGACAGTTTGATTCGACCGATTTGCCCCAAAGCGGTTTTGCTTTGGAAGGGATCGGTGCCTTTTCGAGAAAGGACATTGAGCCATTGCGGATTGAACGTTTCGAAGTACCGTTGCACCCGACCAAGACTTGACTGTCCAAAATAACCCAGCACGATGGCAATTCCGAAAGCGCACCCCCAAACCGTCAGGCCATAGCGCCAGGGGCGGCCCGCCCAAAGTGTCCACGCCAGCAACACAGAGAGCCCCCAAAAAAACCGGGTGTCTTCGGAGGCATGAGCCGCCGCTCCAACGAGGCAAAGGGCAAAATAGGTATAGGAGATGTTTACACTTCGATCCGGCCACGCTTGGCCAAGGCGTTGTGCCTTTTTCCAGCGGCGGCGCACGAGGGTTGATATGGTGTGGAGCGGAATTTTCTCACGGGTGCTGAAAATCTGTGCGCAGATGAACCCAAAAAAAATCATCGGCAGCCAGCGCATTGTCAACGCGATCGTGCGCGCAGTCGTGGTGCCGGCGCTACGTTCCGTGCGCAGGCTCGGATTTTGAAAGAGTCCACGAAAATTCCCGGGGCCATCATTCAAGCTGAAGGCATAAACCGTTGCGCCCAGGAGCAACAATTCGCAAAAGAGCCAAATCCTTCGGAAATCCTCGTCGGATAATTCCCAGCGGACAGGAATCCAGCGCGGGCTTTCAATGGCTATGGCCATCAGTGCGCCCACAACTGGAAATCCTGACTGCCAGCCCCAAAAGAGCAGCCCAGCACCTAAAAGGAAAGGAGGTGGTTTCATTTCAGTCTCGCCAGCCCTGTTTCAATTTTTCCAGCCTCGAGCGCATGGAATTGTCCCGGGCTATCGCGCATTGGCCCGGCATCGAGGATGCTCTGGTCACCAGCCGGGACAATGACGAGCACAAGTAAAGGCACACCCAAAGCAAGAAGCTTCTCGACGAATTTTTGACGCTCGTTGTCCCAGGCGATGAGGACGCAGATGCATCCGCTAACAACCTTCAGATGGTTCAGGACCACGTCTTCCAGTTCGAGAAACAGATGATCCCGGCACGTTTGAACGGAGGCCAAGATCTCCAGCATTTGATCGGAACGGGCTAGCCCGCGGCCAGCGGTGAAGCAATAGGACTCCGGACCGACGAAGAGCAGGTCGAGGAGCGATTCTTGTGTGCGGACGGAATAAGCGAAGGAAGCAGCCACGGAAACGGCTTCTTCGAACACGTCCGTCCTGGGATGGTCGCTGAACGTATCGAGGATGAGAGCGTGCCGAACGAAGAATTCGTCTTCGAATTCCCGGACGACCGGCTTCCCGGCTTTGGCCCAACTGCGCCAATGAATATGGCGCAATGGATCTCCGTGGCGATAGTCGCGCAAAGCAACGAATTCATCACTTTGACCGACGTTGGATGCAAGGGCGATGCCGCCGGCCTGATATTTCATTGTGCCCGGCAAAGCAATCGGGGGGAGCGGATAGCGCCGGGGCAGAATCAAAGTCGTCTGAGGCGATGGGATGGTTGTGAAAGACCGGAATAAACCGAGGGGATCTGGTCGGGCGAGTGTGACTCCATTGAATCGCAGAACACCCCGGCGCAAGGGTGTCAATTCTGCGCGGACTTCGACTTCCTGATCGGCGGGAACCGACGGGACAGCCGATTCTCGCAATGCAGCGATGCGATACCAATTCGTCCGTGGCCTTTGGCTGAAACGGAACGAACGTATTTGCCGGTCCTCGGCAATCGTTCCTGCGAGCCATTCGGAAAATGGGGGCCGGGGGTCCGCAAGATTTTCGATCAGGCCCAGGCCTTTTTGCACTTTGGGCGAAAGATTCCTCAACTTCACGGAATAATTCAAAGGTGCGCCGACCGTTCCAAAGCGCGGCAGCAATCGGGTCGCGGAAAAACGCGCGCGAAAAGACCAACTGGAAACAAATGCCACCAGCAGAAGGCAAACGAGCGGCGTAAACGCCTGATACGCGACGTTATTTTCCGTGTCGGGTCCAAGCAGTGCTGCCACCAAAGCTGCGCCTAGAATTCCGAAGCCGGCCGTTGTAAACCGCCGCGCTCCCCAATAGCGGATGGACGAAGTCGCGCAGTAAATGCGATAGACCAGAAACCAGACCAGCGTCATAGCAAAACCCGAAGTTCGAAGTTCGAAGTGCGATAAAAATCCCGATCTCTACGACCCAAAGCCGCCAGGAATCTGTCCTGATCTGAATATTCGAATTTCGGAATTCCTTCGGACTTCGACATTCGGATTTCGGATTTTGGTCAGGCCGGCACCCGAACCTTTTTCACGACTTCGTCCACTACCCCTCGCGCCGTCAAACCGGAAAATCGCGCTTGTGGTTCCATCACCAGGCGATGCGCAATCACCGCCACTGCAAGTTCCTGGATTTGCTCGGGCGTGACAAAATCAAGTCCATCGAACAGCGCGAGGGCTTGCGCGGCTTTCATCAAAGATATGGAAGCGCGCGGGCTTGCGCCAAGTTGGACACCATTGGCGGCGCGCGTCGCTGCGACCAATGAAACGATGTAGCGTTTGAGTTCTTCGCTCACGCGCACGTTCTGCGCGGTACGCTTTAACGTGATTACATCGGCCAGTGAAGCGCAGGGCTGCAATTCTTCGAGAGGATGGATGTGCTCCTGAGCGGTGAGGATAGCAACTTCTTCATTAGATTGAACGTACCCGAGTGCGAATTGCGTTGCGAAGCGATCCATTTGGGCTTCGGGAAGAGGATAAGTGCCGCGGAATTCAACCGGGTTTTGAGTGGCGATAACAAAAAACAGATCGGCGAGATTACGGCGCTCGCCGTCGACGCTTACCTGGCTTTCACCCATGGCTTCCAGCAATGCGGATTGCGTGCGGGGAGAGGCACGATTGATCTCATCCGCGAGCAGGATGTTTGTAAAAATCGGGCCTTCGTGAAAATGGAACAGTTGGTCCCGCTGGCTGAAAATTGAGACCCCGAGAATATCCGAGGGCAGCAAATCGGGAGTAAATTGAACGCGCTTGAACCGGGCGTCGATCGAACGGGCAAGCGCCTTGGCGAGGGTCGTTTTGCCTGTGCCGGGAAAATCCTCGAGCAGAACGTGGCCACCGCTGGCAAGGGCCGCCAGCAACATCCGAGTCGAGGCGGACTGGCCTTGCATAACCTTCGCAATGTTGGATGCGATTTTTTGATAAATTTCGCGGGCCGCAAGCGCCTCACCGGGTTTGTTCGAAGGACTGGCCGCATATTCTTTCAGCAGGGAAGCGGTGGTCAGCGTGGTGACGGTTGCGGAACTCATGACTTAATTAAGACGCCCTTTAGGCATGAGCGTATCCTAACGATTCGGAATCCCAATCGCGAACAAATTCGCGCTCAGGAAAAGACTTGTCACTCAGCGGCCCTCAGTTAGCGTTGCGCTCCATGAAAGTTGAATTTTACGGTCACGTTCGCCAGTACCACAACCTCAAGTCGGAAATTGATCAAAATATCCAAACGGTGCTCGAGAGCGGCCAATATGTCATGGGGCCGATGCTCAAGCGCTTTGAAAGCGAATTGGCCGCTTATCATGGCACCAAATACGCGATTGGCGTAGCAAATGGGACTGACGCAATTTGGCTCGCGCTGATGGCGCTAGGCATAGGTCCGGGCCATGAAGTTATTACGCATCCGAACACATTCTTTGCTACGGCCGAAGCTATTTGGATTGCGGGAGCAACTGCGGTGTTTGTCGATTGCGATCCAAAAACGAAATGCATCGATCCGAAGAAAATCGAAGCGGCCATTACCCGGAAAACCAAGGCCATCCTCCCGGTTCACCTTTACGGCCAATGTGCGGACATGAAGGCGATCAAGAAGATTGCCAGGAAGCATAAACTTTATGTCATCGAAGATAACGCACAAGGAATTGGAGCAGGCGGCGATGGTTTTAAAGTGGCCGAATTGAGCGACGCAGCAACGACAAGTTTCATCATTCAGAAAAACCTCGGCACATTCGGAGATAGCGGCGCGCTCGTGACGAATAATGAAATAATCGACACTGCCGTTCGGAGGCTGCGCAACCATGGCTCAACTGCGCGAAACGTCCATAGCCATGGCTTTAACAGCCGGCTTGACGATGTTCACGCAGGCATTCTCAGCGCCAAGCTCAAGCACATTGATGAATGGAATGATAATCGGCGAAAATGGGCGGCTCGTTATTCGGCTGGCCTGGCAGGCGCGAAGAATTTCACACTGCCGATGGAGCGGAAAGGTTATCGGCACGTTTTTCATCTTTATGCAATCGAGACGAAGAAACCCGAACAGCGCGATCCGTTTCTGAAGTTCCTCAATGACAACGGCATAGATGCTAAAACGCATTACTCGATTCCCATTCACAAACAGGCGGGTTACCCTTGGGGCAAAGGCGCAAAAATTGCCGGCAAAGTCCCTCACGCAGAGCGAAACGCGGCAACTTGCATTTCTTTGCCGATGTTCCCCGAACTGCGGGAAGACGAAGTCGATTACGTTGTCTCCAGGTGCCTCGAGTGGGACAAGGCGCAATAGTCAATTCGAAATTCGAAGATGAATCCCTACACCGTTGTTATCATTGGCATGGGCAAGCGCGGCGTTCATCACGCGACCGCCTTTCACGCTAATCCACGTTTCAAGGTCGTCGGAATCTGTGACATAGATAAAACACGTCTCGAAGCTACCGCACCCAAAATTGGGAACCCAAAAATCAGCACTGACGCCGCCGCGCTCGCGAATGAAATAAAACCGGACCTCTTCTGTTTTTGCACTCTTCCTCACCTGCGCCTCGATTTCATCAAGATCGGCGTTGCCTCCGGCGCAAAGCTGATTGCCTTTGAAAAACCCGTTGCGATGAGCAGCGCCGAAGGTTTGCAAATCAAACAAGAGCTGGGCAAAGGCGGAACCAAGGCAGTCGTCAGCCACCAGCACCGTTACGGCGAGCATTACAAAAAAGTGAAAGAAATCGTCGCGAGCGGAGCGCTTGGACGCATTCATACGGTCTATGGCACAGCCACTGGCTGGGCCGCCCACATGCTCAGCCACCTGATCGATTACACCTGTTGGTTTAATGACTACGCCGATCCGGAATGGGCAATGGCCCAGGCCGCCGGGCGCGGCAAGCTTTCCGATCTTCACACGTCCCCGGATTACATCGCCGGAGTTGTGCACTTCAAGAACAGCGTCCGCGGCATTTACGATTGCGGCGCGGGTGCTCCGGATGTGCCGGAAGTTCCTTACTGGTGGCGCAAGTGTCGCATTGGCGCCCAGGGCAGCGAGGGCTTTGCCGAGGTAATGACGGGCGGCGGTTGGCGCGCGGTGACGAAACGCGACGGCTACCAAAGCGGTGAGGGCGGGATGAATTACGATTTCGATATGCCGCCATACGTGCAGCAAATGGCGGATTGGCTCGATGATGACAAAAAAGTTCATCCCTGCTGCTTTGCGAACGCCTATAAAGGCTTTGAAATTATGTCAGCTCTGTATCGCTCGGTGGCTGACGGTGGCCAGGTCCCGTTGCCACTGACGAGCGGCGCTGACGAAATCGCGCTGCTGAAAGAAAATGTTCCCGCCAGAAAAGTCATCCTTACTTTGGCTGAGAGCTCTAAGGAATATCCCGCTTAACCCGAATATTTCATATTGCGCATGAAATCCCGACATCCCGTAGCCGCCGAGGTAAGGAGGCGGATTCGATCTAAGGCCAGCACAGTCCGCCTCCTCACCTCGGCAGCTACTTCTGGCATGAAATATCCGGGTTAAAGGTATTCCGAAGCCCCAACCATGCACCTATGATTAAGCCCTGGGAAAGAATTCGGTCAAAGCCAACAGCAGATTTCCGGATTTTCACCGTTCGTACGGACACGAAGATCTCCCCGCGCACGGGACAAGAGCATGACGTGTTCATCATCGATTCAGTTAATTGGGTGAACGTCATCGCCGTAACGGCTGATGAGAATCTCGTCATGGTCGAACAGTATCGGCACGGCTCGAACACTGTCGAGTTGGAGATTCCCGGCGGAATGATGGAGGCGAGTGATACGTCACCTGTGGCAACGGCTGTCCGCGAGTTGCGTGAGGAAACGGGTTATGGAGGAGAAAATGCGAGGGTGCTCGGCCGAATTCTGCCCAATCCGGCGATCATGAGCAATGTGTGTTACACGGTGCTCGTGGAGAATTGCAAATATGTGGCCGCAGTGGAATTTGATCACGGAGAGGATCTGCTGACGAAATTGGTGCCGGTGCGCGAAATTCCAGGTTTGGTCGCGGCCGGAAAGATCCAGCACTCCCTGGTCGTGGTCGGATTGCACTATTTTGATTTGTGGCGAAAGGGCCTGATGGGGCGGTGAGGGTGGCACATGATAATTGGTAATCGGTGATCGGCATTCAAAGCTTCTTTCCTTAATAGCGTCCGGAGCCTAAGTGCAATGAAGAGTAGCGAGTCCCTGTCTCAAAAAGTACGCCGCACCGCGACGAACGGTGCCTCAAAATTCGTCGGACAGTTCGCCGTGCTTGTGCTCCGGGTTGGCGATCAGCTTCTGATTTCGGCAATCTACAACCCAATCCAAATCCTCTAATGGTATTTGGCCGATGATATTTGGCAACGAGTCGGGAACTTCGACGACGTCGAAGCGACCGGTGCGTCCCTGAATTTCCAGCGAAACCGGAGCAAAGACCCTCCTGGATTCCGAGTGGTCGGACATGGTTCGTGATTTAATTTCGCCAATCGGGCGAAGTCCGAGTTGTTGAATAATTGCAGATTTGAGATCAGTAGCGTCCCACAGCCAAGAGAAATGACGTTGGAATTGTTTTTCGTCTGCGCCACAAGGAGCAGATATGAAAAAGAAAAAACAAGCATTCCAACGTCCCCACAGGTTT
>Ga0193709_1000435_pt1 | contig 15020 bp, 11 predicted proteins | sample H3c2metaG_FD_160571 | JGI IMG/M metagenome (GOLD analysis project Ga0193709, IMG submission 160571) | Soil microbial communities from a riparian zone of the East river system, Colorado, United States - H3c2 | ecosystem: Environmental > Terrestrial > Soil > Riparian zone | place: USA: East River... | reverse complement strand
AGGGTCGCCGCCCGCTGTAGCAACGCGATCGCCTGTTGAAAGCATTCGAGCGCGCGATTGAGATCTCCTTGGAACCAGTATGCGTTGCCAAGGTGGTGCAGCACCTCCGCGTACGCGGCTTCGCGCTCCACGTCTCCGGGCGCGCGCCGCATTAATTCGGCTCCTGCCGCCGCGGCCGCACGATAAGCCTCCATGGCAGCAGGGAGCTTGCCTTGATCCTCGCGCACGTTGCCGATCTTCTGCAGCGCTTTGATGTGCAGGGCGAGTGCTTGATCGGTGAGTTCTTTGCTCGGGCGCGCCAGGAAGTACGCCATGGCCTGGTTGTCCACTGCCTCGAGAATGTCGAGACGCTGAACTTGTCGGAGCTTGTTGTTGAGGTCGCCCAGCATGAAGTCGACCAACGTCTCAGCCTCCCGCTGCCGATGCTCGGCCGCTATGCGGGCATTTCGCGCGCTGATCGCCAGTCCGGTCGTGACGAGCATCGTGACGAGCGACAATGAGGTCACCAGGGTCATGCGCTGGATGCGCCGCCGCTGCTCGCGCTGCCTGAGGACGTCAAATCCGACGTTGAGGAGTCCCGAAAGGACTTTAAGCTTGACGTTGACCCTGCCGTCTCCGCCGGACCGTGCGTCGGCGGCGATGGGCTCGAACCGATGTCCGGTTGGCGTGCCATCTGCCGCTGAGTGGGACCGCAATGCCGGCGGAAAGCACTCTTCGGCCTGCCGAGCCGCGATATCGCCGGCGTTCGGTTCCCCTGCGACGATTACACAGAAGATGCGATCGTCGCGGCCCATACGCCGGAAGACACTTATTTCTTCGTTAACCCAACGCGAGCGGCTTGCACTGGGAGAGCAAATTACGACGAGATTAGCGGAGTCCTGCAGCGCGTGGTTGATCGTCTCACCGAGGTCCGTAGTAGCCGATAGGTCACTGCGGTCGCGAAATACCGGTGCGAGCCGCTTCGATAGGATGCCGAATGCTGTCTGCGTTCCGATGAGGCGCCGGGGAACGCGGTAGCCCTCGAGCGCGGACTGTAGCCATTTCGCCCAACGCACGTCCCCGTGGCTGTAGCTGATGAATGCGCTGTACCTGAACCTCGCTGTCGGCGAGTTATTCATGGCGATCTCCCGATCATGATGCGTCCCACGGCCGTCTCGAACGCTACCACGCTGGTTGGCTGATTTGCCATGATGGCACAAGCTGCTCCCGGGTGGATTTAGCTTGCGGCCGCTGGCATTCGCGAAGCGAAACGCGCCTGCGTTTCCCAAGCATCGAACCGTGAGCGGCTTGCGTGGCTCGATGATTTATTGTGGACGTCAGTGGAAGGTGAAATGGTGGCCAGGGAGGGAATTGAACCCCCGACACGCGGATTTTCAGTCCGCTGCTCTACCAACTGAGCTACCTGGCCAACGCGAAGCCGCGTATTAAACAGGCGCACGCGCCAATCGTCAATGAATAAGTGAAAAATCAGCTACTTACGTGGCTCGCAACTCACTTTTGCTCCAGATCCTTCAGCCTGTCCGTTGCGTTCTGATTTTGGGGATCTAAGCCAGCTTTTCGCAACAAGAATTTTACATCAGGTCAACTCTACTAGCATCAGTCAAAGTTCCGTAATGTTGCGGCTCGAAAAGACGACTGCAAATTCGAAGATCACGCAGTAGCGTGGAGTTTCGCTTTTCGCGAAGACGTCGTGTCGGTGCGCGGTTTCACCTCGAGTTGCAGCTCGTCGGCGCAGACTTGAGCGGCCAGATGGTGTTTGGCGGATTGGACAAAATGCGGCTGTTAATGGTGAAGTACAGGCTGCCGAGCCGCCCGCGCACGTCTCCAAACGGATTCGGGTTGTCCGGCGAACTGCCGTAACTGCTCGCGGTAGCGGCGACCAGTTGATCGCAGTCGAAAGTGGCGCGTGCGGCACAGCCGTAGTTCCCCGTGTTCAGCAACGACGCGTCCACCTTCAAGCAGATCTGCAATGCCTTTTTGGCACGATCTGCGATTGTGGCGGCGTTGACCACCGTGCCGAGGTTTGCGAGCTTCTGATCGGCAAAGCTCACGAGTTCGGGTTTCGTCGAAGACACGCTGGCGCTTAATCGGCCGCCTACCAGCCACATCGAATTACCTTTGGTCTGGCTGCCTCCGCCGTCGCAATAACCGGTCATGTCAATCAGACTGCTGCCCTCGGGCTCCGTTCCCTCGGTCGAGCCTAAGCGCGTGGTCCAGCCCACCACCTGTTGTTTGCAGATTGGATCTGTCGTGCCCGGAATGATCGAGCTGGGATTCTGGTCACTTTGGACGAGAATCCCCGGGACGTTGTCGACGCCATTGGCGATGGTCTGGATGGCCGCAAACTGGTTCCCCGCGGGACCGGACGCGCCGCAAATCGTTGCGGGAATCGTGTTCGCGGCGAAGCCCGGGCACGCCTGGGCGATGTTGAGGGTCCCAGGACACGTGCCGGCAGTCGTGAGGCGGGTATCCGTGATGATGCACGTTTGCTCGAAGATGTTGCCGGTTACCTTATTGGCCGCTGCGCCCGCGATCACGTGGCCCAGTGCACCCGTAGGATTGCAGCCGGCGTCCGATGTGCATTCGCTGGTGGATGCGACGACGACGAGACTCGCCGGCGGGACCGCCAGTCCCTCGGGAGCGCCGGCTGTCGAAGCGCTGGCCGCCAGCGTCACGGTCGGCGCGGTGAAGCGGAAGCCGCCATAGGGTGTCGCCGTGTTCATCGGCACGGCAAACTGCAGGACGTTGCCGCTATCGATTGTCGTGGCCTGAGTTACGAAGGCGTAAGCCGTGTCGCCCTGCATGCCGGTTCGCAGCTTGTTGAACGGACAGTGCCCCGTACCGCACGCAATCGAAGCAAAAGTCGTGGCATTGTTCACGGTCCCGAGGGTCAGTTGGAGTATCGTGCCGGCCGAGGTCGAAATCAGCAGGCTCCCGTCGACCGGCCAAATATCCATGCCATTCGGTTGCGCACCCGAAGCGTAGGGAAACTGGCCCCACGACAAGACAATCCTCGGACAAAGCGACTTGGCGGTGCCGTTGATGACTTTCTGAATGTCGGACGCTGAATAGTCATAAACTAATTCCGGCTCATTCCGGTCGCGTTTACCGCCGTCGCCAGTGAGGAATTCGTTGTCGGCGACCAGCACCAGCAAGTCGCCCACGCCGATGCCGGCGTTCGTCAGCGCCGTTTGGGCCGCGGCCGTCGTCGGCTCAGGCACCACAAGAGTCTCTACCAAAGAATCGACTTCGTTGCCGTTGAAGTATTGGTCGAGCAGCACTGGCGCCAGATAGCCTGTCGGCGTGTTCGGTGTAATTGGCACTGCCGGCAGCACCCAGAGTTGCGGTTTCGCACCGTTATTTCCGGTCGCAACGACATATAGATTGCCTTTGGCATCTACCGAGAGACCATCGGGCTGTCGCGGACCCGGAATCGCCGATGTGCTGCTCCACACGAGGGTCGAGGAAACCGGTGGCGTTCCGGTCGGACCAAAGTAGCGAACGATCGAGCCACCGGCTGTATCGGCGACCAGCAAATCGGCGCCGCCGCTGGCGGTGTTCGGCACGAACACCAGCGAATGAAAGCTCTTGAAGGCACTCCCGTCGCCATTCAGCAGGGTGGTTTGCGCGGGGCCGAACAACACGTCGTAGACGGCGTTCGGCGAAGAGGAGTTCGCGGCCGTCACGCGTAAACTTTGAGCGTAGCCGCCGGCAGCGGCGCATACGGCCATCAAGGTCAGTGCGCAACGCAGCATGACCCGATATTTTCCGGGCGCGAAATAGTTCATGGGATTCCCTGTTCTTGTTATTTCCGTTTCGGCTACTCGGTCGAAATACCGGCAGCCAGTCCTTAAGTAGACTCAAAAGCCTAACACGCGCACGACGTCACTTACCATCAATGCAGCGTTGAAAGGCTTGCGTCAGGCATTATGTGACGCGTCGATTTGTCATATGTGCCTCAGCGGCGCGGCGCGGCAGCGATCGTTTGGCTCGGAACTGCGGTGTTTTCAGCCGGCGAGCCGGCGCCCGCCCGACGCGAAGGGCGCTGCTTCTGATGCAGTGTGTCCAGATAGTTTTGCGTGAGCGAACGGAATGCCGCCGGTGCGAACACATCTTTGCTCAAAATCCCGTAGCTGTGCAGCAACAATTCTTCGGCCTCGGGGTACTTGCCGAGACCCGTGAGTGCGGCCCCTTCGGCGCTCTCGGCGATCGCAGTCTTCCAATGGGATGCCGACAGCGCCGCCGTGAAGATATCAACCGCAGAGCGAGCCGACGTCAGCGCGTCGGAATACTGATGGGTCGCCACTTGAAGTATGGCCAGATTTTCCAGGCTGGAAGCGACGTTCGGATTGGTGTCGCCAAACAGGCGCCGGCGCATGGCCAGCCCTTCCTGGATGTGACGGTCGGCGGCGGCGTAGTCGCCCGCCAGCGTCAGCCAGAAGCCGATGCGGTTGGTGACGGCAGCGACGTCTGGATGATCCTCAGGGAAGAGCTTGCGGTAGACGTCGAGCGCTTCGCGCAGAGTCGCCAGTGCGACTTGGACTTCACCGCGGTCGTATTGGACGAAGGCGAGATTATTGAGCGTGATCGCGACGAGCGGATTCAGTTCACCGAGCAATTCGCGCTTCATATCGAGTGCTTGCCGGTATGTCGACTCGGAATTTTTGAGATCGTTCTTCTCCTGCAGCACGCCTGCGAGATTGTTCAGACCGTCGGCGATCTTGACGTGTTTGTCGCCATACAATCGGCGGTCCATCGCGATCGATTCGAGGTACAGGTTCTCCGCTTGATCGTAGTCACCGTTGTCTTCGAGCAGCTGTCCAAGGTCGTTAAATGCGTCAGCAAGGTCGGGGTGCGGCGCGGCGCCGCGCAGCGTGCGCTGCATGGCCACGGCCTTCTGCATCATTGCGATTGCGGATTTCAAGTCGCCGTCGTCGTTCATCGCCTGTGCAAATTCTTTGAGCGTGCGGGCAATATCGCCGTGCGTCTGGCCATAGAGCTGCTGCTGCAACGCCAGCGCATCGCGGTAGCTGCGCTCCGCATCCTTGTAGCGGCCTTGGCGATCCAGCACGATACCGAGGCCGTACAGACTGCTCGCGAGATTGATCTGGCTGCGGCGGCTGTTAGGGTGCGCGGCCTGCCGGCTCGCCGCCTCGCGATAGGCCTTCTCGGCTGCGGCATACTCGGCCTGAATCGTCTGTAGGTCAGCGAGGTGATTCAAGGACTCGGAAAGATCTTCCGGCTCGGTATCCTTCAGCCGGTGTCGCGTCGAGACAGCCCGGTCCAGCAGAGGCCGCGCCTCGGGATATAGGCCAAGTCCCATGTAGACGGTGCCGATGGTGTCCATCACAGTTGCTTGGATGGCCGGTTGTTTGGCCAACTCGGTATCGATGCGCGTCGCGCCCTTGTCGAGCATCTCACGCGCGGTGACGCTGTTGCCGCGCGCTTCGCTCGGATCCAGGATCCGGAAAAGCCCGATAAGAAAACTTGTGGTCTGGCGGGCGGCCTCTGCCTCTGCCTCGGCGCGCGCGGTCTGCTTCTGAGCCGCCGTACGCTGGATCACCGCATACGCGGCAAGGCCGCTCATGAACAGCATGCCGAACATGGAAGCACAGGCGGCGATGAACAATTGCCGGTAGCGGCGCTGTTGCTCTCGCCGCCGCAGCACATCGAAGCCGACGCCGAGTATGCCGGCGATTAGTTTCAGCAGGGCGTTGTACTTGCCGTCCTTGCCGGGCCGCGCGTCGGCGGCAATCGGCTCGGTGCGCGCATCGCTGAGCACACCATCTGCACCGATCTTAAAACGGAGCGCCTTGGGAAAGCACTCCTCATCCTCGCGGCCCGGTACATCGGAGGTGTTCGGCTCGCCGCCGACGATCAGACAGAAAATCCGGTCTTCACGGCCGAGCCGTTTGAACGCAAGGATTTCTTCGTTCACCCAGCGAGATTTTGCTGCCTCTGGCGAGCAAATGATGATTTGGCACGCGGATTGGCTTAGCGCCTCGCTGATTACCACGCCCAGATCCGTGGCGCTTGCAAGTTCCTCGCGGTCGCGAAATATGGGTGTGAGGCGCTTGGTTACCGTGCCTAATGCGGTGATCGTGCCGATCAGCTGCTTCGGTGGCCGATAGGATTCCAGCGCCTTGTGCAGCCAATCGGCCCATTTAGCATCGCGGTGGCTGTAGCTAAGGAACGCCCGGTATTTTGGCTGGACCACGCTGATGTCTTTGACGAGTAATCCCTTAGTTCTCGGACTGCGCCGAGCATCTCGAGACGCAGGTTAGCTCAATTGTCCTGCCGGGCAAAGCCTGCCGGGGCTAATACAGGTTCGGTGGGGGCGCGCTATTGAAATGACCGTCTCGCCCAGAGCGGGCGGAGCCCCAGCGAAGGAGGGACGTTGCCGCCGCAGACGGCATTAGCGCGCGATTTCATGCGCGGGCTCATCAAAGCGTGTAGCGCACAAGAGAAAACAAGCGTATACGATTCTTGCGGGGGAAATCTTGTCCGCACAGGTCAGTGACGATGCGACCAACTCTTTGAGCGATTGAAATAATAACGACGCTCAGCGGCGACCGGCCTTACGCGCCTGGTAAGCCGCGAAGCTATCCAAAACCTAAGGAGACTCCTATGTACGATTTTATTCTTCGGTGCAGGGCCGCGGTCGAAATGCGCGCACTATTTCTTGGAATCAGCTTGTTTGCTCTCAGCGGCGCCGGACTTCTGGCCGGCGGGGCAGCGAATGCGCAGGATCCGGTCAAGGTCGACGCCAAACACTATAAGGTGGAGTTTGAGAATGACAGTGTGCGCGTGTTGCGCATAACGTACCCAGCACACGAGAAGTCAGTGATGCACCACCACCCGAACAGCGTGGCGGTTTTTCTGACTGATGGCAAATCGCGGTTCACGCTGCCGGACGGAAAGACTCAGGATGCTCCGGTGAAGGCCGGGGCGGTCCAATGGACGGACGCTTCCGAACACCTGCCGGAAAACGTCGGGGACAAGCCATTCGAACTGATCTTGGTGGAGTTAAAGACCACGAAAGCAGCCAAGTGAAGTACTCGGTGCTTGGGTTCGATTGACCAAGCGGGCCTGGTCCGCATTCAACCACGGAAACCCCGACCTTGAGTCGGGGTTTTTAGAAGCGGGCCAAACAGACTTGAAATACTAGTTTTCGGGATGGGCTGGGGCGAAAACTCGGCTGCATGTATGAGCCTGTACGCGAGCATGCGCCGGAGATCTACGAATGGATGGTCGGACGAGTAGGGGAATGTGTCAAAGCGGGGTGGCTGATTGACGCGTGACATTTGCTGGAGTTCCGCGACTGCGCGGAGGGAGCCATCCATGGCCACAGTCCACTATCCTTGTTGATTGCGGTCCGGCGAACGCCAGTCTTCAAATTCAGGGAGTCGGTGTTCCCCAATCCGCGAGGTGTCATTAGACGTACTGGCGGGGTGGAATTGAATCACCCCCATGGGTAACCCGAATGGCCTAGCCTTTTGCGCCCTGCCCCGGGTGGGGCGGAGCGGGCCTTGCGTGCTAGAGTGAGGACAAGCGGCTTCCTTGGATGGACCGTCGATTTGAGGGCAACCCCAAAATCATGAAGATATTGTTGGTGGACGACCACGTACTGTTCCGCGAAGGCATTGCCCTGCTGTTGCGGAGCTTGGTAGCGGACGACTCGCTATATCAGGCGGGAACGTGTGAAGAAGCACTGACAGTCGTTGCACGGGATCCGAGTATCGAGCTGGTGCTGATGGACATCAATTTACCCGGCACTTCTGGAATCAACGCCATATCGATGATCCGTGCCGAGTTCCCGCTCATTCCGGTCGTTGGTCTATCATCGAGCGATGACAAGCGGACCATTTTGGACGCCATCGATGCGGGCGCGATGGGATTCATCCCGAAGAGCTCGTCGTCGGCTGTGCTGTTCGCAGCTCTTCAGTTGGTCTTATCGAAGGGGATCTATATTCCTCCGGAGGCGTTTTTACGCGACCGAAGCGTTGCGACCAGAGCCGTGGCGTACACTAGTGCTGATAAGCCCGGTACGGAGCACGCAACGCCAGGAGATCTCGGCCTAACGCCGCGACAATCCGAGGTATTGTTCCTGATCCTGCAAGGCAAGTCCGCCAAGGCTATTTGTCGGGACTTATCCTTGTCCAGCAGCACCGTAAAAATTCACACCTCGGCGGCCCTTCGCGCATTGAATGTCACGACCCGCACGCAGGCCGTCATTGCGGCGGGCCGTATGGGTCTTCGTTTTGACGAGAGTGTTCATCCCCGCGCTCGTTCCGATGAGACCGCCTGAGGCTCCACATTCGCCAGTTGTGGGATGAGATCCATCACGACGCGTCGAATTCGTTGAGCGTTGGCGGGCTTCTGTAGAAACACGATATCGTGGGCTTGCGCCACGACGGCACGTGCCACATCGTGGTCGGCGGTGAGGATGATGGCGGGAATCGGCATTTCCGCGTCGCGCCGCAGATCCTGAATGATTTCCAGTCCGGTTTCACCATTCCCCAGCCAATAGTCCGCAACGATGAGATCGGGTTGGCGCAAGTGCTGCGAAAGCTCATGGCGCACCTCGGCACCGCAGCTGCCCGCAATCACGTGACAGCGCCAGGACTTGAAAATCGCTTCGGTTGCAAAGCGACTCTCTTGGTCATCATCGACGACGACAATAAAAGCGCCGCTCAACAGCGAATCCTGTGCGCCGACGGACACCGGTATCATTTGCCTGAATTGATCTGCGGTGGCGATCGGCAGCCGAATGCCAAACACTGAACCCGCGCTCATCGATGATCTTGCGGACAACCCATAGCCCAAGAGCTCCGCCGTCCTCCTCACGATCGCGAGGCCCAGCCCAAGCCCCTGGCCTCGAGCCCGATTGGTATCGCTCAGCTGATAGAATTCTTCGAATATGAATTCCAATTCTGCCGCCGGAATGCCGATGCCGGTATCGCAGACATACACGGTGACAAATTGTTCGCATTTTCGAAAGAAGACATCGATGTGACCTCGCTCGGTATAGCGAATCGCGTTGGATACCAGATTCCCGAGCATGCTGAGAAGTAACGCACTGTCGGTATGGACCAACGTACGCGGGCGATGCACCCGAAGCGTCAGGCCCTTGTCGGCCGCGGCCTGCCAATGAGCGAGTTCGACTGACTCGAGCAAGGAATCCAAACTCACGCAGATCAGTTGAGGAGTCACGATGCCGGCGTCGAGTCTCGAAATATCGAGCAATGTTTCAAACAGGTTCTCGAGTGCCGAAACGGAATGCTGAATCTTGTGGAGCAAGCCGCTGATTTCCGGCGAAATCTGCCTCTCGGCGAGGATCCCCACCAACAAGCCGACCGCATGCATCGGCTGGCGCAGGTCGTGGCTGGCCGCGGCCACGAACCGAGTCTTGGCGGCGCTCGCTCGATCCGCCGCTTCGCGCTTCACTTTGAGTTCCTCGAGCTGGACGCCCAGCTTGCCGTTCAGTACCGACAACTCCCGCGCTTGAGTGGTAATTTGTTCATTGGCTTGCCCAAGATCTCGAGTTCGCGCCAAGACCTTGGACTCCAGGCTTTCGTACAGTGTACGCAGGCTATCTGCCATGCCGTTGAAGGCCGTTGCCACCGATTGAATCTCGTCGCGACTTTCAATCTCGATCTTGGCCGACAGGTCACCACTTCCCAGCCGTTGAGCACCGTCCCGAAGCAGCAAAATGGGTTTCGCGAGCTGCCGCGCCAACAGCAGCGATGCCAGGAAGGCCGCCACGATTCCGAGTGCCAGCACCAACATCGTCACGCCGATCGTCGTCTCAACGGTGCGCAGTACCTCTGCCGCGGGCTGCTCGATGTACAACAGCCAGTCGGGACCGACGATGCGGGTTGCGCTCGAAAACACGGTGCCGCCGTCGGGACTTTCCCCCCAGACGGAAGGCAGTTCCGGCCGCCCTTGTGCGAGCGCGGTGCGGACCGCCCGGACTTGAGGCAACCGTGAAACATCACTGTTGCGCAACAGCGTGCGAAGATCAGGGTGTGCCAGCATATGCCCCTGCAAATCGACCACGTAAGCGCGTCCCGACTTTCCGATCGAGAGTCTGGCTAGTACGTCGTCTATGAAGCGCACGCTGATTTCGGCGGCGAGGTATTCTCCGTGTTGGTCGCCGTTCACTGCCACGGTGACAAAGGGTTCGGTTTGATCGCGGATAAAGGTTGGGCCGTAGCAGAACGGTAACGAGCAGTGCTCAAGCAATTGCCGAATCCCGGATTGAGAAGTATGTGATTCAATGCGATCCGCATCCACTCTCGACACGAAGTTCGTTTCCAAGAAATTGGAATCCAGCGAACGAATGTTCAGGATCGCCGGTTCAAATTTCAATGCGTCGCGAAAATCACGTGCTTGTGCTTCACGACCGGCCGCTGCGCCCTCCGACAATCGGCTCGACAAGGAACGCAGTACGGCTTCGATATCTCGCAGATACACGTCAATGGAGGCGGACGCGGCGCGAGCTTCCGCGGTTTGGACTTCGTGCGTCCGCTGCTGGTCCTGGGAATAGTGGTAGAGAGCGAGAATCGACCCGACTGTCAACACGGACACGGAAACCAGGCCCGCAATGGTGGCGACATAGCGTCGAAATAATCCCTTCATCGCCACTGATTGCACGCTGTAATACTCTTTGTGAGCTGCAGAACCCGTAATCTACTCGAATACCGTGGCCTCGCGTGCAAGGCGTTCGCGGGTCGGGCGATCCAGTTGCGCGATTGCCGCTGAATTCACCGCAATCTCGATCTCTTTCGGGCGCATGACCGGGATACTGCCGACCGGCACGCCATTCAAAATGTTGGCAATGGATTTGGCCCACACATCCATCGCCTCCTCATCCACGGACTGAACCGAAACAAGACCGCCCATTTTTAGAAATTTGCGGCGTGCATAAACAGTGGGAGCAGCTGTGCGGGCCAAGGCCGCCGCGAGCTCGGCACCGTGGCTGAAGGCGATTTCGGAGTAGGGGACGTACCATAGTTGCACCTCGCGCGCCTGCGGATCCTCCAGCATACGGCCAATCTCGTTGTGATCGTGGAGGTTAAATACTTTGAGATCAAGTCCAAGCCCCTTGGCCTGAGTGAAGAGATCTTTGCTCATATCGGAGCCTTCGAGCCAATAGTCGGTCGCCACGACGCCCACAGTCCTCGCGTCTGGAAAGGTGCGACGGATCAGTTCCATGATCTTCACGTCCAAGGGGACGAAGAAGGTGTAGCCCGTGAGTGTGCCCGTTGATACCAAGGACGGTACCAAGCCTTCCAATACAGGATCTGATTGAATGATGAAATAAATCGGGATCGTGGTATTCAAGGCCAACAAAGTTTTCGCCACGCTGACAGAGGAGGCGACAATGAGCGCGGGCTTCGTGGCGATCAACTGTGTCAAGACCATCGTCCGGCGTAAGGGATCGTCCACATCGTCGCCAATGAGCTTTAGTTCAATGGGCCGTGGGCCCTCGAAATGTTGAACTTTGAGATGTTCTCTGAATCTAGCCACTCCTTGGCGTACCGGCGCGGCATCGAAATCGACCCAGGCGACGATGCGCGGATTCTCAGAAATCGCAGGTGCGATATCTTGGCGCGCGCTCAGCAGGAAAATTCCGCCAAGCAAGCCCGTGGCGACGAGCGTATTGAGTGAGGAAAGCCGACTAGCTCGTACCAATGGATAGACCTTTTGGGTGTGGCGGGCTGAAACGCGACGCACTAATGTTATTCCAGTCATCACGACACGCCAAGGAGGGTCGATGAGACGCGAAGTCCCCACCACCCGCTATTTTGCAGTGGGTTTTTTCACCGCTGAGCAGCTGGAAGAAAGGGATCGCGCCCTGTTGGCAGGCGCTGCGCAGAACGCGGCCGTCGCGGAAATGCAAAGCGCTGTCGAGGTCGTCACAATCACCGTATTCGACGTGGACACGGGCGCCGAAACAGTGGAGATGGGTATCCGTAAAGTGAGCATGTTTGTGCAGGCTCCTCTGCAGGCGGCCGGTGTCTCATTCGCGATGGAGCGCTTCGATTCCGCCCAGTTCCCGGGTACGTTGAGCCCGCAAGACGCCTTTACTCAGTATCTCGCCAGTGCCGAAGGCATCGCAAGCTTCGGAACGGCAACGGCCGTGCAGCTATTTGCAATCGATGTTGACGCAGTTACGGATCTGGCCAAGGGCTGAACAACCAGGTTCCGGCCATGCCATGTTCGCGAAAGATTCTGCTGAATGTGGCCGGGGAGCGAACCGGCTCGTTGATCTATCCCCCTGAGGCGACCGCCGCGCCAGCCAGTGCGGAGCGCATCCACCTCGATCTACAGATGAACGGGCATGTCTCAGCGCCCCTGGTGTTTACGGGCATATTCTCGACCGAAGAATGTCAACAGATCATGGACTTAAGCCAGACCCGTCGACAGCGTGTCGGCACGATGATGTACGCGAGGCCCGATATCCGCAAATCGACCATCGCCTGGATCAACATCGCGGAAGACAGCCGGTGGTTGTACGAAAAAGTGTGGCAGACGTTTCAAGCAGTCAATCGCTGGTTCAAATTCGCCTTGTTGGGTTTGGTCGATGAGATTCAATTCGCCAGGTACTCGGTGGGCGATAGCTTCGGATGGCATCTCGACGCCGGCGGCGGCCAGACTTCCACGCGCAAGCTCAGTATGTCGGTGCAATTGTGCGACGACCATGAGTACTGCGGCGGAGACTTGGAAATGTGCGCCTGTCCGCAGCTGGATCCGCGCCGCCGCCGAGGGACGATCATTGTGTTCCCGTCTTTTCTCGCTCATCGAGTGACGCCAGTTACTCAAGGGGCGCGCTGCTCGCTCGTGGCTTGGGCGCATGGACCCACTTTCAAGTAAGGTCATTCAAATAACAACGCTCTTCGAACTCTTCGCGCCTGCGGGCGCCTCAGATCTCAATGTTGTCAATGAGCCGCGTCTCGCCCAGTCGCGCCGCTCCCAAGATAACCAATTCATCCCGGTTGCCGGGAATCCGTAGATCCTGTCGGCGGCGGATGGCGACGTAGTCTGGTTGCCATCCCTTTACTCGCAAGGATTCGGTAGCCGCGCGTTCAATGTCTTCTCGATTGGACTTTCCCGATTTTAGTTCGGCGACCGCGCCGCAAAGTATGCGGTACAGCTGCACAGCTTCTACGCGCTGATCATCTCGTAGATACCCATTCCGTGAGGAAAGGGCGAGGCCGCTGGGCTCGCGCACCGTTTCCGCCGCGACTATTTCCACCGGAAGTGCAAACTGGCGCACCATGTCTTTGATGACAAGAAGCTGCTGATAGTCTTTTTTCCCGAACACGGCGACTCTTGGCTGCACAATATTGAACAACTTCAAAACGACTGTTGCTACGCCAACGAAGAAACCTGGACGGATTTGTCCTTCCAACAGGCTGGCTAATTCAGCCGGCGGATGGACCTTGCAGTCTTGCGGCTCGGGATACATTTCCTCGGGAGTTGGTGCAAACACGATGTCACAGCCGACCTCATTCAGGAGTTCGCAGTCGCGTTCGAAAGTCCGCGGGTATTTGGCAAAGTCTTCGTTTGGCGCAAACTGAAGCTGATTGACGAATATGCTCGCAACCACGCTGTCGCCGTGCTCACGGGCGATTTGCACGAGCGACAAATGTCCTTGATGCAAGTTGCCCATCGTAGGGACAAGGCTCACGTTGTGGGTCCCGGCTACGGCGCGGCGCAGATCCGCAATGGTCTGAAGGACTTTCAATTCAGCGCGCTGTCAAAAGCTATGTAGAGATTCGTCGGGAAACCTACCCGCCTTGACATCAGCGACATACTGCTTCATGGCCGCCTCGATGCTGTTGGCGCCATCCAGAAAGTCTCGAACAAATCGCGCCGGTTTCCCAAAAGTAAGGCCCAGCATGTCATGCAGCACGAGCACCTGACCGCTGCAGCCGACGCCGGCACCGATCCCGATGACAGGGATCGTCAGTGCCTCGGTGATATCACGCGCCAGCGCTGCAGGGACCATTTCCAGTACCAGCATTTCGGCACCGGCCGCCGCAAGCTCTGCCGCGTCTTTACGCAGCTGCGTCGCTGAGATTTCATCACGGCCTTGTACTCGATAGCCGCCCAGCGCATGCACGGATTGCGGTGTGAATCCGAGGTGCGCGCAAACCGGTATGCCACGCTCGACGAGGCGTTTCACGATCCGTGCTGTCCATCCTCCGCCTTCGAGCTTGACCATATGCGCGCCCGCCTGCATCAGCAGAATCGCGTTGCGCACAGTCAGTTCGTCGGACTCCTGATAAGTACCAAAGGGCATGTCCGCAATCAGCCACGCTGTGCGATTGCCTCTTGCCACACAAGCTGTGTGGTAAGCCATGTCAGCGACGGAGACCGGCAGCGTTGTCGGATGGCCCTGCAGGACCGTGCCAAGGGAATCCCCTACCAACAGGATGTCGATACCGGCGTCATCGAGTACGCGTGCAAACATGGCGTCATAACAGGTCAGCATCGCGATCTTTTCATTAGCAGAATGCATCTCGCGAATACGATGCATCGTTACCTGTTTGCGGGCGCTCATTTTGACATTGTAGGGCATTCAGCCATCGTGAGTGGCTAGCAATGCGGGCAGCGTTGGACCGCCTCGATTTGAGAATTCGCAAAATCTTGTGTCGGCTCGCGAGTCGAAAATCCGTAAGCTGTTTGTTTTCATGGGCACCCTCTGAATACGCCGATAGAATTGTGCTGGTTGGCGTTGGCTTATCTCTGCAGAATGAGTTCTTGCGTCGAATTGTCGATCGACCAGCTCTTGAACCGCTTGAGGAAGCTCTGGCCGAGAAGAGGCGGGGCATTGGACGGTGACACCTTGGCTTGAACCCTCGGCGCTTCGATATTTCCAATTTTCAGTGACCTGATGACGAAGGTCTTCGATTGAAAAACCTCGCCGTCGGCGTTTTTGTAATTGCGAACTCCAGTGATGTCGGCTTGGGTGACGGTGTTGGCTCTGACAAGACTCGAGAAGACATCGG
>Ga0193709_1000433_pt1 | contig 15069 bp, 13 predicted proteins | sample H3c2metaG_FD_160571 | JGI IMG/M metagenome (GOLD analysis project Ga0193709, IMG submission 160571) | Soil microbial communities from a riparian zone of the East river system, Colorado, United States - H3c2 | ecosystem: Environmental > Terrestrial > Soil > Riparian zone | place: USA: East River... | reverse complement strand
GTCAGCCGACGCAAAAATCGCAAACAGCCAAGGCCAAAACCCTCCGTGCATCGCTCATATTACTTCCAAAAATGCATCAAAAAGATAACCTTCTGAGGGCACCAATTCTTAATTCAATGGCAATGGGGGGTTACCCCGGGTATACCCCTCCGAAGTGGTGGGAAGGGGTGTGCCTCACTCAAGGAGCTCAAAATTCGATCTTCGATGTTCAGTATTCGATGTTTTCTTCATCGCCCCGTATCGCTCCACCGATCCGCGCCCATCCGCTGCCATCCCCACCCATCCGAGCCAATAAATTTTTGCAGCCTTTTCACAACCGTCATTCTTGTCTAACCTCCCGCATGACTAGCGCACTCCGGTCAATCGATCTGCTGGGCACTCCCGTGCTCGTGACCGATTACGCCAGTCTCGCCAAGCAATGCCACGAATGGGCCCGGACCGGTCACTGTATCGCTATGGATTTCTCGAATACGCAAATTGTCACCATGCGCCGCCATGAACCCGCCTTCCGTCAGATAACTCGTGACTTCGATTGCTTCGCACCCGATGGCATGCCCCTGATCTGGTGCCTCAATGCCGCCGGCGCCGGCCTCCATGACCGAGTTTACGGCCCGACCTTCATGCGCAAATTCCTCGAGACCGCGCCGAAGGAGTTCACACATTACCTTCTGGGCGGCTCTGAAGTGTGCGGCGCGAAATTGCGCGAATATTTTAGCCGCGTGAATCCCGGCATCAAATTCGTGGGCTCGTTTCACGGCAAATGTCATCTCGATGGCTTGCTCGAAGGGAGCGCTGAGGATAATGTGATCGAAGAAATCAACCGCCTCTCCCCGGATTTCATCTGGCTGGGCTTTGGCGTCCCCAAACAACAGGCCTGGGTAGGGCGACACAAACATCTCCTGCGACGCGGTGTCATTTTCACCGTCGGTTTCGCCTTCGACGTCAATGCCGGAATGAAACCCGATGCTCCCGACTGGATGCAACGCCTCGGATTAACGTGGGTCTTCCGAATCTGGTCGGAGCCCCGCCGCCTCGGTCCTCGCTATCTTCGCTACAATTTGCTGTTCCTTTGGTATCTCTTTGTCGATGGCCTCCGCGGAAGAGCCTGGCGGACAGCTTCCTAAGGCATAACAATTCAGTTCAAACCACGGATGAACACCGATGAACACAGATTTGACAGGAGGAAACAGAGGAAACCGAGAGGATGAGAAGGCAAGATCATGGGGGAGGGGCATTTGCAGATTTGACAGCCTCCAAAAGGAAAACAGATTGACTTCTCTCACCGGAAAATCCGTGTTCATCTGTGTTAATCCGTGATTGAAATTTGATGGATACAGCTAATCCCAGCAAGCGGTTATCATGTCCTCGCTTCCCTTAGTTCGAATTTGGATTTGGATTTCTGTTCTGGCGACCGCCGCGGGATGGATTCTCTCCGCGTTGGGACAACTGAATTACGCCGGTTACGTGGCGTTTTTTGGTGTGGCTGCGGTGTTTTTTCTCTTCGGCAGGAAACGATTGGGTTGGAACACTGGGCCGATTTCTCTGAATCTCAAGAAGCTGTCCCGGCGTTTTCGCCGCCCGTGGCCATTGTGCTTCGCCATCCTTTCGGTGCTGATTTTCCTGGGTGCTATCCTTTATCCGCCCAGCAACCATACTGCGCTCAGCTATCGCACGCCGCGTGTGTTGCATTGGCTGGCGGAAGGCCACTGGCATTGGATACACACGCCCGATTATCGCATGAATAACCGGGCCTGCGGTATCGAATGGCTTTCAGCGCCGCTGCTGTTGTTCACGAAATCCGATCGGCTGATCGTCTTGCTTAACTTCTTCCCGTTCCTGCTGTTGCCTGGTCTCCTTTTTAGTGTTTGCACGCGATTGGGTGTGAAGGGCAGGGTGGCGTGGAATTGGATGTGGATATTGCCCACCGGTTACAATTTCCTGCTGCAGGCAGGCAGCGCTGGTAATGACACTTTTCCGACGGTTTATGCGCTTGCAGCAGTTGACTTTGGCTGCCGTGCATGGAGTTCGCGGCGGGTGAGTGATCTTTGGATGTCCGGTCTTGCTGGAGCATTGTTGGTGGGCGCCAAAGCCAGCAACCTGCCATTGCTGCTGCCATGGGCGTTGCTCGTGCTACCACTTTTGCCACTCGTAAAGAAGCATCCCGTGCTGACGGGAGCAATCGTGCTCGTCGCCGCGCTGGTTTCATTTTTGCCAACTGCCATATTGAACGTTATTTACTGTCACGACTGGTCCGGCCTCAACCTCGAACGAAAGGGCATGGATATGAAGAATCCATTTGTGGGCATTTGGGGCAACACGCTTCTGTTCCTGTCGAACAACTTTGTGCCGCCATTCTTTCCGTTAGCCGGCTGGTGGAACCGAAATGCATTGACCATTCTTCCGCGTGCAATCGTCGCGCCGATGGTTGCGAATTTCGAGGAAACCTTTCAAAATCTTGGTGAATTACCCACCGAAGATTGGGTCGGAATCGGTTTTGGTGTAAGCGTCTTGATGGCGGCTTCGTTGTTCGGCTCGGTTTGGTATCGTTCACAGGCACGGGACAACAGTGTGCCGCCAAACGCGCGCGCGATCCCGCTTCTAGTGCGCAAATGCGCACTGGTTGCGCCATGGATTGCGCTACTGGCATACTGTATGAAGTCCGGAATGGTGACGGGGGCGCGATTGATTTCTCCTTATTATGCGCTGTTGCTGCCTCTCGTACTGGCCATCCCCGGGTCGAACAAATTCGTCCAAACCCGGTCCTGGCGGATTCTGGTGTGGGCGAATTTAGTGCTCGCTCTGCCGGTCCTCGTATTAACGCCGGGACGGCCCCTGTGGCCCGCAGAAACGATTTTGTCGAAATTGCGCGCGATGCATCCGGCAAGCCACTCCATCAGCCGGGCGCTCAACGTCTATCAGGTTTATGAGATGCGTTCGGACCCACTCGCAAAGATTCGAGACTACTTGCCCCAATCACTGAAGACAGTAGGTTTTATGGGTAATGAAGATGATATAGACATTTCGCTCTGGCGTCCTTTTTTTTGCCGCCGGGTGGAACATATTTTACTGACCGATTCCACCGAGGAGATTCAGCGCCAGCACATTCAATTTGTCGTGGTTGGCGGATTCCATCTGACACAAAAGGGAACAACCCTTGAGACATGGCTGGAGCGCACGCACGGGAAGTTGATTACTACAATGACGGCAACAATAAAAGTAGCTGAGGGACCGCAGGAGTGGTACGTCGTTCGTTTGCCTGGTCAAAACGAATAACGAAAATGGCCCCATCTTTGGGCCGGTGTGCTTGCGCTTCAAAGAGGGCGTCGGGCGATCAGGTAAGCAGACCATCCCAGCCAATGGAGGTGTGCGGTAGATTTTCTGCGACTCGCTGGCAGAAATGCGAATAGAGGCCAGGACGCGGCAAACAACCAGTTCCGCGATGTGCCAATTGCTTCAACGTGCAGGCCTGCCCCGCGAACATGGTGCGCCAAAGCGCCCACCACGACAGGGCGCACATGTGTCAGGTCATCGAAAAAATTGAGGGGAACTTGCGCGTGCAAGGAGCTGGAAAGCACGAGCGATTTGGGATGCGGTGTTTCGAAGTAAATTCGCCCGCTCGGCTTAAGTACCCTGGCGATTTCTGAAAGCAGCAAACCCAGATCGTTCAAATGTTCAACGAGATGAATGCAAGTGATGGCATCCATGGAGCTATCCGGCCACGGTAGCTTTTGGTTTTCCAAGTCCACCCGATGAAATTCACATTCAGGAGGGGATATTTTTGGCGGCCCGGCTATGTCTGCGGCAGAAAGTCGAAGATCCGGACGCAATTCTGCCATGTGTCCAAGCGTTTCGCCGTCGGATGTTCCCAAATCCAGAAGAGCGCCGTTGGACGGGGTGGCGGCAACGAAGCGCGCACGAGTGTCAACCCATGGAAAATGCCGAAAGCGCGCCCAATTCATCTAATTCGTGTGCCATTCTGATCGCGGGTTAGCAACGTCTAATTCGTTCCTGAGGTTCTCCGGTCTGACTTCCGTAAAAGTTCGGGTGAATTTGATTGAGCAAGATACAAAGATTCGGTATCAAATAGGGTCGAAATAACGTACTGATGGAAAATCAACCCACGGACGGAATTCTTGAGGAATTTCGCGTAGAGTTTCTGGACTGCTGGCAGCGGCTGCCTAACAAAGGCTTCTTTTTTGTCCTTTTTGCCGCGTGGCTGGCATTATTTCAGGTATTGGGAAATTCTACGTTGGGCTTTATCCACTCGCGATCGCTATTGGTTTGGATGTGGATGGCCTATCATCCGAGTGTTTCGGGTGATGATGGACACGGCTTTGTCGTACCGTTCCTGGTTCTCGTTATATTCTGGTGGAAGCGGAAGGAATTAGTTTCGTTGCCACTCAGAACCTGGTGGCCCGGGATTTTGTTGGTCGGGTTCGGGCTATTCTTGCATACGCTTGGTTACGCAGTCCAACAACCGCGGATTTCGATTATGGGTTTGTTCACCGGCCTCTATGGTTTAGCAGGATTGGCGTGGGGACCCGACTGGCTTCGGGCAAGTTTTTTTCCGTTCATCTTGTTCGCTTTTTCGGTTCCTCTTGGAACTCTTTCGCAACCCATTACATTCCGCCTGCGACTGATCGTTTGCGAAATCGTCGAAGGGATTTCGCACTTGATCTCGATTGATATTTTGCGGAGCGGCACAAATTTGATTGATCCCACAGGCCACTACCAATATGACGTTGCCGCCGCATGCAGCGGCATTCGAAGCCTCGTTGCCACTCTAGGTTTGTCTCTGGTGTATGGGGTGCTCTCGTTCAGGACCTGGTGGAAAAGAGCCGCGTTGATAGCGTCTGCGGTGCCGCTGGCAGTCGTTGGAAACGTGCTGCGACTACTCACGATAGTGATTGCGGCAGAAATCGGCGGGCAAGAGGCGGGAAACTACGTTCATGAGGGGGGGCCATTCGGAATTCTCAGTCTGCTTCCTTATATACCGGCATTCTTTGGGTTGCTTTGGCTGGGACATCAATTGAGAGAGCCAGAGCGGCTTGCAGTTCCGACGCTCGAACACAAACCAGCATGAATAAGAAAAAGGCCGTATTGCTAGCAGCCACGCTCACCATGATTGTGAGCACGGGATGGTTTCTTGCGCATTTGCACTCTCTTCAACATTTGGGAAAGCCCGCAGTGAAGACCCGTCCAATAGCCGGCAGCCAGAACCTCGAAGTTATTCTACCCGAACAGGTTCTGGATTGTGACTCGGAGGCGATTCCGTTGGCCGAAATTGTCACCAATACACTGCCACCGGACACGAGTTTCGGACAGCGGCTGTACAAAGCTGCCGATGGTTTCGAAATTGCGCTGAGCGTGGTGCTGATGGGAGCGGATCGGACGAGTCTGCACAAACCGCAGTTTTGTCTTGAAGGGCAGGGGTGGCAGCTTGGTCCCTCATCTTATTCGTCGGCGACCGTTCCCGTCCAACGCCCTTATGCCTATGAGTTGCCGGTTGGAAGATTGATTGGCGCAAGACAAACTGAGGCAAACGGCCAGCGTCAAGAACTGCACGCAGTGTATGTTTATTATTATGTGGCCGACGGGGCTTTGATTTCGAGCGCGTCCGGTTTTGATCGGATGTGGCGGATGGCTCGTGAGATGATTCGAACTGGCGTCCTGCAACGATGGGCTTATGTGAGTTATACGACCTGTTGTCTCCCAGGCCAGGAAGACGCCACTTTCGAGCGAATGAAAACTTTTATTGCCGCGTCCGCTCCTGACTTCCAACTTACGCCCGCTCCGCGCGAGACTCCCGTTGCGGACGCCAGTAGATGACCTGAATTGTTAATTGAAAGATGCTTCGCCGCGATCGCCAGATCCGAATGCAAATCCATCAGTTGATGGATGCGTGTCTTTTCGCGCTTGGCTTCTGGTTGGCATATGAGTTTCGCTCGAATCCAGATATTATTGATCTCCTCAGTCTGCCGCCAATTAATGAATTTCGTGATTACAGGTGGCTCTATATCATTCTTATTCCCGCAGCTCCGCTCATTCTGGAAGCGCAGGGTTTCTACAATCGGCCGACGTTTTGCTCGCGTCGCACGACGGCGTGGCTGCTCTTCAAGGGCTGTTTGATCATTGCCCTGACCCTGATTCTGGCGCTGTTCTTTTTCCGGTTGGTGATCGCTCGGGCGGTCGTCGTTTGGTTTGGCTTCGTCAGTTTTGGCCTGGTGTTTGCGAAAGAAGAGCTGCTGCGCGTTTTTTTTCAAAGTAAGCTCGCGAAATCTTCGTTTCGTCGAAGATTTATCCTGATTGGCACCAGCGCTGAAACCTCTCAAATGCGGGCTGAATTTAAGGTTAAATCGCAAGAAGCTATCGAGATAATGGCTGAGTTGAATTTGAATGAAACGCCGTTGGAACGATTGATCACGATGCTGCATGAACATTCAGTAAACGGGGTCATTCTCAGCGCCAAACATTCCTACTTTGAACAGGTGGAAACGGTCATTCGGGCTTGCGAAATCGAAGGGGTTGAGACATGGCTTGTCGCCGAGTTTTTCAAGACTCAGATTTCGCGGACCAGCCTGGACGATTTCTACGGCCGACCCGTGCTGGTTTTCCGCACGACGCCTGAAATCTCCTGGCAAAGTGTGCTCAAACAGTTACTGGATCGAATCGGAGCTGTTCTCTTGCTCGTGCTGTTGTCCCCGGTTTTCCTGGTGCTCGGGATACTTATCAAAATGGGAACTCCGGGCCCAGTGCTGTTTCGGCAAAAGCGTTCGGGGCTGAATGGGCAGCCGTTCACAATTTTCAAGTTTCGCACGATGGTTACTAATGCAGAGCAGTTCCAACATGAATTGGCTGCAATGAACGAGATGACGGGACCCGTTTTCAAGGTGTCGAATGATCCACGTGTGACGTCAATTGGCAGATTTCTGCGCCGATCGAGTCTGGACGAACTGCCTCAATTGCTAAACGTCCTGCGCGGTGAAATGAGTCTGGTCGGGCCGCGTCCATTGCCAGTTGCTGAAGTTAAGCGGTTCAATGATCTGGCGCATCGTCGGCGGCTGAGCGTCAAACCGGGGATTACGTGCCTTTGGCAGGTGAGTGGACGCAACAACGTTTCAGATTTCCGGGACTGGGTTCGGCTTGATCTTGAATATATCGATAACTGGTCGCTCTGGCTGGATTTGAAGATTCTTTGGAGAACCGTGCCGGTTGTGCTGTCTGGCGTGGGAGCGCGGTGAGGGTTTGCGATTTGTAATTTACGGTCTATGATTGGCGCGTCTGAAAGAGACCGTTGATTAGAACGTAAACACAAGCGTCTTTCACCAATCCATGCCCAAAAAGCAACCTACTTCTGTCGTCACCGGCGCTGCCGGATTTCTGGGGTCCCATCTGACCGATCTTTTGCTCGCTCGCGGGCATAAAGTCATCGGGATCGATAATTTTGTCACCGGATCGGTAGATAATATTTCGCATCTCGGTGGGAATCCGAATTTCAAATTCATTCAGCAGGACGTCACTGAATTCATTTTTCTGGCTGTGCCGGTCAATTTCGTGTGGCACTTCGCGTCGCCGGCGAGCCCGATTGATTATCTGGAATTGCCGATTCAGACATTGAAAGTCGGTTCGCTGGGCACGCACAAGGCCTTGGGTTTGGCAAAGAACAAGGGTGCGCGGTTTCTGATCGCCTCGACTTCGGAGATTTATGGCGATCCGTTGGTGCATCCGCAAACGGAGGATTACTGGGGCAACGTGAATTCGATCGGTCCACGAGGTTGTTATGACGAGGCGAAGCGTTTCGCCGAAGCCATGACGATGGCGTATCACCGGGAGCATCAGGTGGAGACGCGGATTGTGCGGATTTTCAATACGTATGGGCCGCGCATGCGATTGAATGACGGGCGGGTTGTGCCGGCGTTCGTGAGCCAGGCGCTAAAAAACAAATCACTCACAGTTTTTGGAGATGGGAAGCAAACCCGCAGTTTTTGCTATGTTTCCGATCTAATTGAAGGGATATATCGGCTGATGATGAGCTCGTATAATTTGCCGGTGAATATTGGGAATCCGACTGAGATGACGATGCTGAAATTTGCCCGGCAAATCATTCGGGCGACAGGGGCACGAAGTAAAATCGCTTTCAAGCCGCTGCCACAGGATGATCCAAAGCAGCGGCGTCCGAACATTTCGCGGGCACGGAAGTATTTGAAATGGGAGCCGAAGGTGGCTTTGGCGGAGGGGTTGGTTGAGACGATTGAGTATTTTCTCAAGAAGGTTTGAGCATAAATGTTTGGTTAAGTTGGTGGGACGCTACGGAACTCAAGGACCAGGCCAAGAGTCATCCGAAGCTTGCCCTGGCGCTACGGCTCAGGAAGGAAACGACGCTGACGATTCGGGAAATTGCCGCGCGATTGCACATGGTCAGTTGGAGAAGTCTGAACAAGCTATACATGGCAAAGTGAGCAAAATATCTCGGCATGAAAAGACCAGAACGTGAAAAGTTATAGTTTTACTTCTTTCATTGCGAATGCGTTACGGCCTTCCAGAGCTTGAACGGTGTCACTTGGAGGAATTGCAGAATGGCACGAGATAGGAGAAAAATAGCAACGCTCACCGTATGGAGTGCCGGCATTCTTCTTTGCGTTTTATTCGGCGCTTTAGCTTTGAATTGGCGCACGGAGATTTGGGACGCTACGCCTGGTAAGCGATGCTCCATCACTTTGACCTACCTCCAAACGGAAGTAGAATACTATCGGTTTCAGCATGGGAACGATCCATCAAATCTGACCCTGTGCGTCGTCGATGACAAGCACCTCAAATGTCCCAGCACCAGAATGCCGTATGGCTACATAGTGTCTGCGGACGGCTTATACTACTGCATATTCGACTCGGCCCCGCATAACGAGGGTTTCTACGCAATTACTCAAGAGGGCAAAGTACATCGAGTGAATGTTCTAAAGCTCTTCGAGATTACTAATGCGGTCGCTGTATTTCACGGAGGCGCGACAAAATGAACTTTTGCTCGGTGCGGTCGAAGTAATGGATGTGAATACAGGAAACGTAACTTTGATTCCGAAAGCATTCGCGAGCAAGCCGCCTTGCCCGCCTCGTGGTGCTGTCCCGGTCAACCAAGGGTGTTTTCGGAGGTCTTTCACTCTGGACACCCGGTTCGCTTTCGGTAATGGAAGCGACTGTCCCGGCTATGTGGGCGACGGGATAACCGGATGAGGCGTTGGCAGCGGTTCCCCTGACTGACTGGAGATCGCCCTATTGGTGAGCGTGGGCGAGGGGCAGAGCTTCATTTTTCTTTTGACCGATTCGAGGTTGTACGTTAACCAGCGATCATGACCACAGCCCCGAAAGCTTTCGGGGCGGCGGGTGGTTGAAATCGTAAATGTTAAATACGAAGTCATTCCTGACGGTTGATTTTGGGGCTGGCAGCCTGAAGTTGGCCGAGTTTGAGGTTAATGAAGCTGGCGGATTGCGCCTGAAGCAGTACAGCATCACGCCCTTAGGCGCTGAAGGAGCGCAGGAAACAGCGCGAGAAGCGGTGGTTTTGAAGGCTTTGCAGGGGGTGATCACGGAAAAAGGCATCAAAGCCAAGACGGTAAACGTTTGCGCGCCGGGGTTCCATGTCTTCTCGAAATTCGTGAAATTGCCGCCGGTGGATGCTGGGAAAGTGACTCAAATTATTGAGTACGAAGCCCGTTCGAACGTCCCTTTCCCGCTGGAAGAAGTCGTTTGGGACTACCAAATATTGGGGTCAGCACCAAGTGGAGAGCTCGAGGTTTTGCTGGTAGCGATTAAGGCTGACATTGTCGAAGGGCTATTCCGAGTAACCGAGGCTGCTGGGTTGCATTTGCAACTTACGGACGTATCTCCGGCAGCGCTTTGCAATGCTTTTCGGTTCAATTACGGGGATTTGGAGGATTGCACGATGTTGCTCGATATCGGGGCCAAGACGAGCAACCTGCTTTTCTTCGAAAAAGGAAAGGTTTTTTCGCGCAGCATCAATCTCGGGGCGAATTCGATTACGCAGGATTTTGCGAATGAAGCCAAGCTGAAGTTCGATAACGCGGAAAAGCTGAAGATCGACGAGGGGTTCGTGAGCCTGGGCGGCGCTTACGAGGAGCCGGAGAATGCAAATCAGGCGGCGATTTCGAAGATTGCGCGGCAGTTCATGACTCGGCTGCACATTCAGGTGAACCAGACGATGCAGTTTTACCGAGGGCAACAGGGTGGTTCGGCGCCGCAGAGGTTATTCCTGTCAGGTGGGGCGTCGATCATGGCCTATACGGCGCAGTTCTTCGCGGAAAAGCTGAATGTGCCGGTGGAGTATTTCAATCCGTTGAGGAACGTGCAAATCGACCCGGGCATCAATTTGGAAGAATTGGCGCGATCGGCACATTCGATGGGCGAAACGGTGGGTTTGGCGTTGAGAAACCTGGCGCATTGCCCGGTTGAACTGAACCTGATGCCGGATAGCACGTTGAAGTGGCAGGCATTTAATCAGAAGAAGCCGTACTTCATCGCGAGCGTATTCAGTTTGGTGGTGGGTGTGCTGGCCATTGGCTTTTTGTTCGACAAGCTTGCGGGAGTGAAAAACGATCAGTTAGCGCAGATACAGCCGGAATTGGAACAGGCTAAACGTCGGGACCAGGAGTTTACCAAGGCCTATCACACTGATTTGAAGAAAGCGAAGCAGGACGGGGATCAGGTAGTCAATCTGATGGAGGATCGCTTTTATTGGGCGGATGTGCTTTCCGAATTGCGAATGGTTCTGATTCGGGCCGAGGAAAAGACAAAGGCGAGCTTTCGAGCCGACACAGGAATCTGGATCGAACAGTTAACGACAGCAACACCGGGGTCGGCCGATGCCAGCGGTGGTGTATCGACACCGATTCAGCCCTCGGTGGGTATGACCCCGCCTGGAATGTCACACGAACAGGACGAAATGTACCGAAGGCGTTATGGCATAAATCGTCCCGGCGCCGAATCGCCCCCTGCAGTTGCGGCCGCTCCTGCTGGAGGTTCAAGCACTCCGGGCGGTACAAACGATGTTGATGTGATGAATATCACATTCCGTGCGATAAGCCTAAGCAGCATTGCTCCAGGGGCCAATTCGGATACAGCACTGGAGCTGCTGAACGAAATCAGAAGCAGCCCATTTTTCGATCCTTCGACGAATACCTACGCAGGCGACATCAGCCAGGAAGTTCCGCTGAACGCGAATGTTCAGAGTGGCGGGCAGCCCGGCCAGCCGCAACCTGGGGGGACAACTTCGGCAGAACCTCCCGGAACATTTTCATTCAAGATCGTCGCGAAACTTAAGCGGCCACTGAAGCTGTAGATATGTGCGGCAAAGACAAATTGAAATTTTGGTGCGGCGCAGTGGTTGCGCTCCTGTTGGTGGGTGGAATTGGGCGGTTTGTTTATTCAAAATGGGAGCTTAGCAATGAGAAGACGGATGAGCTGAAACGGAAGTATGCTGAACTGAAGATTCTCGAGCACAAAAATGAGACTGTCAGTGGCGCGAGCGTTACGACAGAGTCGAAGGAATCCAACGGCAAGGCGGTGGATACGTTGAAGATCAGTTTTCGCGCGGTAGGTCTGAACAGGGTATCGCCAGGGGCTGATCAGGAGATTGCGTACAACGTGCTCAACGAGATCAAAAGCAGCCCATTTTTCGATGCGTCGAAGACCATGGCCAGTGACATTACGTCCGAGGTTCCGTTGAGTGAACCGCCTGCGAAAGCAGGTTCAGCGGAACCGCTTGGAACATTCTCATTCAAAATCGTCGCCAAACTTAAACGTCCTTTAACGCTGTAGATTATGTCGTGGGTCAAAAGAAATTTGTATTTTCTAATCGGGGGAATCGTTGCGCTGGTGTTGCTAGGTGCTGCCGGATGGTATTTGTATTCGAAATTGGATCTGAACAATACAATTCTTGCCAACCTGAACCAGGCGTATGCGGATCTTAAGGCGCTCAATGACAAGACCCCAAATCCGGGCGGTGAAAACATAAAAATCGCGAAAGACCAGCGGAAGGAATTGCTCGATTACATGGGCAGGGCCGGGAAGTACTTCCAAAGAATTCCGCCGATACCAGATTTGCCCAAAAAGACGGACCGCGATTTTGCATCGGCATTAAACCGTACGATTGACCAACTGCGCCGGGATTCAACGAATGCAAGCGTGAATCTACAGGAGAATTACAATTTTTCGTTCCAGGCGGAGAAGCTAAAGATCAATTTTGACGGGCGGGGTCTCGAGCCTCTTTCCACGCAGCTTGGAGAAGTGAAAGCGATTTGCGATGTGCTTTTTCAAGCGCGGATTAATGCGTTGGATGGATTGCGGCGGGAGCGAGTTTCGGCGGACGACGCGTCGGGGCCGGCAACGGATTATCTTGGCGAGAATTCGACGACAAACGCGCAGGCAATATTGACTCCGTACGAGCTGACGTTTCGCTGTTTCAGCCCGGAATTAGCGTCGGTTCTGGCGGGATTTGCGAGCTCACCCAACGGATTAATCGTGAAGACACTTAACGTGGAAGTTGCGGGAACGGTGCCGAGCGAAATGAGCAGTGCTCCGCCGCCACAAGTAGCGCCAGTTTACGTGCAGCCACCGCAACCAACTGTGTCGGCGGAGGCCGCGGAGAGAGCTCGTTACGGGATGGATCCCCGATACGGCATGGCAAATCGATACGGAGAGGGCGGACCGAAATTTCCGCAGCCGCCGCAGCAGCAGTATGCGCCTGTTGCCGCTGCTCCAAAGGGTGGAGGCGGGCTGCCGGTGGTCGTGGATGAAAAGCAATTGAGAGTCACCTTGCAGCTCGTTGTGGTGAAATTGATTAACCCAAACCTGGTAGCGGCCAAATAAGATGGATTTCCTAAGGAAACATTACGAGAAGTTAATTCTTGGCCTGGTGCTGCTCGGCCTTGGGGTGGCGGTGGCATTTCTGCCGTTTAAGATAAGTAGTGAGAGAGAGGCACTGTCCGCCCTGACGACGATGATCATTAAGAAGCCGGTCAAGCCATTGACGAATCTCGACCTGACGATTTCAGAAAACGCGTTGAAACGAATGGGGGTTGCAGCATTCGTGGATTTTTCAACGAGCAACAAGCTGTTCAACCCGATTCCGTGGATGCAGACGAAGGATTCTCCGCCGCGATTGATTCCTTCGAACAAGGCTGGCCCGAATTTGACCGTGATCACCAACATCACGCCGCTTTACTTGCGGCTCAGTCTGGACGGAGTGAATCTCTCGGCCGATAGCAACACGGCGGTTTATGTGATCGGAGTGGTAAAAGAAGGGTCGCCAAAACTTGCAGATCGCACGAAGAAAACGACTTATTGCCGAATCAATGAAAAGAAGGACAAGGAAGGAATCATTCTGACTCAGGCGAATGGTTCATTGGAAAATCCGACCAACGTTGTTTTGGAGTTACTGGATACCGGCGAGAAAGTGACGCTCACCAAAGAAATTGGATACAAGCGCATTGACGGGTACGCCGCCGATGTCCTTTACCCGCCGGAGCATTTGCCGCCGTGGAAAAACAAGCGAGTTGGCGATTTGCTGAAGTTTAACAACGAGGAGTACAAAATCGTTGCGATCAATCCGACCGAATTGATACTGTCCGCGAACTCAAACCAGAAAAAATGGACAATCAAGTCAAACCCGACCCTCTGAACTATAATCCATCCTGAACCGCGTTGTAATTCCAGCGCAACCCGAACCCATGATTAAAGCCACTCTGCCGCTCGGCCTTTTGCTTTTGCTTGCCACCTCACTTCTTGCCCAGGCGCCGCCGCCTGGGGAGAAGGAAGCGATTGACGAAGGAGTTCGCCGCCAGGCCGCGTATATAAATCTTCATCAACAACTCGAACAAGCGAGGGCCGCGCGGGACCGCCACGAGTATCAAACCGCAGCAAATCTTTACGATGCAGCATGGGAACGCATTGTCGATGTTGGCCCGTATATTCCGGTCAACGCCGAAGCGCAGGAGACCAAAGCGGGGCTGGCATTTGTTCGATTGGCACTTGCCCAGGAAGCGCAGCGCCATCATCGGTATCGTGACGCCAAGGTGCATGTGGACGACATCCTCCGAGTCGATCCGCAAAATGCGATCGCGATTCAATTCAGAGCCGAGAATGACAAACTGATAGTGGAAGCAGCGCCCTACACGCCAAGCCCCGCTGCGGAAGATCGGCAAAAAGAACTTACGCTGATGAGGGGGACGAATACGACCCGGCTGCAGGATGCAACGCTTTATTACGAAATGGGCCAATTGGATGAAGCGGAGGTGCTGTTCAAGCAGGTCGTGAGTGAGGATCCGGACAATCGCGCTGCCAATTATTATCTCAACCTTATCAAGGACAAACATTTCCGGCGGACATTGGACGGGAAGGAGCTCGTGGCGCGACAGGCCCTGGTGGATATCGAGAAAGATTGGCTGAATCCACCTTCGCGCGATTTGCCGATCCCCAATCCCTATGCTCGTACGAATCTCTATTGGGGCAGCCGCGGAAAGCAGGTCATTATGAGCAAGCTGGACCGCATCCACATGGATAACGTCAAGTATGAAGGACTGCCGTTGAGCGAGGTCATTATTAATCTGAATGATGAAGCCAAGAAGCGCGATCCTGAAAGGCGAGGCATCAATTTCATCATCAATCCCAATGCCGATTTGGGTGGTGGTGGCGGTGCGCCAGGCGGTCCCGGAGCGATCGATCCTGCAACCGGACTGCCGATTCCCGCGGCGGCTCCGGCTGAAGCGGTAGATGTGGGCGCGACTTCGATCAAAATTCTTCCACCGCTGAACGATGTGCGGATGGCGGATGTGTTGGATGTGATCGTGAAGGTGGCTGATAAAAGAATTAAATATTCGATCGAAGATTATGCGGTCGTTTTTTCGCTGAAAGGGGCGGAAGCTGTGCCGCTGTTCACGCGCACAATCAAGGTCGATCCGAACACGTTTGAGCAAGGACTTGAGGCCGTTGTGGGCCTGGTGGTTGGCGGATTCACCACGAGCAGCGGCGGTGGTGGCGGTGGCGGCGGTGGCGGCGGGGGTG
>Ga0193709_1000431_pt1 | contig 15099 bp, 34 predicted proteins | sample H3c2metaG_FD_160571 | JGI IMG/M metagenome (GOLD analysis project Ga0193709, IMG submission 160571) | Soil microbial communities from a riparian zone of the East river system, Colorado, United States - H3c2 | ecosystem: Environmental > Terrestrial > Soil > Riparian zone | place: USA: East River... | reverse complement strand
TTTGTCCTTTGTCAGCCTCCAATGCTTTTTCCAAACTGTTGGACTTACCGCGCGGCGTGGAATGTTCAGCGCCCCGAGGATTCCATCTATTACGCCGCACGCTCTGCCGAATTTAAACGTCGATGAAACGCCTTGGCCTGGCATCGCGCCGACAGACTCGAAAACGGCGAAATCAGGCGCCATTTGTCGAATCCGGTCGGCTAGATGTCCGCTGTCGATATGCCCGTATGCCGTCGGGAAATCCTCGGCGATAACGCGATGCGGCGCCTCTGGCCAATAGAAGGCGATGGCGCCGCTAACGCCTGGGTCGACGCCTAGAATGCAGGTAGTCACCCGGCCACTCGCGTGAATCCATCCTCGAAGCTTAGCTCGGCCTGCACGCCAGGATGAATCCATTCGATGATTTGCATGTTGCGTTCATGAAGGGCGACAACTTCGCTGGTCTCCATTTTTTGGAGGGACAGCGCGAAATCGATATCCTTTTTCGGGATGCCGTCAGCTTTGAATTGCTTGTAGATTTGGCGAATTTCGCCAATGACGGTCGCGATTTCATCCTTCAATGGAGTAATATGTTCGCACGCCTGCATGAGCAGCGAGCGCTTTTGCTCCGGCGTCAGCTCCTTGACTTTGCTGTTGTCGCCGATGCTGCCAATGTGCACCTCTGCTTCGTCCTTCGGTTTATTCCGTGATCCAGGCGGTCTTCCCATAGTGGTGCTCCTTATTGTGTCAAATGCTCAAGCTTTATGTCGCTGTATGCGCTTATTAATTTGAGCTGCCATTTCGGTGGAATGCCGCGCAAGCGCCATTTCTCAATAGCCTTCTGCTTCACGCCGAGTTCTCGTGCGCGCGCTTCAATTTCCTTGCGGGTAATAGCCATCATGGCGAGGTAAAATAGACAAATCGTCTGATGTGTCAAGGGCAACTGTGGTTTTCTTGGATAACTCAAGCCAGGGGGCTGCCTTTAGACAAAATGTCTGTATGATGGCGGTATGGCTAGGTTGCCCGCTGCCCCATGGGAGGAAACTTATAATCAAGCGTTTTGCGCGCGCGTTCAGCTCGCGCGATTGACGCAAGGGCCAAATTACACCCAAAAATTGATGTCCGGCATTCTAGGAGTGTCGCTGGCAGCTTACCAAAAATATGAAATCCGTACGCCGATGCCCCATTACCTCATCGAGAGATTTTCCCGAATCACTGGCGCCTCAATAGATTGGCTCATCACGGGCAAGGGGAAGGGTCCAGTCTCTGTCACGTGGAGGCGCAGCCCGCCTTTCAAACTGTAGACAAATAGTCTCTTGACATCCTAGACGATCTGTCTAATGTAGCTCCATCAGCCGGGCAACCTGGCTGTTATGGAGGACACATGCCACAGATTATTACGGCGCCTGTTAACGTGCGTCCGTTGCTCGTACTATCACGACTGATCAAGGAAGATTTGCGCAACGGTGACGAAGCGGCAGAAAAAGCCAGCATGCCCTATTACCAGGCGGCTGGCGAGAAAATGCTTGAGGCCAAAGGCCAGATAAACGACGGCACATTCACAGAATGGCTCAAGCGCAATTTTGATATCGGCGTACATCAATGCCGAAAATATATGTCCTACGCGCGTACAACCCTGAGTATAGAAAACGAGAGCACGCCCTCGGTCACAAGCCTGAGGGAGTTTGAGCGCAGCCAGGGCAGCACTCGGCCAACAAGTGGGTATGTGCATCGCGACTGGACGGCCCCCGTAGATAACATCATCAGCAAAATCGATATCGACACCCTAAACATTCGCCGCGCTGAAATGAAGCGCGCTGAGGAACGCGAAGCTCAGCGCGAGCTTGCACTCAGACTTATCGACATTGGCTTCAAGGTATTGGCCAAAGAACTCCACCCAGACAAGGGCGGATCACGAGACGCAATGGCGCGCCTCAATCAAGTGCGTGATCGTCTCAAGGCGCACGCTTAACCGGAGTATAAAAATGCAAGAAGTTTCGTCAGGCAAGGCCATCTCTAACACCAGAGCCAAGCCTACATTCCTCACAATCGGCAGTGAACGTCGCATCAGTACCGGCCAGTGGAATCACAGTCTGATGGCCGACCACGTTATTTTGGAGGGTAATGAAAAACCCCTTCCGATAGGCACCTTGGCCAAGGTTGCTCATGGTTCTGGGTCGCCCCGCAACAAAAAAAACGTTCGCCGGAACTTGCGGCGTTTGCGGCAAGAGCTAATGAGCCGTGGCTACCTTCTTTTGATCACCTACGAGCATCTCAAGGGTGCCCAATTCGCCAAGCTCTACAATCCTAATTCTGAGGAAGACCGCCAAACCTTAGATCACACCCTGGGTATGATGCAAAAGAAGGGCGACCTGCTTCACTCGGAGCAGATGCGGGCCAGGCAGATTGCGGAAGCTACGAATATCACGGACGCTGCGTAAATACGTGACCCTAGCCCATGGGCGCGCGCAATCGCGTCCATGCACGAGGGCCAAGAGGAGATGCCGAAATGGAAAACATCGATATCACTCCAGAGGAGATAAGGCAGATTCGCGGCCTGCCAGACTTCGACTTCATAATGATTCTATCGGAACTTCATGATTTCGGCTGGCCGATGACTCGCAAAACTTTGGCGAAGGCGGTCGAGGCACTCGCGGAAACCGCCGGACGCGCCACCAACAAGAGAACGCCATGATTAGCGACCGACAGTCAGAGCAATCCGTCATAAACCATCTCCGCATGCTTCGCCGCATGAAGGAAGACGACGTGCTCATGAACGAGATTGCGAAAAACTATCTCAACTCGAGCCTCGACGATGTCACAGCACGCCGGCGCGCTCATGATTTGCTCAGGATCGCAGCGGAGGCAGCATGAGAGAGCCAATGCATGGGAAGGCATTCCATATCACGGTAAATAGAGAGAATGGCCGGATAGTGGTTCGCAACCGTGAAATGTCAGAAGGCGAGTTTGAAGAAGCTTGGCCAGATTGGCGGAGGTCATTCATAATGTTGCATCTATCCCACGATGAAGCACACACAATAGTCGGCACTATGACCGAGGATCAGCTCTTCCGCGTCATGAGGCGCATGCGGCATCATCAGGCTGCATTCCACGATGTCCGCGACGCGGTTGCGCAGTCTGTCGCCGATGAACTCGACGCGATCGCCTACAACCGTCAGCCGGACGATCCGGGCATCGACAAGTTTCCCGAGCCGCATGTTGGCCGCTATCCCGGCTGGCTTACGGCGGCCATCTGGGTGACAGCCATCGCCGTGTCTTGGACGGTCGTCTATGCGGTTCTCATTGAGTGGTTACTTCGATGAGCCGCGAAGAGATTAAGTGGACTTTATTAGATTACACAAACAAAAAAGATAAGGGATACATCGTGATTACCTGCGACGGCGTCCGTGTTGCAGATGCGTTTCCTTATGCCAAGGACGCTGATCCTGATTTTGTTCGGCGTCATATAAAGCTCATCGTTGATACAATGAATACTCAGAGCAACCAGGAGCCACCGAAATGACCCGCGACGAGCTGAGAGCCAAGGCGATACTCACATTGGCGGCCGCGAATTTTGATTACCAGAAACCGGCGCACGCCCGTGCGTTCAGCGAATTGCCGGCGACGATCCGCCTGATGCTGATCGAGAAAATGACCGCCGCTTTCGATGCGCTTGGCGGTGGCGGGTTCCATGTTCTTGGGCCGGAGATAACTGACGACATCTGGCGCGCCAATAATATGCTGCCCCATAACGCGTCCAAGACAGAAAGATTTTTGGCCATGCTCGAAGCCGGCGACCTGGCGAGGAGACCATGAGAACGATCTGGCATTTTACTCTTTTCTGCGCCGCTATGCTGCTGTTGGGAGGTTTCCTTATTGGCGTCTGGTTCGGCAAGCAGCAGCCGTGTCAGGAAGTCGAAAGCGTCGACATCCATAAAATACCCCATGCAGAGGACGGGCTATGACGGACGGTAACATCGTGATCATGGTTCTATCTACCGGCATGGAGATCATCGGCGAGATCGTGGACGGGCGCACGAAGTTCGGGATAGATTCCCTTATCGTGCGCAAACCCTCCGTCGTGTCGATGCAACCGACCGGTATTGGGCTTCGCAGCATCTTTGACGGCAATCCCGCTTATGCCGGGCCGGACCTGACGATATCGCGCCATGCGGTCGTGATGATAGCCACGCCAATCAAAAAATTCTTGGACGCATACCAAGCCCACCGCGCCGGTCTATTGGCTCCCAGCACGAGCCCAAGAATCACAGGCATAAATCAATGACGCTTCCGATCGGCATTCATTACAATATTCCGGCCGCTGACTATCACGCCGATCCGTGCGAGCGGCCGTCGCTGTCTTCGTCGGTGGCAAAAATTTTGCTCGAGAAGACGCCGCGCCATGCGTGGTGTGCGCATCCTCGGCTCAATCCTGATTTCGCGCCGAAGCAGGAAAGCAAGTTCGATCTTGGCTCCGCCGTGCATGAGCTGATGCTCGGGAAGGGCGTCGGCTACACGGTCATCGACGCTGCCACTTGGAAGGGCAAGGACGCCCAGGTAGCGCGTGAGGCGGCGCGAAAGGTCGGCACAGTGCCGCTGCTGGCCGAGCAATACAAGCAGGCCGTGGGGATTTCCTTGGAGGCGCTTACTGCCTTAGGCGAAATGGGTGTGGAACTTTCTGCCTATCGCAATGAGGCGGTGCTCGTTTGGGAGGACAACGGCACGCTCTGTCGCGCAATGATCGATTCGATCGGCCGAGGCATACATCAGATTAACGATATCAAGACGACATCCACCGGGCTGTCCGACTTTGCGATCGCCAAGAACATCGTCACCTTTGGCTACGATCTTTCCGCCGCGTTCTACATTCGAGGATACGAAACGCTCTTCAAGGAGCTGACCGGGCGCATCGAGTTCAGATGGATTTTCGTCGAGACCGAGCCGCCATACGAAATCCGCGTGATCGAGGCCGACGCCACGACGCTGGAGTTCGGGCGACGCAAGGCCGAGCGAGCAATCAGCACATGGGCGATGGGGATGGAGACCGGATATTGGCCCGGCTATCCGCGCGGCATCGGGAAGATCACCTATCCGGCTTGGGCCGAAAACGCCTGGCTCGAGCGCGAGATGCAAGAGGCGGGGCTCGAATGACGGACTTAGAGGCGAAACAATTCGGGCCTTTCTTTGCGAGCAACCTTGAAACTCGCATCACCGTGCTCTCAAAGCGCATCGATACACTCGAAGCTGAGCTTATCAAACAGCAGAATATCAACGACGCCTTTCGCCGGTTCTTCAATAAAAAACCGGTTGGGCTGAACGACATCCGCAACGCGCTGAAATTGGATGGAAATGACTGACATCCTGAAAACCATCGAACCGAAAAGCGATCAGCTCAACGCCGACGATCTCATTGGCGGCCGCACGATCACGATCAAGATCGTCGATGTCACGATCGAGCCCGGCGAACAGCCGGTATCACTCCATTTCGAGGGAGATAGCGGAAAACCCTATAAGCCCGGCAAGTCCATGCGTCGCGTGATCGTGAACGCGTGGGGGACAGACACAAAATCGTGGATCGGGCGCAGGATGACGCTCTACCGCGATGACAAGGTGATCTTCGGCGGTGTCCAGGTCGGAGGAATACGCATCTCCGCCATGTCCGACATCAAGCAGAACATAACGATGGCGCTTACTGCCACGCGCTCGAGCAGGAAGCCCTACACCGTTGAGCCGTTGCCCGATGATCGAGGCGCGCCTGCAATGGTCGAAACGCCTAGCCCGCCCGCCCCGGCGCGCGATAAGCCTGGAGCATTCACGGTCAAGGAGCCAGTGCCTGAACCGGCAATCGAGTCTGTCGGCGATCTATTCGGCCTCATCGAGCAGGGCAACGAGGCGGCAGCCGGGGGGATGCTGAAGGCATTTTGGGCAAGCCTTACACAGGCGCAGCGCAAAGCAATAGGCGCAGCTCAACTTGAAATGTGGAAGAAAATAGCAGAAGAAAGTAAAAATACTTGACATAGATATTATACTGCACAATATAGGATTTATCCCAATACTGGGATAGGAGAACATAACATGTCTAAGAGCAAAGAAGTTTCGACGATTACTAAAGCGGCAGGATTGGCCGGCAAGACCATCGCAAGGATGGAGGCTTGCGCTGAGCTGGTTCACGCCGAGGAGACAAAGCGCCGGAGCCTGCAGCTTGTATCGAGCGGCGAGCAGTTCAGCGCGCTGATCCGCCACGGAAAGACGACGCTCCAATTCGAGGGCGATTCGTTCGCGGTGACGCATAATGACTAAACAAGAGCTAAGCATCATCCACGCCAAACTTTGCGACATACAACGCTCGTTCCCGAAATTCTATCCAATGCTTCATCAGAAAGGGCTAGAGGGCGTTCTGCAAGCGATGCAAGAGGCTGACATCGCAATCGAACATATTTGCCGCGAGCTGTTTGCGGCAAGCCGTTCGGAGGAGAAGCCGCCTGCGGTGACGCATAACGACTGACCCTTCGGCCTGCCGGTGACCTGCCACGCCGGCAGTGCGAAGCGCCAGAAATGGAGCCTGGCCGCCTTGGGCGGATTGAATGCGCGGACGTGCGCCCGCGACGCTTCAACGGAACGATCATGACGTTTCGGCCTGCCGTTGGATTGATACTAACGGCAGTGCGAAGCGCCAGAAATGGGGCTCGGCCGTTGTGCGCCGGATATCCTTTGGATCAATGCGCGGATAGAGGCCCGCGACGCTTCACCCTCAAACTGAAAGTTACTCCAGTGAAAAAAATTCTGATTGCAAGTCTACTTCTCGGCACCACTCCGGCGTATGCTTGGGTGGATCGCGCACCAACAACGGAATATCATGACCTGTGGGGGATGACCTGCTCACCGATCGACAACGTCCCTTTCAAGGTCATCACAAACGATAAGGTTGGCGGGGTGCTCCTCATCGAAGGCGCACACGGCATCATTCGCAAGAATGAGATCGAAGACGTACAAGACATCAAGGTGCACGGCATCAAATCGATGGTCGTTATCGCCAACGGGTTCGATTACAACGGTCATCACCGCGAGATCGAGCTGCACGTGTCGAAGCAAGCTGGCATGCTCGCGGTCAATCGCGACATCGAGCACGGCATTCCATGCGGTCCAGCAGTTGGCGTAAGCGACGATTGATATGGAAAATCTGTTTCTCTTGGCCGCCACAATCCAGGCCATCTTTGTCATCGGCCACACCCTCGGGCTCTGGTACCACCAGAAAAATGACGCTGGGCGTAAATGAACCTCGCTGACCTGCCACTCTTCGCAACAGACAAAGAGCTTGCCGAGGTCTTTCTTGGCAAGCGCGCGCACCTCTGGCCGCAAATCTTGGCGCATTATGAAGGAAGATGCGGCCTCCCTAAGGTCAACAGCCTATTCGGCGGGCGGTATGTCCCTGCGGTAGTAAAATTCTTTGATGCATTGAATGGGGTAAATGGCCCAGCGCCGTTCCCCGCAGAAGATGGAAAGGAAAACCCATGGCAGGCCCAAAGCCCACGGAAACACCGGGGTTAATATGGCGTAAGAATCCATCAGGTAAAAGAGTTCCAATGTGGCGCGCGCCAAAAGCCGCCGTCAAAGCCGGGTTCACCGTCAAAACGTGGAACCTATCGGAATGCCCGCCGTCCGAACTCCCCGCGCGATGTCAGCGCATTTGGGCCGAGGCCATGGCGTTCCTCGGCGAGAAGCCAACCGCCTACGATGGCACGATCCGGTCGCTCATGGAGCTGTATCAGGTTCACAAAGATTCGCCCTACCAACACCTCAAGCCATCGACGCTCAGGCCATACGACACTTATATCTCAAAGATCATTCTCTCCTATGGCAACCGCCGCATCGATAGGATCACGGGCCTCGATGTCCTGCGCTGGAATGAGGACTGGAGGGGAGCCGAGCAGCACCTCGCAGCCGCCGGCATGGCAACAGCCGTATTGAAAGCCGCCCTTTCGTTCGGGCAGCTCTGCGGCTATGCGGATTGCAAACAGCTCAGGGAAATCCTGTCGGTCCTGCACGTGCCCAACCCAAAGCCCAGGGAGCAGGCGCCCACGGCCTTCGAGGTGCGCCGGGCTATGGTGGCCGCCATCGAGCTTGGACAGCCCTCAGTGGCCTTCTGCTACGCGCTTCAGTTCGAAACCGCCGCGCGACAGTACGACATCACCGGGCAATGGGTTCCGCTCAGCGATCCGGGCGTTTCGTCTATTTGCCATAAGAATCTAAAATGGATTGGACCCACGTGGACGGCAATCGACGCGAGCATGATGCTGACCATCACGCCCAGCAAGACCGAACGCACGACCGGGCGCCGGATCGGTATCGACCTCAAGCTTTGTCAACTAGTTATGGACGCGATTGCAGCCATCCCCCTCGCGGAGCGAATCGGTCCCCTCGTGATCGACTCGCGATCGGGTAAGCCTTTCCTGCCGAACTGTTTCGCAGCGTTTTGGGCCAAGGTTCGCCGCAGTGCCGGGCTTCCGAAGGAGCTTTGGAACCGTGACTTACGCGCCGGCGCTCTCACGGAAGGCGGCATGGCCGGAGCCAGCGCAGACGATCGCGCGAAGCTTGCGGGGCATTCCGGGCCGAAGATGACGCGAGAGGTTTACGATCGGGATGTTCTGGTCAGCGCGAACCGAGTTGCTGAAGCGCGGGCAAAGTTTAGGAGGGGCGGTAAATGATTATGTGGTGGGGAGGATGGATAACCGGCATTGTCACAACCCTGGTATTCATAGCCGTGTTCCGGTTGCTGACATGAACGAGATGGGAGTGCTGTGGACATGTTTGTCCGTCTTTAGTCTCTGCTACGTCGTTTCGGTTATATCGATTCAGAGCCGTTTGAAAAAGCTCGAGGAGAAAATTTTCAGGAAGGAACCCGAATGAACGAGATGGTCGAGCGCGGCGTGAGGGCGATTACCGCCAGCACAAGAGATTTTGGGATATCATTTGGGTGGGAGGAGCGGCTGGTCCGTGCCGTGATCGCCGCCATGCGCGAGCCGACGCAGGAGATGATAGAGGCCGGCGCATACGAGATTCCCATCGCAGAGTTTGACGAGCTGCCAAAAGATATAGCGGTAGCTGTCTGGCACGCCGAGATAGACGCGGCGCTTGCGGACAAGGAAACGGTGACGAAATGAGCAATGCTGACTTTGTTCTCATAGTCCTCGGGTTTGGCTTTGGCTGCTATCTTCTGGGATACGGCAATGGTATCGCCTGGTGCCGCAGAAAGATCGCGGGAAAGGTGGCGAAATGAGCGAGTTTAGAATGGGCCTAGAAAGGGCCATCGACGCGGTTAAGCGCCTACATGACCTTGCAAGCGCGCCGAGCGCATTCAATACCGACATTCTTGCCATAGAAAGCCGCAGGGAAGCCTACGAGCTTGCTATTGAAGCGATTGCCAATATAGACGCCGCCGCCGCGCTCAAGGAGAAAAGCGAATGAACATGCTCATCGTAGCCGCCGCGTGCGGAGTCGGGTGCGCTCCAACGCCTGGCGCCGCCATCCCAGGCGCGCCAGGCACCCCCGCCACCAAAGGACCGGTGAACGACGATTTCATTCGTGGCGCGTGCTATGCCATGGACGCGATAAACAAGATAGGAGCGTGGCCTGGCGTCGCGCGGCTACAGATTGGGGGCCAGCCAATTAACTGCCCCGAGAACAAACAAACACACGATTAACGCACACGTCACACACCAGCCAATAAAATCAAATAGATAAATGGCAGTCTGTTTAACGCGACCTTAAACGTATGTTGTTGATTTTATTATGGTGTGCGTGGGCGCTCTAAGGTGAGCGGGAGTTGAGAAGGGGAGGAAAGTTGCACCTGCGTCGCCTCGTGACTCTTTTGCGCGAACCACATGAAGATGGGCATTGCGAACGAAACCAGGATCAGCCCTCCCATCAGCATGTTCACCGTCCTCGACACCGTGTTCACCTTCTCATCCAGCGACGTATGCTGCGCTGTATACTCGCCCTCCTGCAGAAAGGAATTGACCTGATCCGATAAGGTCTTCCTAAATTCATTCACCGCATAAAACCTCTTCTCCGTCGCCTCCTCGAGCTTCTGGGCCGCTCGCTCCGTCGCCACGAATAGCGTGTTGCTGTGCCGCTCCATCGCGTTGAACCGCAGTAGTGACCGCTCCTCCATCGCCTTGGCTTCGTTCGCGATAAGCTTCTCCATCTCATGAAGACGAGCTTCTAAAACTTGGGTCCGTGTGGCCTGAACCTCTTTCGAAATCGCTATCAGCGCATTGAGATTTACCTCAAATGCAGTTAAGCGAACGCTAAGAGACTCAAACTTCCCTTCATACTTTGCCTCAACAATCGCCCGGGACGACGCGACTTCCCGAAGCAACTGTGCCGTTGTCATTCTCGACGGGTCAGGGCGAGTGAACGTATCGCCATGTTGATCCGGCCTCTCATAGTCGTCGCCTTCAACCATCGCGTCATAGCCTTAAGGGAAGTCGGAAAACAATCAGTCCGGCCAAAATTGACACGATGATTTGCTGATGCGCAACACAAAAATCGACGAGATCAGCGAGGATGTTTACCGGATTTGGGAGCATGACACACCTCGTCACACCAGACGGTCATTCCGTCTTTTACACACCTTGGGCGATCATACTGGCCGCCCCGCCAGCCTTGCGTCTGCCAGCCCTGGCGTAGGGCCTGACGCTGACATCCAAGCACACCCTTGCCGTTGTTCAGAACGTGGCCAGGGTTCACGAGCGCGGCGCTGATCCCTATCACCCCGAAGATGAAGGCGAGGGGGAGGGCCGCGAGCCCTGCGATCACCTGTTGACCCTCCAAGCCCACCAAATCACGATAGTGGCCACCGCACAGAGCGTGAGGCCAATGGGTATCAGAAGAGCCGCTAAAGCGTCATTCATCACGAGAACGGTACCGCCGCCAAGGCCGCCTGCTGCGATGTGAGTAGCGAGTTCAAGGCCCCGCTGACCGTCGTCAGGAATGATAGGCTCTGAGCATTGGTCAGCTGGATGCCGCCAATGAGGTTCATCGAGGTACCCGCGCCAGTGAAATCGATCCCACTAATAACCCCGCCCGGTATCGTCGTATTCGCAAGCGCGATCGCGGCAAGAGCTGCCTGTATCGCGTTGATCTGCGCGGCGATCTGACCGGCGGTGAGTGCATTATTCACTGATAAGGTCATTGGATACTCCTATGCGAGCAGCTGAATGTGGTGCATGAGCTGCTCCGCGTCGAACCCGTTCGGTGCCTTCTGCGTCGCCTTTATGAGCGACTCGAGCGAGAGCACCGTGAACAGCTCGCCATAATTCTTGTGCGAGCAATACTCTGCGATCGCAGGCCACGTCATCGTGCCGAGCAATGCCCACGTACAGTCAGTAGTTCCCTCGGCGTTGTAACCAAACGACGGGAGCGCATGGCCATTGTTCGGGTCTGCGTCGCCGTTCAAGCCCCAGACAAATCCGCTCTTCTCCGGCGCGGGGTTGACCCAAATGTCGGGCAGAGCAATGCCCTTGTAGAGGTTCTCAAAGAGCCAGATCGCCGTAGCGCACTCTTCCTCATCCTTCGGGTTGACCGCGAGATAGGCATAAATCTTGTGGTTCGGGAGGCCTTTAAAGCGCCAATAGTTTAGCACCGTGACGATGTTAGCGCCCTGGTCGGTCTTGGGCTGGCCAAGTACATAGTGTCCCGTCGCCTCATAGAATGGAATGATGTCTTTCTTGTCATCCCAAATTACAGGAATGCCGGCGTTACCAAGGACAACTCCCGCAATATGGAATGCGGCGGCGGCAGTGCAATCGCCAAGGGAATCATTGCCAAGCATCTGCGCCAGCACCGGGAGCGCTTTGGCAGTGTAGTCACATGTCGCGGGAGGGGTAGGCAGCGTGCGATAGAGGTAGCGCGCTAGGGGTAGTACGGGAGCCGGAGCGACGGGTATACGCCGCCCCAGCTTGTATGTCCGTCCGGTTTCTGTTGAGACCGTCTTAGCTGGTAATGACATACCCAAGAGCGTCCAATTGCTGCATCGTCATGCCGGCCTGGATCAGCTTCGTCGCATCGGCCAGGGTGATCGGGCGCAGGCCCACAGGATTGGGGGTGGGTGCGGCACCGCCGAGGAAGGAGCCAATCGTATCGTGAACGGTGTCGATCGCGCCTAAGAGTACTCCGCTAATACCGGTAGCCATATTTAAACTCCTGTGTCAGGTTTGATTGAAAGCTTGTGAGCTTTCAGTGCCGCGAGGATCGCGGCAAGCAGGCCTGGGATGTAAGCCTCGGCCTGATCTACAAACATTCCGGCCTCGGACGCAACGTATGCCCGCATGGCCTGGGTGAGAACGTCGTCAACATTAGTCTCCGAGGACATGTGTTCCACTCTCAATGAGGCTCACGGGCTTGGCGACCGTGCCGTCCACATTCGACACCGTGCCGCCGGTCACGTTCTTGTCCTTCGCCGAGATGAGTCCCCAGGCGATTGAGAATAGCGACGCGATGACAGCGAGGTCATGGCCAGTCGGCATTTCCCCTTTGGCAATTGCTCCCACGGCGAGGTCGAGTGAGGTCAGCAATGGCAGGATTGCAGCCGCCGTAGTGCGCCAGTTGATGCCGATGATGTCCTTGAAGATTGATCCAAAATTTATTGTCATGCTGTCTCCGTTATGAGCGCCGCTTCGGCTCTCCTGCGAGCCTCATTGATGCTGCGATTGTCGTGCTCGTGACTGATGATCGCATGAGATATGGCAGCTCTGTCCCCATGCGAACAGGCCCAGACGATCGAATGCGGCAGGTGGCCATAGTTATAGGCGACGTCAATCAGGGCCACTTGCTCATTCTGGGATAGCTTCATCCACGAGAGCTTGCCGATTTGCGTTGTTATCACGCCGATGAAACGCGGGATGCGCATTTTCAGGTTCTCGATTGCGTCAGCTTTGCTCTCGGTCGAGCCTTTCTTCACAGGGATCATCGTCGCACCCATCGTATCGGAGCCAAAGCCGATGCGGAAATGATTTACATCCCAGTATGCGTGTGTCCTGAATCCCTCGTAGTGCGCGATAAAATCGGCGGCCGCTATCTCAAGCGATGACATACGATTGAAGCTCCTCGGAGAAGCCGGTATAGACACCGTTCTTGGTCCATTCCTGCTTGATGAAACCGACCTGCTTTGCGAGCCAGATGATCGCGCCGGCGCTTAACTGCCCACCAGATGCGCCAAGGCTTGTCCAGTACTGCCAATATTCTATCTGGAGCACGTCAAGGAACATCCCGGCCGCCACCGTCATCGATGGCAGCACCGATATGAACTTGACCTCCTGCCATCCGAATTGAGCGCCGATACCAAGAAACTTTGGCGCTATCTCGCACTGGCCTTGGATCGTGTCGCCGATGTTCTGCTGATTGCCCCAGATGATTTCCTTGCCAGCGACCATCTGAGTGCGACCTTTTGGCCCTAGGTCATAGTCCTCGAGGATACCGCGCGACGTGGTGTTGTAGTGCCACGTGTCTTGCCACACGTCGTTCTGCCACTCCTCCAGCCACGCCCCACCGCCAACGGCGGGCACGATCGCGGCCCTGAGGCCATTGTCGAATGTCTTCGTAATGGAGCGGCCAGGACCAGGTATCGGCCAATAGTCGGGAACGTTGATCAATTACCAAATCCTTATCAATTTTCCATCGCAGAAATATTACTCGCATTGAGTGTGCACACAGCGCTTGTGCCTATGGTTATAATGAAGTCAATCCAATAGGTCGTTCCCACGGATAGTCCGGTAACGACGCCGCCAGCTGAAAATGGTGAGTTCAGGTTGACGCCTGGGTTCAGGAACTCGCCGATGCCAATCGCCGTGCCCGTAGCCGCTGCCCCATTTACGGGGGCGGTGCCGGTTCCGTAGCGCATCCCAACCGTGCAGCCATTGCTATTTGATGGAGACTCAGAGCCGTTTCCGACTACAAGAACGTTGCCGCTTTTTGTCGGCGTTATGGACCCTGCGATGCCCATCATGATCCCGCCGGCAGTTCCTGTCGAGCGGCCAGCAGTTCCATTTGTGCTGGTCGCTGCCGGCTGAATCCAAGACGGATCAGCGGAGGCCCCCTTTGTCACAAGACCTTGCCCGGAGCTACCAGGGCCGAGGAGCTGCCAATTCGCTGCGCCACGATAGATGATCGAACCGCGCGCATTGCCCAGCGTCCCGTCCAACAGGGCGCTTAGTGAATTGTCGACTGGCGCTGCCGAGCCGCCAGAGATGTTGCTCTTGATCGTCAGGTTGCTGGCATTCGCCAAGGAGACGGTACCTGCGCCTGTGATCGTACCACCAGTCAGGCCGGTGCCAGTGGCGATGCTCGTTACAGTGCCTGTGCCTGTGACCGTGGACCATGAGAGATTTGCCGAGGCGCCGCCGGAAGTAAGGACCTGCCCAGCCGTACCAGGCGTAAGCGCCAACCAATTGGAGGCGCCGCGGTAGACCACCATCCCTTGGTTGGAACCGAACGCGTTATCCCAGATGGCCGACTCTGAATTCCCGATCGGGACGGCGGACCCGCCAGTGATGTTGCTGAGTACCGTACCAGGCGCCAGCGCACCGTAGGGAGCCGCCCCATAGATGACGTTCCCAGATGTGTCGATGCCGGTCGCGACAAGGCCGGTTCCTGCGGTTGAGGAGAAGACGCCGCCGAGCGCAATCGCAGTTGGTGGGCCGACCGTGGCGTTGGTCCACGAGGGGTTAGCTGCGGCACCGCCGGACTGAAGGAATTGTCCCGCCGTGCCGTGCGCAAGAGCTGCCCACGTCGCTGCTCCGCGATACACGATATTGCCCTGCGTGCTTCCGAACACCGCATCGAAGACGGCCGAGGGGGTATTGTCTATAGGGACTGCCGATCCGCCGCTGATGTTGCTCTTGATCGTGTTATTGGAAGCCGAGGCCAGCGCGATTGTTCCGGTCGTTGTGATCGCGCCGCCGCTAAGGCCAGTCCCCGCCGTGATGCTTGTGACCGTGCCCGTACCGGTGATTGTCCTCCAGGATGGATTCGCAGCCGCGCCACCTGTCTGCAGGACTTGGCCGACCGTGCCAGGCGTAAGGAGCGACCATGTCGTCGCCCCGCGATAGAATATCGATCCCT
>Ga0193709_1000430_pt1 | contig 15106 bp, 11 predicted proteins | sample H3c2metaG_FD_160571 | JGI IMG/M metagenome (GOLD analysis project Ga0193709, IMG submission 160571) | Soil microbial communities from a riparian zone of the East river system, Colorado, United States - H3c2 | ecosystem: Environmental > Terrestrial > Soil > Riparian zone | place: USA: East River... | reverse complement strand
TTGCGCCCCCACGCCCGGCGCGTCGGTCTTGATGTCGCGATCCTTGGGGAGGTCCTGCTCGTCATGCGACTCGGTGCGCAGATCGAGATAGGCCGCATCGCCATGATTGCGCAGGAACAGCATCTTGCGCCCGTCGCCAACAAACACGAGCGCCTGGTTGGGTATGGACATGAGGGACCTCCCTTTTCAGTTCCCCGGCCAACGTTTGCGCCTTAACTGGCGTTCCGTCACTTGCCGTCGGGTGGTCCCTCAGCCGCGTCCTCGCCGATCACCGCATCGTCGCTGGGTGCGATTTCGCCGTCGACTTCGATCTCTTCCTCGTCGCTTTCGTCGATCTTGGCGACGCTGACGACATGTTCATTTTCGGCGACGCGGAAGATGGTCACGCCCTGGGTGTTGCGGCCCATGATGCGGATGTCGCCGACGGTGGTGCGGATGATCTTGGCCTGGTCGGTGACCAGCATCAACGCTTCGCCTGGAGTCACCGGGAAGCTGGCGACGACGCAGCCGTTGCGCTTCGACGTGTCGATGTTGGTGATGCCCTGACCGCCGCGGTTGGTGCGGCGATATTCATAGGTGCTGCTGCGCTTGCCATAGCCGTTTTCGGTCACGGTCAGCAGGAACTGCTCCTTCTCCGCAAGCTCCGCATAGCGCTCCGCGGGAAGCGTGCACTCCTCGTCCTTCTCGCGCCACGCCGGGCATTTGAGATAGGCCTCGCGCTCCTCTTGCGAAGTGCCGACGCGGCGCAGGATTGACATCGAGATGACCTCGTCGCCTTCCTTCAGCCTTACGCCGCGAACCCCGCTCGAAGTGCGCGACTGGAATTCGCGAACGTCGGTCGATTTGAAGCGGATCGCCTTGCCGTTGCGGGTCGCCAGCAGGACGTCGTCTTCCTCGGTCAGAAGGTCGACCGCGATCAGCCGGTCGGTCGGATCGCCGTCTTCCTCGTCTTCTGTCCCGCTGAGGCTGAAGCGCATCGCGATCTTGCCGGCGGTGGGGACGTTGGTGAACGCCGCCATGCTGTTGCGCCGTACGGTGCCGTGGGCGGTGGCGAACATGATGTGCAGCGCGCCCCAGCTGTCCTCATCCTCGGGCAGGGGGAGCACGGTGGTGATGGTTTCGCCCTCGGCCAGCGGAAGCAAGTTGACCATCGGCCGGCCGCGCGCGCTGGGGCCGCCTTCGGGCAGGCGCCAGACCTTCTTGCGATAGACCTTGCCGGCCGACGAGAAGAACAGCACGGGGTTATGGGTCGAGGTGACGAACAAATTGGTGACCGCGTCCTCATCCTTGGTGTTCATGCCGCTGCGGCCCTTGCCGCCGCGCTTCTGCTCGCGGAACAGGGTCAAGGGCGTGCGCTTGATGTAGCCGGTCATGGTGACCGTCACGACCATCTCTTCGCGCTCGATCAGATCCTCGTCGTCGATGCCGTCGGCGGCGGCGGCGATGTCGGACATGCGCGGGGTCGAGAATTCCTTGTCGACCGCGTCCAGTTCCTCGCTCATCACGGCATAGAGCTTCACGCGGTCGCCGAGGATATCGAGCAGCCCGGCGATAGTCGTCGCCAGCTCCTTCAATTCGCCGGCGATCTCGTCGCGGCCGAGCGCGGTCAGGCGGTGCAGGCGAAGCTCGAGGATCGCCTTCACCTGGATTTCGGACAGCGTGTAATCTTCGCCCGCGGCATGGGCCTCGACCGCCTCGACCAGTTCGATGTAGGGGCGGATTTCCTCACCCGGCCAGGCGCGGGCGAGCAGCGCAGCACGCGCCGCCGCCGGGCTGGCCGACCCGCGGATGATCCGCACGACCTCGTCGAGATTGGTCACCGCGATGACCAGCCCGAGCAGGATGTGAGCGCGCTCGCGGGCCTTGAGCAGCTCATACTTCGAGCGGCGGGTGATCACTTCCTCGCGGAACTTGATGAACGACTCGATGATGTCGCGCAGCATCAGGGTTTCGGGACGCCCGCCACGGATCGCCAGCATGTTGGCGGCGAAGCTGGATTGGGCCGGGGTGTGGCGCCACAATTGGTTCAAGACGACTTCGGGGGTGGCGTCGCGCTTCAGTTCGATGACGATGCGTACGCCCAAGCGGTTGGATTCGTCGCGGATGTCGCTGACGCCTTCGATGCGCTTGTCCTTGGCGGCTTCGGCGATTTTTTCGACCAGGCCGTTTTTGCCGACCTGGTAGGGGATTTCGGTCAAAACGATCGAGCGCCGGTCGCCACGGCCTTCCTCGACATGGTGCTTGGAGCGCTGGAGGATCGAGCCGCGCCCGGTGGTGTAGGCGCTGCGGATGCCAGCGGTGCCGAGGATTGTCGATCCCGTCGGGAAATCGGGGCCGAGGACGTGCTCCATCAGTCCCTCGGTGGTGATCGCCGGGTCGGCGATGAACGCGCGGCAGGCGGCGATGACTTCGCCGAGGTTATGCGGCGGGATGTTGGTCGCCATGCCGACCGCGATTCCGCCCGCGCCGTTGACGAGGATGTTGGGGAAGCGCGCGGGCAGCACCTGCGGCTCGCGCTCCGACGCGTCGTAATTGGGCGTGAAGTCGACGGTGTCCTTGTCGGCATCGCCCAAGAGGAAATTGGCGACCTTGGCGAGGCGCGCTTCGGTATAGCGCATCGCGGCGGGCGGATCGGGATCCATCGACCCGAAATTGCCCTGTCCGTCGATCAGCGACACGCGCATCGACCAGCTCTGCGTCATCCGCGCGAGCGCGTCGCAGATCGCGCTGTCGCCGTGCGGGTGATATTTACCCATGACGTCGCCGACGATGCGGCTTGATTTGCGGTAGGGCCGGCCGGCGACATAGCCGGCTTCCTGGCAAGCCCAGAGGATACGGCGGTGGACCGGCTTCAGGCCGTCACGGACGTCGGGCAGCGCGCGGCTGACGATGACCGACATCGCGTAATCGAGGTAGCTGGTCTTCATCTCCTCGACGATGGAGATGGGGGCAATGTCGCTGTCGGGGCGTTCGTCGATGGGCGGCGTGGTGGCCAAGAGGTATCCTGCTCGCTAGGGGGTTGAATGACGCGCGGAAATGGGCTGACCCACCCCGCCTACCCGGACTAGCCGATCAGGATGCACGGCGCCACCCCCGCGCGCCTGCGCGCGCGAGGGCGTTCTCTCGACGTGAATCGCCTGCAACTTGCCGCCGTTCGCACTAAAGCGGTAAGGTAAGCGTGCCTTTAAACGCGATAAAACCGCACTGAATCAAATGGTTCAACAGGCATTCAGGGGCCAAGCGCCATTCGCGGCTGGCAGTGGCGCAAGTTCGGAGTATATGCCGGCGCGCCCTTTGATTTCCGCGCCGGCAAGGCTGAGCATAACAGGAGAGAAAATGATGATCAGTTCGAAGCGGGCGCTTGCCCTCGCGCTTGCCTTTGGCGGCTTTTCCGCGGCCCCGGCGCTCGCGCAATATCAGTCGATGCCGCAGCAGCAATCCACGCCGCGGACGGAGGCGAGCTCGCAAGCGGCCCCGGCGTCGGCTGCGGAAGGACGCAAGTATGACCTTTCGAGCGGCGGGCGAAAGGCGATCGCCGCACTGCAGAAGGTGGTGAATGCAAAGGATGTCGCAGCCATTCCGCCAGCGCTGGCGGCTGCCAACGCTGCGGCCAAGACCAAGGACGACAAATATGTCATCGGCCAGTTGCAGCTGAAGGCCGCAGTCGATGCCAAGGACAGCGCCGGTATTACGAGCGCGCTTGAGGCGATGCTCGCGTCGGGTGGCGCGACGCCCCAGGAAACCGTTCCGCTGCACTTCAACCTCGGCAAGCAATATTATGTCGCCAAGCAATATGACCGGGCAGCGGGCGAGTTTGACAAAACCATTGCGGTCGATCCCAACCACAGCGAAGCGCTATTGCTGCTTGCCGAGACCCGCAGGTCGCAGGGTCGCATCCCCGACGCGGTCGGGGTGCTCCAAAAGGCCATAGCGGCGCGTTCCACTGGGGGGCAAAAGGCTCCCGAGGATTGGTATCGGCACGCGGTCCAACTCGCCTATGATGCCAAGCTTCCGTCGGCGATCCCGATCAGCCGCGATTGGATTACCGCTTACCCCGCGCCGGCCAATTGGAATGCCGCATTGCGGATTTATCAGAAGAGCAGCGGGCTTGATAACGACACTCTGATCGACTTGATGCGGCTTCAGCGCGCCACTGGCGGGCTGGCCGGTGAGAGTGATTATTACCTTTACGCCAACACCGCCCTGCAAAAGGGTTACCCGGGCGAGGCTCAGGCGGTGCTCGAGGAAGGTTTCGCGGCCAAGAAGATTGACCGTTCGAGGCAGATGTTCCGCGACATTCTCACGGTCGCCAATAGCAAGATCGCGGCCGACAAGGCGTCGCTTCCGGGTCTTGAGAAAACCGCACTCACTTCGCCCGCGGCCAAGCAGGCGATGGTCACGGGCGACGTCTATCTCGGCTATGGCGACTACGCCAAGGCAGCGGCGCTGTATCGCGCCGCGCTTGGCAAGAGCGGCGTCGATGCCAACCTCGCCAACCTGCGCCTAGGTATCGCACTGGCCCGCACGGGCGACAATGCGGGATCGGCGATTGCGCTCAGGGCGGTTAGCGGGCAGCGCGCCGAGATTGCCAAATATTGGCTGCTCTACCTGTCGACACGCGTCTAGCCCTTCCGCCGAGAGGCACAAAGGGGGCGCCGGCACTTGTGCCGGCGCCCTTTTCACTGTCCCGAAATGGGATGCTTAACGGCGACCGCCTCCTCCATGACCCGCGCGCCAGATAGACGCTTGAGAGACAGGGGTTTTTGCGGGGAAAGGTGAAGGGTTGCAGTTCGACGATCGCCTAGCGACCGTTCTCGATCAGGGTGTCGACGATCCGCGTGCACGCGCGGTACAGTGGCGGCAGCTTGTGGACCTTATTGCCCGCGGCGCGCCGGCACCCGCATCACCCCTGGTAATGCGTGCCATGCAGCGGATCGCCGAAGGACGCGACGAACTGCCTGAGGAATTGCGCGCGGCCGCTGCGCGCGCCGTCGCCGGGCTCAATCTGCCGGTCGCATTGGTCGCGATGTTCGCCGCCGACAGCCTTGCCGTATCGGCACCGGTGATTGCGGCGGCGCGGCTCGATCCCGCTGAATGGGGCACTGTGCTCGACGGCGTTACCGACGAAGTGCGCGCGTTCGCCGAGACCATTCATCCGGAATTGCGCAATGCGCCCAAGGCAGGGAAGGTCGAACCTGAGCGGCCTACCGGACCGCCTGCAAGATCGCGCCGGCAGCCGCCGGCGGAGGAGCCTTCAAAAATCAGCGAAATGGTGGCGCGGATCGAGCGGATGCGGCGGACGCGTGGTCCTGCCCCGCGGGAACCGCGTGATCAGCGGTCCAACGCCGCCATGTCACGTATTTCCGACGATTCCCCCGCCTTGTTCCGTTGGGAATGCGGCCCGTCGGGCGACATCGCCTGGGTCGAGGGCGCGCCGCGGGGAGCTTTGATCGGACGGTCGATTGCATTGGCCGGGAACGGCGAAGGGGAAGGCGTCGATCGCACGGTCGAGCGCGCCTTTGCGCTGCGCAGCCCGTTCCGCGACGCGAGCTTCTCACTCGCCGGGGACGGCATGTTGTCGGGACGCTGGCGGATCAGCGGCGTGCCCGCGTTCGAGCCGTCCGACGGTCGGTTTGCGGGCTATCGCGGGGTCGCACGGCGCGAGGAAGCGATGCCGCCGCCGACGGGATCGACCCCGTCCGCGCCGCCCTCGCGCGACCATGATTCGCTGCGCGAGCTGGTCCACGAGATCAAGACTCCATTGAACGCGATCATCGGCTTCGCCGAAATTATCGACGGACAGTATCTCGGGCCGGCCCACCGCAGCTATCGCCAGCGCGCCGCCGAAATTGTCAGCCAGGCGCGAACGCTGCTTGGGGCAATCGACGATTTGGATTTCGCCGCGAAGTTGCAATCAAGCCGCTCGAGCCCGGGCGAAGGGACCGATTTCGCCGAAATATTGCCGCGGCTTACCGAGGAATTCGCAACCTATGCCGCAACTCGCGGTGCCGAGATTTCGACGCGGCTTGAAGGTGCGTTAGATCGCTGTGCGCTCGATCCCGAATTGTCCGAGCGGCTCATCCGTCGCTTCGTTGAAAGTGTGCTCGACGTTGCCGGCCCGTCGGAAGCGCTGGCGCTCGGTATCGGGTCCGAGAAAGGCAATTGCTCGCTGACGCTGACTCGCCCCGCCGCGATCCGGGACGCGAGCGAGGAACAATTGTTCGACCCGGCGTTCGCACTCGATCCTGACTACAAGCTTGGCATCGGCTTCGCACTTCGGTTGGTGCGCGGCCTGGCGAGGATCGCGGGCGGCGACCTGCGGGTCGATCCTGAGCGGTTGGTCCTGCTACTTCCAGCGCTTAGATCCGCCTGACTTGCGCGCTGCCTCTCGCTGCCGCTATCGCCGCCATCGCGGTGGGCCTGTAGCTCAACTGGTTAGAGCTGGCCGCTCATAACGGCTAGGTTGGGGGTTCGAGTCCCTCCGGGCCCACCAAGATTTTGCGCCTTGAGCGACAACAATGCGCTTTGGCCTAATTATCCTGACGGGCACCATCCGGCGGATCGATGAAATTCGCCCATCCCCCTGGTGGGCGATTTCATCGATGGTCGGGGAGACAGGATTCGAACCTGCGACCCTCTGCTCCCAAAGCAGACGCGCTACCGGGCTGCGCCACTCCCCGACTAGGAAGCCGCCAGGGCGTCCACAGGACCACCCTCGAAGCGGAGCACGCCCCTAACAGCGGTCGCGGCCAGACGCAAAGCCCTAGTGGTTGGCGGCCTTGTTGTCGTCGGCCTTGTTGGTGTCGACCTTCACGTCGACGTCGATATTGTCGACCTTGTTCCCGACCTTGTCCGCGGTTGCCTTGACGTCGTTGGCGATATCGCCGGCGACCGCGCCAACCTGATTTGCCGCGGCGTCGACGCTATTTTCGGCCGCCTCGCCATTATATTCGACCGTGGTCGTTTTGTTGGCGTCGTCCTTGGTCACCTGGCATGCACCAAGAGCGAGGAGCGGGAGAATAATCAGGGTGCGCATGGGATAGCCCTTTCCAGCGTCAAAAAGGGTCAACGCCGCCGCGGCCGTTTCGGCTCCTCAATTCCGCCAGAAAGTACGGCGAGCATCGTCGTCCACGCCGCGACATTCTGGCGAAGCTGGGCGGGATCGATCTTGTCGAGCGTATCGTCGGGCGTGTGGTGATAGTCGAAATAGCGCGTGCCATCCTGGCTGAGGCTAACCCACGGCGCCCCGGCGTCGATCGTCGGGCCGACGTCGGTGCCATCGGCCTCGGCCTTATCGTATTTGACGATCCCGAGCGGGGCGAGCGCGGCGGTCATTTTGGCATAAGTCGCAGGCTCGCTGACCGACAGGCTGGTTCCGAAGCGCCAGATGCGGTCGGCGCCGAAATCGCTTTCCCCGGCGATGGCGTAACGGTCGGTGGCGTGGGCTTTCTGATAGGCGATCCCGCCGAAGCCACCCGGCTCTTCGGCTCCGAACCAGACGACGCGAATCGTGCGAAGCGGGCGGCCGGCATCCATGATGCGTTTGGCGGCGGCGGTGACAATGGCGATTCCCGATGCATCGTCGATCGCTCCCGTGCCCTGATCCCAACTATCGAGATGGCCGCCAACCAGGAGAATCGGCGCTTTGGGGTCTCGGCCGGGGACCTCGGCCACGACATTGCCCGACTGGCCGCCGGTCGCGACATATTGGCTGACCAGAGTCAGGCGCATCGTCACCGGCTTGCCGCGCTTAAGGATTCGCACGAGTTGTTCCGCGTCGGGCACGGTCAAGGCGCCGGCGGGGATCGGGGCCGCGCCGTCGGCGAAGGACTGGACCCCGGTGTGCGGGTTACGGTGGTGATCCGTGCCGATCGACCGGATGACGATCCCGATCGCGCCCTTCTTGGAGGCGAGGGTCGGCCCCTGGCGACGCGGCGCGCCGAACTGGCCGTAACCGCTGCCATCCTGGTTAGGCATCATGTGATGGTCGATGAACACGATCCTACCGCGAACCGCGCTGTCGGGTGCGGCACGCAAGGCGTCCACGCTGTCGAACCCGACGATCTCTCCGGTCACTCCGCCGAGCCCACTCGAGCCACTGTTGCCGAGCGCGGCGACGACCATTTTCTGCGGAAAGGGTGCGAGGATTTCGGCGCTCTCTGGCCCACGGGTCCAGATCGGCATTTCGAACGGTTCGACATGGACGTTGGCGAAGCCCATCGCTTTGAGCCGTGCGACCGCCCATTGTCGGGCGCGCGCCTCGGCCTCTGTCGCGGCGAGGCGCTGCCCGACCTCGGTGGTCAGCCCTTCGACCACGTCCCAGGCGTAACGATCGTTGGCGAGCGCATCGTCGCGCAGCGCCGCGACGCGCGGGTCGACGTGGACCGGCGGAGGCGGGGCGGCTTGCTGGGCGAAGGAAGGAGCAGCGGCGGTGGCCAGGAGGGCGGCGAGGACAAGGCTTTTCATGCGGGCTTTCGTAAGAGGGCAATGTGACCCTGTCACCTCCTAAAGCAGGCGCATCTGGCGGCCTTCGGGAGGTTGGAACAAATCCCTGCGCAGCGGGAATTTTGCGCGGCCGAGGCCATGCTTCTTCGCCGCGATCTCGAATCGGGTTTTGAGCAGATCGGCCCACGGTCCGCTGCCGCGCATCCGGCTGAAGAAATTGGGGTCGTTGTCCTTGCCGCCTCGAAGCGAGCGGATGGTCGCCATGACCTTGGCCGCGCGATCGGGGAAATGCTCGTCGAGCCAGGCGCGGAAGAGCGGCGCGACCTCATGCGGCAGGCGCACCGGCAGGAAGAAGCCACCGCGCACTTCTGCCGCAGCGGCGGCTTCGACGATCGCTTCCAGTTCATGATCGGTGATTTGCGGGATGACCGGGGCAATGGCGACATAGGCAGGGACACCCGCATCGCTCAGCGTCTTGAGCGCTGCCAGGCGTTTGCGGGCGGAAGGTGCGCGCGGTTCGAGGGTGCGCGCGATCGCCGGATCGAGCGATGTGACCGAGATGGCGACGCAAGCGAGGCCGAGCGCGGCGGCAGGCGCAATTAGGTCGAGGTCGCGCAGGACGCGGTCCGATTTGGTGGTGATGGTGAACGGGTGGCGGGTCTCGAGCAGCAGTTCGAGCACCGACCGGGTCACCCGCCAATCCTCCTCGATCGGCTGATAGGGATCGGTGTTGGTGCCGAGAGCGATCGGCGCGACGTCATAGCCGGGCCGCGACAGAGCGGCATGGAGCAGGGCGGCGGCATCCGGTTTGACGAACAGGCGCGATTCGAAATCGACGCCGGGCGAAAGGTCGTGGAACGCATGCGTCGGCCGGGCGAAGCAATAGATGCAGCCATGCTCGCAGCCGCGATAGGGGTTGATCGAGCGGTCGAAGCCGATGTCCGGCGACGAATTGCGCGTGAGGATGGTCTTGGGCCGCTCAATCGTCACGGTAGTTCGACGAGGAGTAATTCCGTCCAATTCGGCGACGCTATCGAGCCAGTCACCCTCGACCAGGCGATCCTTCAGATTGAAGCGCGTCGGCGTCGCATTGCGCGTCGCTCCGCGCCCATGGATGGACTCGACCGGCATGCGTCGAGTCTACGCCACAATGCGAACAAAGCAAGAACATCCGCGCGCAGTCTGTCCGGGGACGGGCGACCACGGATGTCTAGCTCTCGACGTGGATTTTCAAACGATCGATCAGGCTGTCCCACTGGGTCGAAACGGCCGCGATCCATTGCTCGGCGGCGAGCAGTCCGCCGGGGTCGATCCGGTAGACCGTCTCGCGGCCCTGGCGGCGGGAGCGCGTGACTCCCGCCGCTTCGAGCACTTTCAAATGCTTGGTCAGCGCCTGGCGGCTGATGGGCAGGTCGATCGCCAGGGCGGCGATCGATTGAGCAGAGCCGTCGCTCAATGCATCGACCAGCCGAAGCCGTGTCGGCTCGCCCAATGCCGCGAACAGGCCGGCGACGTCAGGCTTCGGCGCGGGCTTCGGCATATTCGCGCAAATTGTTGGCTTGGGCAGCCCAGCCCTGAGTATTGCTGCGCAGCGCAATTTCCCGACGCGCTTCCGGCAATTTATCGAAACCCGTTTCGGTGATTGTTACGCGCGTCCCATCGGCTTCGGGCTCAAGCAGGAATTCCACCAATGTCGTCCGCTCGTCAGAATAATCCACGTCGGGATCGATCGCAAAAGGATGCCAGCGGAGCGCAAAGCGGCGCGTCGGCTCGATCGCTTCAATCTCCGCGTTCCAGGCACAATGCTCGAAGCCGGGGTGGGTAATCTTGCCGGTCGAAGTTTGGCCCGCCTGAAATGGCTGGTCGAGCGCGACGTTGAACCATTGGCCGAATTCCTTGTGATCGGAAATCGCCCGCCAGACGCGGTCAATCGGAGCTTTGACGTGGGTGGTCTTGGTAATAGTGTTGGTCATATGCAACCTCCTGGTTGCACGTATTTGCTACCAGCGGAGTCGAAATGCAACCCTTTAGTTGCCTATCGTCGCAAGGTTGGTGCGGCTCGTCGGAAACGCCGGCCAGCGATGCGCTGCGATAGTGGCCAGCGAAGGCGGGTTTCCGCCACCTTTCGCCTGGTAGACCCACATGTTCCGCAAGACCGCCGGGACGTAGTAGCGGGTCTCCCAATATGGAATCGACTCCATCCACAGCAGGGGATCGCCCTTGTCGGGGATGTAGGCCCAACGCGCGACGGGGACGGGCCCGGCATTGTAAGCGGCAATGACCTTGGGCAACTGGCCCTGCGTCGCGCCGCTGCCGCGGATCAGCTCGATGAAGCTTTGGCCATATTCGATGTTGGTCGCCGGGTCGGTCAGGCTCGACGCGGAGAAATAGACTCCGCGGGACCGGGCGGTGTCGCCGGCGGTTCCGGGGCGGACCTGCATCAGCCCCATCGCGCCGGCCGGGCTGACCGCGTCGGTGCGGAAATTGCTCTCCTGGATGATGTGGGCAAAGGCCAGAGCGGGGTCGATCCTCCAGCCGCCGGTCGGCGCCCAGCGCGGGGCGGGATAGCGCGCCGACGGCTCGACCCGCACCCCGGGTTGGCCGTTGGTGGCGAGCCAATATTGGGCTCCGGCGAGATCGAGGCGCTTGGCCACCGCGATCAACCCCGCCTGGTCAGACGCCCGCCCGATCTTGGCCTGGTGGCGCAGCATGTCCTCGGCCAGCCATTGCTCACCGATCCTGGCCAGCTCGGTCGCTCGGCGGACGTTGGGCAGGCTTTCGACCTGAGACGCGTTGATCGAGGCGGCATAGACGGGCAGCGCCTTTGTCATGCCGAGGGTTTCGCGTGCGACGAGACCGTAGAAGCTTTCAGACGATCGGGCGGCGGCCTTGAGCAGCGGCTCGACTGCCTGTGGACGGCGGCAGGCCATTTCGGCGCGGGCGTTCCAATAGAAGCCACCAGCCGAAAGCTCGCTGTCACGAGTGGTCGCCGCGACCTGGCGAAACGCTTGCGAAGCCGCCTCGCAGTCGTTGAGACGCCATGACGCCAATCCCGAGACCCAGGCAGCATGCGCCGCCCATTCGCCGACCGCGCCCACGCGCCAGGTATCGGCGACGCGGCGAGCATCGGCGTCGCGGTTGATGACGTAATAAGTGAACGCGACCCGCTGCGCGGCCTCGGCGCGGGCCTCGTACGACAGCAAAGGCATGCTTTGCACCATCAGCGCTTCCGCGGCCTCGGCCTGGTCAAGCTTGAGCAAGGGATCGAGCGCGGCGCGCAGCGTATCGGCTTCCGGCTCGCCGCTGACCGGCCTCGCCCGCAAACGGCGCGGCGCGGCGCCGAGGCCGACGACAGGATAAGGTTGGGCGATCAACATGGGCTCGGTGGCGCCACGGCTTTGAGCCATCAGGCCGAGCTGGTTCGCCTGAGGCAGGTCGGGCGCTTCGGCTAGCAACGCGGCGATTTGCGAGAGTTCGGCGCGTGGCGAGTTGCGCGCGGTGTAGAGCTCGGCGCGGGCAACCTGATTGAGCGGGCCAGTCGGCAGCGCCGCGATACCGGCCGACGCTGCTGGCCAATCCTGGGCGCGAATCGCCGAGAATACGCCTTTCCAATCGCGCGGGATGACGACCGGAGCGGGGGCAAGGATTGGCGCGGCGGTGATCGGGGCAGGGGCGGGTGTCGGTGTTTGGGTCGGCTCGCCAGCCGGAGGCAGCGGCGCGAGAGGATCCTGCGCGAGGGCTGGAGCGGCCGCTATCAGTGCAGCAATTGCAACAAAGCCTCTCAAGACATTTCCTCGTCAGTCAGCAACAGCAGGTCGCGCCACGCCAGCGCCTTGTCGGACGGCCGGGCCAGCAGGAAGCGGGGGTGGAAAGTGGCTACGGTACGAACCCCTTCAATCCGGTGAACCTTGCCGCGGGCGGAAGCGAGCGGCTGGCCGGTCAGGGCGCGCGCCGGGGCATCGCCGAGCAGCAGCAGGCGCTTGGGAGCGGCCAATGCGATATGGTGGCGCATCAGATCGCCGCAGCGGCCGAGCGAGTCCGCGTCCAGCTTTGCGGCCGGGAGGTGGAAGCAGGCCAGCGACGCGCTGTAGGCGGCGTCCTCGGCCATTCCGATCGCGCCGAGCATCTTGATCATCAGCTGCCACGCGGTGCCGCCAATGGGCTTGCCGTCGCCGGCGTCCTCGCGCGTTGGAAATTCGGACACGAGCATGATTTCCGCCTCGGCGGGGCCGTGCGGCAGGATTCTCCGCGCTCCTGCCCGATCTAGCGGCAGACCCGGCGCGGTCTGCAGCCAGGCCCGGAACGTTTCGAGCGTGTCGGGCAAATGCGCTGGCGCAGGGGCTTCAACCGCCGCAGCAACTATCGGCGCGCCGGGCCTCAGCCAGTCGCGCGGCTGCTCGCTGATCGCCGCGTCGACGCCGGCGTCGAGCCACCAGCCAAGCAGGCTCGCCGCTTCGGCGCGGCTCAGATCCTTGATTTCCCCGCCCATGGCGTCCTTCAGTCGACCATGGTTGCGATACGGTCAAGGAACGGGCAATTGGCGGGCAGGCGAAGCGCCTTGGGCGCGCGACGAGAGGATGTGGCGAGGCGATGAGCGAACGCGAGTCGATGGACTATGATGTGGTCATCGTCGGCGCTGGCCCCGCCGGCCTCTCTGCCGCGATCCGCCTGAAGCAGCTTGCCGCTGAGCATGATCGCGAAGTGTCGGTTTGCATCCTCGAAAAGGGCAGCGAAGTCGGCGCGCACATTCTGTCCGGGGCGGTGATCGATCCCAAGGGCATCAACGAGCTGTTTCCCGACTGGAAAGACAAAGGCGCGCCGCTGACCGTCCCGGTCACCGAAAACCACCATTGGGTGCTCAGCGCCAAGGGCAAGTGGGGCATGCCGCATTGGGCGATGCCGCCGTTCATGAACAATAAGGGCACGTACAGCGCCAGCCTCGGCAATTTATGCCGCTGGCTGGCGGGCGAGGCCGAAGCGCTCGGGGTCGAGATATTCCCCGGCTTCGCGGCAGCCGAAATATTGTTCAACGACGATGGATCGGTGAAGGGCGTCGCGACCGGCGACATGGGGATCGCGCGGGATGGCACGCGCAAGCCCGACTGGCAGCCGGGTATGGAGTTGCATGCCCGCTACACCTTCTTCGCCGAGGGCGCACGCGGCCATCTGACCAAGGAACTGGCGCGCATCTTCGAGCTGAGGAAGCACAGCGGCCCGCAAGTTTATGGCCTTGGCGTCAAGGAGTTGTGGGATGTTCCTGCCGACAAGCATAAGCCCGGGCGAGTGATCCACACCCAGGGCTGGCCGCTGACCGACGCGTGGGGTGGGGGGTTCCTCTATCACCAGGCCAATGGGCAGGTCGCCCTGGGGTTCGTCGTCGCGCTCGATTACGCCAACCCGTACCTCTCGCCGTTTGAGGAATTCCAGCGGTGGAAGCATCACCCGGCGATCCGCGCCGAGATCGAGGGTGGCAAGCGCGTGTCCTATGGCGCGCGGGCGATCAACGAGGGCGGCTGGCAGGCGGTGCCTGAACTGGTGTTCCCGGGCGGCGCGCTGATCGGCTGCTCCGCCGGCTTCGTCAACGTGCCGCGGATCAAGGGCAGCCACACCGCGATGAAGTCCGGAATGCTGGCCGCGGAGGCCGCTTTTGCGGCGGTCAGCGAGGACCGGCGGTTCGACCGCCTCGACAGCTATCCGGCGGCGTTGCGATCGAGCTGGATCGCCAAGGAATTGAAGATGGTCCGCAACGTCCAGCCGGCCGTGGCGCGCTGGGGCTCGACCCTGGGCACGCTCTATGCCGGGGTCGAGATGTGGCTCGGCAGCTTCGGAATTTCGCTACCGTGGACGCTGAAACATCATGCCGACCACACAAGCTTGCGACGCAAGGACCAGGTCAAGCCGATCGCTTACCCCAAGCCCGACGGCGTGCTGAGCTTCGACCGCCTGTCCTCTGTGTTCATTTCGAATACCAATCATGAGGAAGATCAGCCGATCCATTTGACGCTGAAGGACGCCGACGTACCGATCACGGTCAATCTCGCGCTCTACGACGCGCCCGAGCAACGCTATTGCCCGGCCGGGGTTTATGAGATCGTCGAGGAGGCTGGTTCACCCAGGCTTCAGATCAACGCGCAGAATTGCGTGCACTGCAAGACTTGCGACATCAAGGACCCGACCCAGAACATCAACTGGGTGGTCCCGGAAGGCGGCGGAGGACCCAATTATCCCAACATGTAAGCCCTTGTTGCTGAGCTTTGGCGTGATCTTCGCGGTGGCGAGTGCGCCTGGATATGCCGCGCCCAAGCGCCCGGCCTCAGCCGATCCGCTAGAGACTTATGTCGGCGCGCGGACCGCGGGAATGGTCGGCGATTATCGCCGCTCGGCCGAATTATACGCGGCGCTGGCGGCAGCCAATCCGGGCGACCGGATCGTTGCCGGACGCGCCGTCGCCCAGGCAATTTCAGCCGGGGACATGGCGCTGGCGCTGAAGCTGGCGCGCGAAATCGTGAAGAATCCTGATCTTGGGGTTGACGCACGGCTGCTGCTGGTCGCGGACGAATTGCGCAATGGCAGAGAAGGGCGCGGGCTCGCGTTGCTCAAGGCCAGCGGAAGCGAGCCCGATTTGAGCTTCCTCGCCCCGATCGTCGAAGCCTGGGCTGCG